>Ga0265294_10004697_pt1 | contig 16961 bp, 13 predicted proteins | sample MunlanPumphouse3_FD_192504 | JGI IMG/M metagenome (GOLD analysis project Ga0265294, IMG submission 192504) | Groundwater microbial communities from a municipal landfill in Southern Ontario, Canada - Pumphouse #3 | ecosystem: Environmental > Aquatic > Deep subsurface > Groundwater | place...
TTGCATATTGCGGTCTTCCCATAGTTGCTTAACGTCATTTAATAGTTTTTTCTCCTCTTCAGACGGATTGCTGTTTGAGTCTTTGAAGAATATATCATTACCGCATAGGTGTATGTTCTGTTGTGTTTTTATCACATACTGCAATGGCAACGCCACTCTCGACACCTCTCTGCGTACCCACATCTTCTTTCTTGTTACTGTCCCATCTTCATTTTCAATATCGACCTCTGTTTGAGATATTTCATCTGGGTAGTACTTTGGGTCTAATATGTTGTGACCCGAAGGATAAAGTTGTCTCAAAAAGTCACTTTGCGGAACAATCCTCCATCGAGGATTAACGTAGATGTCTGAATTAAATAAGAACCCATCAGTCTCTCTGCTTGGTATTCCAAATTCAGGAATAATCTGTCTAAACGGCTCTGCGTATAGAACATTCTTTACTTTAAAATCTTTTTTAGCCATATCTATAAAAATCTTAACAAGCCAATCCCCTTGAACTCGCCCGTTTTATTGTTTATCTTAAAAATCTGCTGCATAAGCATCATGTCTATTTCGTCTGGAGAACGCTTACTGCCGAGAAGAACTTTCATCTCTGGCTTACTGATTAGTTGGTACTTACCGGTGCTGTTTACTTTTCTCACGAGCACCCTTCTCTGCTCCTCAAGATGCTCTCTAAGCGTCTTGCCATCGGGCATGATTCTTCTCTGAAGCTCTGGCTCTATACTTATATTGCCCTCTCGTATTGCCAAGATGAATCTCTCTGCACATTCCGCTTTTAGGTTATACCATATCTTATTATCAGAACTTGCGGAGTTGTTATTAAACGGTATAGAGCCACCCAAGCCTGCGTGGAACGGCTCTTTCAGATAGTTACCGATACCGTCACTATCGAAAGCGAAGTTCTCTTCCCTTATGTGATGCTTATTTAGAAACTTTCTTACAAGCGTTACTGCGGTCTCCGAGCCTACATTAACAAAGCACTCTATATCAAAGAGATGATTGCCGTCAAATGCCCCTATGAGAAACTCGTCACGAGTGAGGGCAACATCGGCTATGGCATATATCTTGCCTGTCCCTTGCGCTGTATTAGTGAATAGCCTTTGGAAGTCATCTGCGCTTATTTCACAATTGCCGCCCTCGCCTATGCCCCATAGCCCCTTTATGTCTTTATATGATTGCACTCCGCCCTGCTGCGCAAGGTTGCCTAAGTATGTCGGGTCTCTTTTAATAAATATCTTATTCTGCGAATACTCTCCCTCTATGAAGCATAGTGAGTTTATAAGGTCATACTTTGTTAATCCGCTTTCCTCATTAGCCTCGTCCCAAATGGAATCTATGTACTGCTTAGCCTTTTTGTACACCTCTTCCTTTGAGTCTCCCCACATTACCTCATTTATCGTGTCGCCATACTTAAAGAAGTATCGCTTCTTTCCGTTTCTATCGCTACGTATAATGCCCGTCTCTTCGTCTATATACCACGATAAGAACTTATACAGCCAATGTGTGTTATCTACTGGATTGCACGAACCTATGAACTGATTGCGGATGCCAACCGTGTTACGATTAGATGCGAGTAGCGTGAAGAACGTCTTGAATGATATCTGCGTAAGCTCGTCTATTATCATAAACGGCACTTCCACTCCACGAAATCGTCTATCCACCTCTTGCTCATTCTGAAGATGCTCAAAGCGTATCGTAGCACCGCTTGAGAACTTCCACGAGAAGTCAGTCTCACGAGACTCTCCTACGCTCATATACACGGGTTTCGATGCTGCCCAGAGACCTCTTTGGATATCCGCCTCTTCTTTTCTGAAGCCCACGCATAAGAAATGCGGATTGCTTATGTTACGTAGAGGCGCAAGAAGCATTGATAAACTCTTACCACCGCCTCGCCTACCTCCGATAATCAAGATATCCGCATCATTACACAGAACTTTTTCTTGGAATCCTGCCTGTGGAATCCAATTCCAAATCTTTTCTGTGGTCATGCTAAGGTTTTGCTCACGTATTGTATTGGCGTATTCATTGGAATACACCTCTTTTCCAAAAGATGCAAAAACAATGTCTAAATCGTAGATTTTTGTATCAATCATGAGCCAATATTTGTTGCAAAGGTAAACATTTTAAATAAAGGTATTAAAAAAAATAAAAATTCGTTTTTATGGATATAAAAAATATATATACCTTTGCGTTGTATTATGCTATTAACCGAAAGCATTGATAGGGAGAAGTGCCCGATATGTGGCAAGATGCTACCGATTACGATAGTAAAAGGCAATGGCGTAGTTTACATATCAGTCTTTTGCAAACATTGCGGAAAGGCAAGCGTGATAAAGGTTACGGCAAAAGAAGAATAGAGCATTTTAGCCGAATAAGAGCCTTAGAGCCGATTCATAGGAACAACTATGTGTCGGCTTTTGTGTTGTATTAACACCCAAAAAGGGATAAAATAACCAATATGGAAGAAAAAATCTACCAAAAAATTGTTGCAGGGTTAGGAAAAACCTCACTCTCGGAACGAACCGTAAGAGCAAAGGCGTCAAGGATTGCCAATAAGTACAAAACCGAAGATGAGGTCACCGATGAGGTAATAACCGATGCGGTTGATGATTTGAAGGATATGAACGGGCAGTACAATAACGATGTCGCAAAGACGGTAAAAGAGCAGGTTGAAAAACAACTCGCTGAAAAACAAAGAACTCTAACTGACGGAAAAACCGAGCAAGGCGGAGTAGAGTTACCTGACGATGTAAAAGCAAAACTTGCGAAGATTGACGAGATTACCGCATTTTACGAACAAGACAAGGCGGAGCGTAAGGTCGCTGCCGACAAGGAGAAAATGGACAATCTTATATCTTCGATAAGGGAGATGGCAAAGAAACAAAAGTGTGAAGATGGAGACATCTTGGATTTGATTATCTTGAAGAGCACGTTCGATGTTGAGAAATCAATAGAGGATAACTTCAAGCCTATTCAAACTCAATATGACGAAAAGATTACCAGCAGGATAAAGGCTGGATACGCACCGATGGATGCCTTGATTCTAACTCCTAAAAATGTTTCCGAAGATGATAGGAAGAAAAATGCTGAAGCACGTTACGATAGACTCAAAAAAGAAAACAGAATTTAATAACTAAAAATTTCAGCAAATGGAAAAACATTACAATTCTTCGAGTACTTACTCTATGAAGGTTGGTGGAACACTTCCTTTCCTTTTGGATGCGGTTAAATATCGTGTTCATGGTGCGGAGGTGAAAAACACTTTGGTAGAAGGTGAGAAGATTGCTGCTGGTACTCCTGTGGAATACACATTGAGTACACACCAAGCAAAATTCTTGAAAGTATGGAAAGTAAAGTCAGTAGAAGCAGATGCTTCTAATGGCACTACCGTAGTCACATTGTTTAAAAATGCGATTACTCCTAAAATTACTGCTACAACAGTAGTTATGGTTGCTCCAAGCACCATAGCAGGCACGGGCAAAGCCGTAGCAGTTGGCACATTGACAGAAACTGATACAACAATCAGTTTTACCGTTACTACTACATCGATAGATTCAGTTACGGCTAATGCTTTGTTGGTTGAAGCCGCAGAAGCAGGAAGCGCAAAAGCGATGTACTGCAAGCCCGGTACTCTATCAGTAGAAGATATAATCGCTGGCGGTATCTACACTCTTGTAGATGTTCCGGTAGGCATTGTGCACGCTCATCAAAATTGCGCCAACCCTTATCCTGACGCAGTACTTGCTAATCTTAATGATAGCATCCTTATGGTTTGGGAATGGTTTAACGAAACTAACGCTTAGGAGGATTTATTATGATACCACAAGGACTACAAGATGCTAATTTCTATGAACTAATCAAAGGTTCATTAATGTATAGCGACAACGCTTACGGCTCACTTTCGGACTTTTTCCGCTTAGAGCCTAACTATTGGCAAGATGAAAAATCTTGGCAGACTATTTACGCCCTCGCTTCGTATGAAAACCCTACAAGGACTTTCGCTCAGATGATTGGTAACGAATCTGTTCCTATCATGGCGACATACTTGGCTGACGATGCAGAGACTCCACTCATTACCAATCAAGGCCTTGAGAAACAAACGGGAGATATTCCTCGCATGGGGCAAGGACACTTTTTCTCTACTAAAACATACGATGACGCACGCAAGTTCTCTCGTACAGTAGGCGAGTTGTATAATCGTGTTTACGATGCATTTGTTATCGATACCGCAAAACTTATTAAAGGCGTACACGCACAGAGAAGTTTTACCGGATACAGAATCGAATCAACGGGCGAGTACGTATCAACCAAACTCAACAACTCTGGAGGTATAGAAAACATGAAGATTTCTGTACATCCATTAGCAAGTAACACCAAGAAATGTGGTGGCTTTGGATTTGGTACTCACAACAAGGGTGCTAAAGAGGCGTGGAGTTCTGCTTCAGCAAAACCGCTCGGAGACCTCGAAGATATGTTCTACTACTCGTGGAATAGTCGTATTCTTAGCGCAGACCCTGCAAAGGCTGTGTTTAGAATGAGTAGGACTGCGTACGATTTGCTTTGCGGACACACAGACACAAAAACAAAGGTTGCTATGTGGAAGTCTGGTCTTTTGATTGACGCTACCAACGTGCAGTATTATGAAGTTACAGATGCTGACTTGCAGGGCTATCTTTCAGCAAGAAGGCTTCCTAAGATTGAAGTTATCGATTACTTCGGCTTCACACAGTATCTCGACACAACCGATATGACTGTTAAGAGAAAAGAGATGGAAGCGTTTGATGCCAACTCTGTAATCTTACGTTACTCTGGTATGTTTGGAGAGTTCCAATGGTGTAGAGTTTCGAACATCTTTGCAACAAGCGATGACCCTGTTTACTACACAGAAAATGGTGCTATCGCAATCCAAGAGGATAAAGCAAAGAAAGGCATTAGATTCTCGGCAGAGTCTCTTTGCGCTCCTGTTCCTTACTACATCGAGAAAGTGTTACGCTTGAAGATTAACGAAGCAGCAGAATAAACGGCTAAAACTATTGTGTTATGAGTATTGAGGATTATTTAAGAGGTTGTGTTGGTTTCTCGGTTGAGGATAACGCCATAGATACAATTTTGCTCGACAGAGATGTTGCGCCTGATACGATGGTGGAGACGCTATCTAAAAAGACCAAAGACTTGTGTAGGGCAGATTTATATATGTGGTGCGCAAGCACTCCTTCCGTCAAAGGGGCAGTTTATGACGCAGATGGAGGGTGGAAGCACCAAGAGAGTGGCTGGGAATCTTCGGCTTACGACAAGCGCACCTTGCGAGAGATGGCTAACACCATATACGCTCAATATCAAGAACCGATAGTTTCGGTAGGTATAAACGTTATTAAAGGCAGAAAACTATGAACCCTCGCTTTCCTCATAGTGTAGTGATAACCCATGTTAGTGGCGTAAACGCTTTTAGCACGGGGACTACTACTGTGGTTTTCGAAGGTAGTTGTAGAAACTATAAAAACACAAAGGCTACAATAAGGGATGGCGTGCTTGTAAGTGATTACATAATCGCTATGCCAAAGGTGGATTTTGAGGTCGCAATAGGGGACACAATAACCTTAACGGACACCGTACGAACAATAAGCGGAAAGGTCATAGACTTTATTGTCAATAATTTAGGCACGAATATTTGGTGGAATAAGGTGAACAACTAATGGGAAGAAAAGCGAAAATATCAGTTGTTGTCGATGGAAAGCAGAAAAACGTTCCAAGGATATGTAAGCTCATGGAAGAGAAATTAACCGATTGGGCGGAATATGCTATCATGAATACGCTTATAGCGTGGGGCAAGGAGCTGCTGGAAGACGCAAAAGAAAACGCAGGATACAGCAACTTTACCGGCAACACGATAACGTCAATCGCTTTCGGACTATATATTGACGATGCTCTTCGTGGAATATATTATATTGGGGGGTGTAAAAAGCCCGTACACGCAAAGGTAAAAAAGGGAGAGTATATTAATCTTAAGCCAGATTACGATGGAAATTATAGAAGGGAGGGTATAACGGGCGAGGTAGATGTCGATGACTCTACCGGACTTGAGACCTCTGTGCGCATATTAAGAGATGCGAGACCTCCCTTTCATAACGGAATCATCATAACTACGGGGACTGAATATACGCAATATGTCGAGAGGATACTTATGAAGAACGTTTTAACGGAGACTTATCAAAAGGCTGCGCAAGAATCATATAAGTATTTCTTTAATGCGCTTAAAAAATACAATAATCAGGTATGATATTAGGAAATTATAGCATAAGAAAGATTTTGCTTGCAATGAATAACGCTTTGGGTGGAGTAAGCGAAAACTTATTTACGTCAAGACCAAAGACGGTGCAGGCGAATATGAATAATTTTGTAGTGTTTAATATCTCTTCTCGTATATATGACGATATAGGCAAAGGAAGCGGAATGTGCCAAATAGACATTTTTGCAAGAGATAACGGAGTGTATGAAAACACAGAATTGCTTGAACAGATGCAAGAGGCTGTATATCGAGCCCTTCCAATAAGTGTGGAAGAGTATATGATATATAGACCGATAAGCATACAAATGGGAAGCGATGGTATGGGTTTTCATTCTATATCAATACAATGTAAAATATTAATAAAACAACAGTAAAAATGGGAAACACAAGTATTACCAATAGAATCAGTGCATATCAGCGTAAGTTCGTTGGTATAAGCACAGTAAGATGGTGCTCGAAAAGAGCAGCGTTAGGCTCAACTGCTCCTGTATGGGAGTTTGAGCTGCCTGTTTTGCGTGACAATGTAACATTTGCTCCAGCAGAACCAACTATTAACAACTCTAAGATTTACGGCAAAACCCAACCGTGGACTACTACCGCAGAGCCGGGCGATGTGGACATTGATGTTCTTATCGCAGCTACCGATGACATCCTTTTGTCTTGGGCGTTTACCGTTCCTGCGACCGCTCCGGTTTCATTTGACGAAACAGCGGATACAAGCGCAACGGGTGCGGCAGGCACTTGGTCTTTCACGGGAGTTGATATGGATTTAAAGGTTATTGAGGGTATGTTGATGATTATTTCCGAAGACGGAAAGACATCTCTTATCATCAAGAACTTCCACGGATACGCTAACTTGGTTACAGATAATATCTCTAACCAGCCTATCGGCATTAAGCTGAAGGGCACATTTACTCCTCCCGTATCTGGCGACTTGGATGGAGACGTTGTATTTGGCGACTTCACCGAGACTACTCCGTAAACGGGCTATTGATTACGAAAGGGGTGGCGGCGATAAAAACCACCACCCTTTTTTTTATTTTTAATATTATGGCAATAAAAAGAGAAAGCGAAATGGTGCTTGAAAGCCTAAAGGCTGACACATCAACAAAAATACCAATGAAGTACCGCAAGAAAATTGTAGGGATAAGTTGGATTAGAAGAGGTACGATAAGAAAGATTACCGCTATACAGAATAGCGAAAAAAAAGGCGATTACGAAGATACTGTTACTACAAGAATAGCGGCAGCGTACATATTAAATTCGTATTGGAAGATAAGGCTGTTTCATTGGGCGCTATGGCGCATGATGTGGGATAAATATTCCGATGAAGAGCTTTTAGCGATATGTGAGGTTTGTAAAAAAAAAGTACAAGTGAAACCATATTGCGAGATTATGATATTGCAGACAGGATTAAAAGATACAATGAAGATGCTGACGAGGACGGAGATAGAAACTGTTCTCCAAGAACGTCAGTTGGAACAGAGGGATTAGTAGCGAAAGACCATCCGTATTTGTTTGCTTCGAGAACATTTTTGTTTGGCTTAGTGAGCGTGCCACGATGGTTATATGATTGGGGATATTCTAATGCGTACATAGAACTATTGCTTACCGACACGGCTTTGCATAGATATAAAACCGCAAAGAGCGTAGGTGGCGAAACCGCAAAGGCGAGTGACGCAGAAGAGGCGATACGAATATTTAACGAAAGAAGAAAAAATAGAGAAGGCTTTACTCCGATAAGTTTAGCCGGAAAGAACAACAAATAAAAAAAAGACGGCTATGGCAGACACATTAGGAACGATTTATCTTGCGCTCGGCATGGATATTAAGGAGTTTGTAAAGGGCGGAGACGAGGCTAAAAAGAAACTCCAAAAAATGTTTAAAGACATAGGTAATGCAGATAGTGTTAAGTTGGAAAGACTTATGGGCATCGCCGAAGCTATGAGAGCTCTTCAAGAGTTCGAGGGTAATTTTAAGAGGCAAAATACTTTATATAAGAGGTTTGGTAGCACGAGGGCAGAGTTTATAAAGAAGCTGGAGTTTGCCGAGCAAGCCGCAAATCAAAGAACGGAAGAGAAAAAAAGAAAGGAAGACGAAAAGACAAGAGCTAAGCGAGAGCGTGAATTTCTAAGGCTCTTAGAGAAAGAGGAAAAAGCGACCGCAAGAGCGATAGCAAAAGAGGCTAAAGATAGAGAAGAGGCACAAAGGGAGTTTACGAGACAAATCAATAGTCTTGGCATGTTAAATACCGGCGGCACTCTAAAACAAGTATGGAACTTAATGGCTTCTTATATATCTCTCCGTTCCGTAGGTACATTTTTAAAAGATATTGTTAGGATTACCGGAGAGTTTGAATTACAGCAAACATCTCTCGCAGCCATAGTGCAAGACGCTCAAAAGGCTGGAACAATCTTTAGGCAAATAAAAGAGCTTGCCGTGCAGTCTCCTTTTCAGTTTAAGGATTTAGTAACCTTTGTTAGGCAATTATCTGCATACTCTATCCCAACGGACGAGTTGTTTGAAACAACAAAGATGCTTGCCGATGTAAGTGCCGGATTGGGCGTTGATATGAATCGTATCGTGTTGGCATACGGACAAATTCGTAGTGCGTCATTCTTGAGGGGTCAAGAGGTGCGACAATTAACAGAGGCAGGTATCCCTATATTAACTGAACTTGCAAAGCAGTTTGAAGAGGTGGAAGGCAGAGTGGTAAGCGCAGCGGAAGTGTTTGATAAGATATCTTCCCGTCAGGTTACTTTCGATATGGTAGAGAAAGTGTTTAAGAATATGACCGAAGAGGGTGGTAAGTTCTATCAAATGCAAGAAATACAAGCACAGACACTAAAAGGAATGGTATCCAACCTTGTTGATGCGTACCAAATCATGGTAAATGATATGGGTAGTAACACAAGCGGAATATTAAAAGGCGGCGTGAATGCAGTTATGGCTATGATAGAAAATTGGAGAACGTGGCTTGGTCTTATAGCTACTTCGGTCGCCTCTCTTACGGCAATGAAGTCAGCGTTGATGTTTATATCTCTTTTAAGCAAAGATGTTGCCATAAATAGTTCAAAACTAACGGGTATTATTGGTAGGCTTAAGACCGAACTAAATACGATTCAAAAGATATGGGTAGCTATGAGTGCGTCTCAAAAAATGTCACTTGGCATAGCGGGGGCTATTGTTGCAATCGCAGGTGTTCTTGCTGTGGTGTATAATAATCTAACAAAACTCAATAAAGAGTTAAAGAAAATAAGAGAAGAAAACTTCAGCAACGCAAACTCTACGGCAGCGAGTTTTCAGATGTGGACTGATAGGCTAAACGCAGCCACAGAGGGTAGTCAAAAATATAGAGATGCCATATCAAAGATTAATAGCTCTTACGGGGAATATCTGTCTAATCTTATGCACGAGGCTGACTCGTATGACCTAATCGCCATAAAGGCTAATGGTGCGAGAGAGGCTATATATAAGAAAAACGCAGAACAAGCCCTTGAGGAGTCGAGGGTAGAGATTGCTAAATCGGTCGGCACGGAAAAGGCTCGTATGAAAATGGCGAAAGCTGTTACTGGGGGCGAAAAGGCAGACATGAAAAGCAAGTTCTCTGCTAATCAATTTTCGCTTAATTATGAGCAAGCCATAAGGAGCTTGATAAAAGAAGAAAATTTTTCCGAGTTAGAGCCTGCCGTAATGCATAATCTGTTTCAAAAGGTCTTTAACAATGTTTTTAGCGATTGGTATGGGGTATCCTTTAGTAATAGAATTAAGAGTTGGGCAAAAGGAGGGAGTGGCGTCAGCTCGAGTATGTATCTTGAGCTGGCGAATAGCTTAGACTATGCTACCGATTATGCTGAAAAAATAATGAAAGAAGAGAAGAGGATAGCGGAAGAAAGCGAAGAGATATCTATTCTGTTTACAGGGTTTGGTAACTTCTTGTCGGAAAAAGAGATAACCGCAAGGACTGACATAGAGGATGCGTATAGAGAAAAGGAAGAACTAATCAATAATTCTAAATTGTCGCCAGAAGACGCAGGCGAGCAGATAAGGCTGGCTAAGGTAGAGGCGGAGAAGAAGTTTATAGATTTATATAAGCCGGTCTATGAGATAGTTATCACAGAGAATGGCGAGCCATCAACCAAGCAGCTCTCCCTTGAAGAGGTTACTAATATGCTAAACTCTCCAGATACCGCATATAAAGAAGATGATTTTAAGCAGATTAATAAATTTTATAGCTCCGCAAATTATCAAAAACATAAAGCCGCTTACGATTTGCTTACTAAAGCCCCAGAAGCATGGGAGGTGTTTGCAAAAAAATGGAACATACCTTTCGTGTCGTCGCTAAATCAGGGAACATATGCGTCTAATATTGACGACCAAGTTAATGAGTATCATAAGGCTATTACTAATTTAGCTATGTTGCCCGCAGAGCATATGCAGGAGCGCAAAGAGTTTTATCAGGGTATAATATCTAAATATGAGAATTACTTTGAAGACTTTGGCGTACCAGAAAACGTATGGAGAGCGAATAAAGACAAGAAAAGCACCAAAAGGCCCCAAAGCGACATAGAAAAGATAGAAATAAACTCTTGGAAACTACAAGCAAAAGAGTTGTTAAACATAGTAAAAACACAAGGAGAATTAAGGGGTAAAACCAAAGACCTTAAGGGCGAGTTTTCGGTATCGGACGAAGAGTTGTTTGAAATGGCAGTAGGGCTGCAAGACAAGAAAGTAATAACTAAGGCTATTTTAGACGTTTCGGTCACAGGTGCGTCAGATGATTTTCTGGAAATACTGAAAGGAAGCGAGGATTTTGTGGCGGAGGCATATCAGGCAAAATATAAAGACATAAACGGAAAAGAAGTAGAGGATGTCCTCACTATCGGATATGGTCACACAGGCAATGACGTAACGAAGGGAATGAAGATAGACGAAAAGAAGGCTCTGGAACTTTTTGGTCAAGATGTGGCGAAAGCAGAAGCTCCCCTATTGAGGGCTTTAGAGGATGGATTAGAGATTTCTCAAGGATGGTACGAGGCTATATTAGACATCGCTTACAACGCTGGCTCGGAGCACGTAGATGGGCTCGTGGCGAAATATAAGGAGTTTAGGGCTAAGGGCGATATGGCGGGATTCAAGGAGTACTATGACGGCTATGCGGTAGCCTTGCGTAACGATACCAGCACTCCGAAAAAGAAGCAGCCGGGATTGATTAAGAGAAGAGGAATCATGTCAAGCAGGGCTATGATTGCAGAGGATATGCTTTTAAGCCCAGAAAGTGCCAATAAAGAAATAAAGAGCATGGAAGACATAACCACAGCAATACTTAAAATATCTGCAAAATTGCGAGCTGCTGGAGATGTTACGGGTGCTCAAAACTTAGAAAGCCAATACAATTCGCTGGCTGTAAATGATGCCACTTCGGAGGTGTCTAAGGTGTTCGAGGATGCTAAGAATCTACAAGACTTTATGAGCGACTTAAAGGAGCAAGATTGGTTTATTAAGGGAAGCGGAGCGTCTTTCAATATCTCAAAGGTAGCATCAGATTATAGGTCGAAAGGTAAAAAGATGAATAGTAGCTACATTAATGCTGGCGAATGGTTAGAGGGCATTAAGGAGCAGTATCCAGATTTATATGAGGAAACAAAAGTATTCTTACAAAACTCTTATGAATTGCAAAAAAGTTACGAGAAAAAGATTTACGAAGAGAAACTTGCTAATCTTGGGCAAGAGTATGCTGCCGAGTTGATGCAAAAAAAAGGCATTTTTAAAGAAGGGGAGACTAATTTTGACAGATTATCAAAATTGAGCATTGGGACTATCGATACATATCTTGACGGAATACAAGAACTAATAGAACAGCTTGACAATGGCGAACTTGATGACGCTTTAAAGGCAATGCTTGGCGACGCTGACTTGGATATAGAGGCTATAAAAAAGAAGATGAAAGAGTTTTTCGGAGGCAAATACAGCGACAACCTTATTGAGAAGACAGGTAGGATAAAGAAGACCTTTACGGAAATAATGAGCGGTCTTAGCAATGTTTCTCAATCGCTATCAGAACTCGGAGAGGTGAAAGATGATGAAGGGTTAAAAAGCATCGCAAAGACCTTTGATAACATAAAGGATGTTGTTTCGGATATGGCTGGCTTGATTATAGATGCCTTTAAAGATGGCGCAAAGACATTTGGTGAAGCATTTAAAAACATCGCTAAATCATCCGATTGGATAACAATGATTGTCAAGGTAGTGCTTGAGGCTATTTCTGCTCTAATGGATTATAGTACCGAAACGCTAAAATTTGAAAGCGAAGTAAGGATGGCTCAAAAAGAGTGGATTCATATGTTGTCTCAAATAAGGATAGAGGCTTTACTTGCAGCGGATGCGACAAGTACTATATTTGGCGATGATAAGCTATCTCAAATTCAATCTTGGAGAGACGCTGCCAATGAAGCGTTGTCGGAAATGGCAAAACGGAAAACGGCATATACGAAATGGGTGTTTCGTGAATTTAACTCCTATGGCAACGTTTCCAGAGATGCAGAGCCAAGAGAATTTAGGGTGTACACTAAAAAGAATGCCTCGTCTTATTTGAAAGACATTGTTCCCGAGCTATATAACGAAGATGACTCAATTAATTACGAATACCTTGAGAAATTTGTTGGAAGCGAGTGGTATAACAAATTGACAACTGACGAGCAAAGGCAATTTTTTGACGAACAATTAGAGCTTTGGAATCAGTATAAAGAGGCGATTGATAACATCAATCAAAGCATTGCGGATATGTTTGGCGACCTATCAGAAGAAATAGCGGACAAAATGATTGATGCGTTTGTGCGCACGGGAGACGCCGCTACCGACTTGGGCGACATAGTGTCGAATGTGGCTAACACTATGGTGAAAGACCTTATATCTTCGGTGCTGATACAGCAACTCGCAGACCCGATAGCAAAGATACAAGCATTATGGGGTGTTGATAATACGCTAAGTGACGAGGAAAGACTCAAAGAATCGATGGCGATTATAGATAACGCCATGTCGTCAGTAGAAGAAAAGGCGGGTCAGTTTAACGAACTGCTTGCATACATTCAAGACAACTATGGATTATCTTCAAGCAACTCTTCAGACAATATGATTAGCGGAGTAACCGAAGACACGGCACAACTATTAGCGTCTTACATAAACGCCATACGAGCTGATGTTGCTATGCAAAAATACAGCATAATTACCGAGATAGCACCTGCTGTTACCAACATTAGTTCAATCATAAACGAGAGCTACATACAATCAATACGCAATATAGAGTCATACTCTTTAAGAACAGCGATAGCGGTGGAAAATGCTCTCGACAGATTCAGTATGATAAAGATAGAGAAAGGTGCGTTACTTGTTACTGATTAATTTAGCAACGATATCAATAAATAGGAGTATTCTTTTATTACGATATAAAAAATAATTATTAATTTTGCATTGAAATATGGCTATAAACGGATATAGATTTTTACTACAAAGAGTAGGTGGCAGCGTGATAGATACTTACGCTGAATATGGTATTGTTATACTTGATATGCCCGCATATTTCGAACTAAAGGCTAAAAACATATCGTCACAATCGTATTTTGACGAGAGTGGTGACGATGAATACATGCCTGCGACCTTAACATACGAACCTGCGGAATGTGAGTTGCAGTTTGAATGTAAGGTTACGAGCGGCAGTCCTTTTACAAACCTTAGCAACTTCACATCTTATCTTGCGGGCGGCGTGTTCTCCTTTTATAGCGAGTTTTTAGGCATCGGCAGAGGCAATGCGAGGCTTGCCGAAGTAGATGATGATGCTGAATACAAGGAGCAGGATGTGCTACGTAACGGAGTTCTTGTGACTGAAAAGATACTTAGATTTAAGATAAAGATTAAGATTAACACACCGCAAATCAATGTGGTATTATCGTTATAGATATGGCAAGATATAGCATATACGATAAGAGCGTTCCGATACCTATTCCTAATAATGCGGTCGCTAAAGCGCAAGGAATGCCAAAGTATTTTGGCACATTTGGCGAAGTGTCTTATCTTGAGTTTAAAATATCGTCTCCCGCTGTCATTAATTGGAATGTGGGAGACTTTTGCGTATATCGTGGCGTAACATATAAGTTAAACGACATACCTCAACCAAAGAAGCAGTCTAAGAACAACACCTATGGCGAAGCGTATGTGTACGAATCTATGCAGTTATATGCCCCAACGAAAGAATTGGAGTGCCTGTTTAGAGATTTGGTTCTTTACGACAATAACATACACTATACCTCACTTCCCGATGTGTCCACCTACGAGGACATATATGGCATAGCGCAACGCATACAAGCAAACCTTAACGTAGTTTCTTCTGATTGGGACGTGCGTGTAATGGAAGCAAGCGGAGACCTATTAGACGTGTTTCAAACACCATACGCTTTTTCTCTATCAAACAGCACTTGTCTTGAGGCTCTTAGTCTAATATATAACACTTGGAAATATAACGGCATAGGCGTAGGGTGGATATATTCATACAACGCCACCACAAGCAAGCACACAATTACCATAGGTAGAGCGTCTATTGCAGACGGAGACAACACCACAGATGCGTTTCTTTATGGGAGTGACGTTAATGGGGCTAAGCAGGGGCTAAAGTCTATAACGAAAAACATAAGCAACATCAACGAGATAGCTACAAGGCTTTATGTGTATGGTTCTGAAAGGAACTTGCCGCCAAGATACTACAACAAGATTACGCCAGCCATACATAATAATTCGAGTGTGTATATCCCTAACCTAATGCTGCCTTTGGCGTATTGGGGGACTACGGATAACGAGAAAGACGCAAGCAAGGCATATATAGATAACGTTGTAGCGCAAGAAACTTGGGGCATAAGGAGTAAGGCTATTTACTTTGACGGAAGCGATGATTATAATGACATATATCCATCAATAGAGAAAGTTACTATTGCAGATGTGCGTAATGCAAAGGAATCTACCGAAGTAGGAAGCCCTAACTTTTATCCAAGCACAAGCATATACACAGACGGAACAGAGAGGATTGACGAGATAGTGGCGGCAGAAAACCCAAGCGATGATGGCTCTTCGATAGGGAATGGCAGGAAGTATGATAACGTGATAGATGACTCCGTTGGACAAAGGGTTGTAAATGGAACTACTGTTACTGTTGATTTGGGAGATATATTTTCCACAACGCTCACTAACGCTGGAAAGGTGGAATTATCTGTCACAGACGAAATGCTTTGCAATATTACCGCAAGCAACCTTATAGGATGCGATGTGCTGCTTGAATTGTACTATGGCGGCAAACGCATCAACTATCGGTATGCCGAGAACTTATCGCAAGGTTCTCCGTTTGAGTTTACGTTTGGCTCATATCAAGACCAACACGTGCTGTTTACGTTTACTACCACAACGGCTGCGACAGCAAGACTGAAAGGAACTGCTATTTTGCAGTTTAGCGAAGATGCGACTTCGTACGATTCGCAGATTACGGTACTTGTCAATTCCGCAAGATGGGGTATAGTGGCAAACGCATCTGGCGAGACTTTTACCGTTACCTTAAAACAGATTGGGTTTGACCCATCATTAAGAGAGACTTCTTTAACGGAGGGCATTTGTACTCTTGCTGTGAGAGACGGATATTGCGGTGGTCGAGAGTTTGCGGTAAATAAGGCTACATACCGAAGCGCAACGGACGATTGGCTATGTGTGGTTAGGAGAATAAACGATACTGAATTAAAGTTATATTTTCCAAATTGTAATTCTCCTATCAATGGGCGTATAGATGGAAATGGTAATGTAATAAAAGACCATTTCGTACTGTTAGACCTTGAGATGCCAAGCGAATATGTGGACTACGCAAGTGCGAGGCTATATGAAGAGGCGGTAAGGGTGCTTGAACAGAAGAGTAAGCAGATGAATATTTACGAGCCAGAGATAGACAATCTGCAGATGCAACGATGGGTTGATGAGGATACCGAAAATCATATAGGAAGAGTGCTGTGCGAGGGTATGTATATGCACGTTCAGGATGACGACATTGTAGATGGAGACCATAGCGAATTAGTCCTGATTAACACAGTAGAAATAGACGAGAGCGGGGAAATACCGCAATACAAGGTAACATTAAGAGACGAAAAGAGGATAAGTAAAAGCGCAAAAGTGGCGGCAATAGCAGCAAAAGCATTAAGTGTGCAAAAGACACGGCAAAAAGCGGATGCGCAGACCGAAGTAAACGAGCAGAGCACGACAGAGGTGATGACCAAATCTCCCTCTATAAGCACAACGCAAGCGTATATTGATAATGTATTACTTTCGGGTAGTATGAGTAGTTATGATAACTTGGGGCTTATAAGCAAGACTTTAATAGAGCGTGTAAACGAGAGCGCAACTGAAACGCCTGTTTATAAGTTATTGGCTAAGTATGACCTACTCATAGAGCAGACGATTAGTGGCGTAACCTCAAACCTCAATGTTAGCGAGATTTTGCGACATTTATCGCTTGACACCACAACGCAAGAGGGAACAACGCTACTTAAAGTAGATATACCGCTCTACTCTACCGGTGACGTATCGGCAGGTGGCTATTCGAGCGGTGGCGGAGGAGGCGGTACTTCCTATGATAGACCACACCCCCCCG
>Ga0265294_10004699_pt1 | contig 16954 bp, 18 predicted proteins | sample MunlanPumphouse3_FD_192504 | JGI IMG/M metagenome (GOLD analysis project Ga0265294, IMG submission 192504) | Groundwater microbial communities from a municipal landfill in Southern Ontario, Canada - Pumphouse #3 | ecosystem: Environmental > Aquatic > Deep subsurface > Groundwater | place...
GGACCAATGATGCAGGCATCAAAGGAGAATGCGGAGGAGCAGTTACTTCCCTTCTCAAGTACATGCTTGAGAACAAGATTGTTGACATGGTTCTGACCGTCAGAAAAGGTGTCGATATCTACGACCCGCAGCCGGCATTCATTACCGACCCCGCAGAGCTTCTGAAATGTTCAGGATCTCTCCACTGCGGTACTCTGCTTCTTCCAAAGCTTATCAAGAAGTATCTGAACGGTGCAAAGGACATGAAGGTCGCAATCACCTGCAAAGGCTGCGACGCAAAAGCAATGTACGAACTTGCCAAGCGTAACCAGATCAACATGGACAATGTCGTGATGATCGGTCTGAACTGCGGAGGATCAGTTACTCCATTCATGGCAAGAAAGATGATTACCGAGAAGTACGGCGTTGACCCGGACTGTGTTTTCAAAGAGGAAATCGACAAGGGTCAGTTCATCATCGAGTACACCGATTCAGAAGGTAAACACCAGCACAAAGGCATCTCAATCGATGAACTTGAGGCAGAAGGTCTCGGCCGCCGTCTGAACTGTCAGCGCTGCGAAACCAAGATTCCGCGTCAGGCAGACATTGCCTGCGGTAACTGGGGTGTTATCGGTGCAAAAGCCGGGAAGGCAACCTTCGTTGAAATCTGCTCCGACAAAGGTGCGGCAATCTTTGACGGCGCTGTAAAGGCCGGTGTTATTGACACCAGTGCACCCGAGGCAAAAGGCCTCGAGATCCGTGGAAAGATTGAGAACGTCATGATCAAGATGGGTAAGAAGGCCCAGGCAAAACAGTTCACTGCACTTGGTGAAGGCCCCGCGAAACTCGCCATGATCATGAAAGAGACCAGCCGCTGCATCAAATGCTACTCATGCATTGAGAGCTGCCCGATCTGTTACTGTGTCGAGTGCTCAACCAAGAAGCCCCATCTCGTCCGCCCGGGAATTATTCCGCCGGACTTCATGTTCCAGATGATCAGATTCGCACACATTGCGGATTCCTGTGTCAACTGTGGTCAGTGCCAGGAACTTTGTCCGATGGATATCCCGAACTCACTCTTTATGCACTCACAGCAGGTCGAGCTTGAAAAGATGTTCGGACACAAACCAGGTATGGACATGGAACTCCCTGTCCTTGCATTCGCAGAAGAAGCCGATGAGCGTTCACGTCTGCATTCAACCGGCTCCGACATGATTTACGAAAACGTTTTCGGCGAAGAGAAGTAAGATTCTTCTTTTCTCTCTTTTTTAGATGAGTTCTTTTCAAGAATATTTAGATACCTGGAACACAAATAATATGGTAAATATAATTCACAGCGTGAACATCATGGAAAAGAAAATCATCTATATGGACCATGCCGCAACAACCTACACAGCAAAAGAGGTTGTAAACGCAATGCTCCCCTATTTTTCTGATGAATTCGGCAACCCGTCATCAGTCTATTCTATTGGTCAGTCCAACAAAAAGGCAATTGACAATGCCCGAACGCAGGTGGCAAAGGCAATCAACGCAAAGCCGGAAGAGATTTACTTCACCAGCGGCGGAACCGAGTCTGACAACTGGGCTCTGAAAGGCGTGGCATTTGCGAACGAACGAAAAGGGAAACATATCATCACGACCTCGATTGAGCACCATGCGATTCTCCATTCCTGCCAATGGCTCGCATCGAAAGGCTTTGAAATCACGTATCTCCCTGTGGACAAATACGGAATGATTTCGCCGGAGTCGGTCGAAAAGGCAATCCGCCCGGACACGATTCTCATCTCGGTCATGTATGCAAACAACGAGGTCGGCACAATCGAGCCGATTGCCGAAATCGGAAAAATCGCCAAAGCCCACGGAATCTATTTCCACACCGACGCAGTCCAGGCAGTAGGTCATATCCCTATTGATGTCGTTGCCGACAACATTGATCTTCTATCGCTTTCGGGTCATAAGTTCTACGGACCGAAAGGAACCGGTGCTCTTTACATCAAAAAAGGAACCCGTATCCAGAACTTCATTCACGGTGGAGCTCAGGAGTCGAAACGCCGGGCAGGAACAGAAAACGTGCCGGGCATTGTCGGTCTTGGAGTCGCTATCGAGCGGGCAATAGCCAAGATGCCTGAAGAGACACAACGTCTTATTCAGCTCAGGGACGAACTCACCCGCGAACTTCTGAAAATTCCGGCAACCCACCTAAACGGCCACCCGACGAAACGTCTCCCGAACAACACGAACATCATCTTTGAGTATATCGAGGGAGAGTCGATTCTCCTCTTCCTGAACATGAAAGGCATCTGTGCCTCGACCGGCAGTGCCTGTAACTCAGCATCGCTTGAACCATCCCATGTTCTGACAGCGATGGGCGTTTCGCACGAAATCGCTCATGGCTCTATCCGTCTTACTGTCGGTGAACGGACAAACGAAGAGGATGCGAAATTTGTAATCACCACCCTCACCGAAACGGTGAAAAAACTCCGGGCAATGTCCCCGCTTACTCCAAAGGAGCTCAGATAAATGTACAGCGAAAAAGTGATGGATCATTTCACGAACCCGCGTAACGTGGGCGTGATTGAGGACGCAAACGGTGTCGGAGAGGAAGGAAACCCATCCTGCGGCGACATCATGAAGATGTATCTGAAAGTCGAAAACGACATCATTATCGATGCAAAATTCCAGACATTCGGCTGCGGGGCTGCAATTGCATCCAGCAGTATGGCCACCGAGATGATCAAGGGCAAGACCCTGGAAGAAGCATGGACTCTATCCAACAAAGCCGTGGCAGAAGCTCTCGATGGGCTGCCGCCAATCAAAATGCACTGCTCGGTTCTTGCCGAGGAGACAATCCACAAGGCAATCAATGATTATCTGGTGAAATCAGGTCGGGAACCGTGGGGTGAGGGAGAGGAATGCTCAGCCTGCGGTCATGACTGTGACACGTGTAATGTGGAATAAGTCCACACCTTTTTTCTTCTTTTACAGACAAATCACCGGATGTACATTGACTATGATTCCGGGATTATCCTCTAGGGCGTCTCGATTAAAGATGAATAATACCGGGAACAAGGTAAATATACCCTACACATCTATAATCAAATACAGGCAGCGGGTGATTCATGATGAGCATCAAAACAGTTCCATTGACAAAAATCAAAAGGGTAGTCGTTAAAAATCCGGCAAACGCAACTATTGAACTTATCACGTATGATAATAAAAAAGCAATCGCCGAATTGCTAAAGCTCCAGGATATAGTCTCAAAAGATGTTGAGGAAAATATTTTTCACACCTCTACAAAAGAATTTGTTGATTTATATTTCAGGAACGGGTGGGGTCTCGGGTGTTATTATCAGAACCGCATGATCGGATATATTATGATTCAGGTAACAAATCATGATGAAAATGAAAATTATCCAAAATTAATAGGATTTGATTCGCAGAAGATAGCAGAAACGGCATGTCATCGCGGGGCGGGGGTCCATCCGGATTACCGGGGGAATCATCTGCAGATAATTCTTCAGGATACGGCAGCCGACCTCCTGAAGAAATCCGAATCCTGCAAATATGTTATGTGTACCGTATCCCCGGAAAATATCGTCAGCCGCAATAATATTTTTGCCAGCGGCTATGTCTGCCGGGGACATATGGATCATATGTATAGGAGTTATCCACGTGACCTGATGCTCCTGACTCTTACCACATCCGGCGATGAATAAAAAAGATTAGGCGATCTTGGAAAGAACACCGGTGTTCAGATTGTAGTAGAGACCGTGAACTTCCAGAGTTCCAGCTTTCTCTGCCATATACACAAGAGGATATGTTCTGAGATGCTCAAGCTGGAGTCTGACGTTTTCATATTCAATCTCTTTTTTACGGAGTGCTTTCTCTTCATCAGTCTTTGCCTCACCGAGACGGGCATCGACTCTCACCTGGGCATCGCGTGCATTGTTAATCCAGAGAGGGATATAGGAGTCCTTTGACGTATCAACTTCCAGAGCCTTCAGGGCTCCGCAATCCGAGTGACCACAGATGACGATGTCTTTTACCTTAAGATGCTTGATTGCATATTCAAGAACGGTCGCAAAGTTCCAGTCATGAGTCGGGACGATATTACCGATGTTCCTGTGAGTAAAGAGTTCCCCGGAACGGGAATGGGTGATACGCTCTGCATTTACCCGCGAATCAGAACACTCAATCCAGAGAACTGTGGGGTGCTGGGCAGTGGTCAGCTGCATGTACCGGTCTTTTTTACGCTCGAAATCCTTTTCCAGGAAAACCTTGTTGCCTTCAATAAAACTGTCTATCATGAGAAAAACCCAGATATAAGTTTAATTGACCTGCATACATAAGAGTATTTTGGTTATTATTTTGCAGGTCTGCTGCACCCTTCATTGCCCCGGATTGAACGGCAGATTGTGCAGAATTTGTTTTCAAGTTCCTCATCGCTGAGTTTTCCTGATTTTATATCCTCGGCAAGTTTGCTGATTACTTCGTTGACATCATCGTCGAATACGATTCTATAACCACGTTTGCCGGAGAGATACTGGGATACGGCAGACGGGGCAAGCTTGAGGGACTTTGCGACCTGAATTTGCGATACCCCAAGATTGACAAGTTCGGCCGCAAGAGCTGCCTGTATTGCGGGGATGATGTCCCAGACTATTTCCTGACAGGGAACTTTTACCATATGTATATTCTATTCACACTGTGATATATTATAGATTTCACCATAACACTAAGCGAATGATATAATAATTCCACCTTCCAATGATTTGTATATGAGCCGGTTCCGACCACGTGCGGTCCTTTTCGATATGGATAATACTCTCCATGATTTGCGGGGAGCGAGATTCGCCGCAGCAGATGCATTGATGACATTTTGCGGAGTATTTGGCGATCTGCACTTTTATTCGCTGAATCGGAACCCCCCCACACTAATCGAGGATGCAGTGTCCGCATATATAGCAGACGGGGTCACGGCAGACCCGGAAGTGTGTGCATGGCTCTATCACACGCTTGAACATGCCTGTATTTCCTCATTTGATGGGATTACCGACGTCCTGGATGCGTTGAAGAAGGACGGGGTGAAACTTGCGGTTATCTCGAATGCAGATCCGAAAGATACGGAGAAACGGCTTGCGAACCTGCATCTCAGGCAGTATTTCGATGTGGTGGTAACGCCGGATACGTTCGGGGTTAAGAAACCGAATCCGCTTGTCTTTGAAAAGACGCTGAAGCTGCTCGGCGTTTCCGCAGAAGAAACAGCGATGATTGGGGATAAAAAGGACCGTGACGTTTTCCCTCCTAGGGAACTGGGGATTTTTGCCATTCATGCACTCTACGGGACACTGGAAAAACCCGATAGAGAGTGTACGGTGTCAAAACCCCGGGAGATTCTTGAACTGCTCGCCGTAACGGGGAATTAGCTTTTTCAGGTATTTCAAACCGCAGGTTTATCTGTCTTTGAACAGAGAATTTCTGGTATGGTACAGAATGCAGGAGACACTTTTATTGAAGCTACCAAATATCCCTCCACAGAAATTACGGATGCGGCTTCGGGCAAACCAGCACCGAAACGTCCAATACCTTCGGGGAATACCCATGTGCTTCCGGACCCTTTGAAAAATCATCATCCTATGGATCTCACGACCGCATTGAAGACCCGCCGCTCTTTTCGTATGTTTACGGGGTCCCCACTTACGGAGAATCATTTGTCCTATCTTCTGTGGGCATCTCAGGGAATTACCGGACAATCGGAAATGTTCCGAAGTTCTCCCTCGGCAGGAGCACTGCATCCAGTCGATATTTATATTGCGGTTCAGAAAGTTGCCGGGATTCCTATTGGTATCTGGAGGTATTACCCGGAAGGTCACCTGCTGGAATTAATCGAGGAGGGAACTATCCCAATAAGTGCACTTGGAAAAGCATGTCTAATGCAGCCGGCAGTCTTGCGTGCTCCGGTTCTTTTCTGTTTTGTAGCAACTCCATATCGGGTTATCTGGAAATATGGTGTCCGCGGATATCGGGATATGTTCCTTGATGCCGGGCATATCTGTGAAAATCTGTATCTGGCAGGGACACAGGAGGAGCTGGGGGTCTGTTCAATCGGGGCATTCAATGATGATGAGGTACATCAGGCTCTCCGGCTTTCGGAGGGACAGATTTTCCTGTATGCCGCGGCATGCGGTCATCCGAAAATGCAATGAACAGTAAGTCAGCGGCTTATTACGGTCCATCCCTTAGAAGAATTCCGCAAAAATCCGCTGATTTTTCGTTTTGTTTCGATTAAAGTACCTCTCATTCACTGAACACGTGGACGGAAGTTGCCTTGAATGTCAGCCACACCATACTCCCGAAAGTGATGCCAAGACGCTGAATGCTTTGACGGGTGAGAACAGCGGTCAGAATAATACCTGCCTCGACAACAATCTTCGAATAAACACCACTATCGATTATCTCAGTAACAACACCGAAAAATGAGTTTTGTGCAGATGAAGTAAACGGCTCTGTGGAAATAATCATATCCTCAGGTCTGATTCCTGCATGTACCCTTCCGGTCAGTTCCGTTACTGTCCGGATTATTGTAGTACCTATGTGGATTTCAACAATTCCGGACTGGGTGACAACCGCATCACCCGTGAAAATATTCTCCATACCGGTAAAGTTTGCAATAAAATCCGAGACCGGATGGTGCATAATCATATCCGGCGTTCCCTCCTGGACAATCGTCCCTTCCCGCATCACAACCACGCGATTGGCAAGTGCATAAATATCTTCAAAATGATGCGTGATATGCAGAATTGTCATTCCCGTTTCTTTGTGAATCGCCTTGAGCTCATCTCTGAGACGCTCACGCGTAATCGTATCCAGAGCGGAGAGAGGTTCATCCAAAAGAAGAACCGACGGGCGCAGGAGAAGGGAACGGGCGATTGCAGTCCGCTGCTGTTCGCCTCCGGAAAGGGTCTTCGGATATCGCTCGAGGAGATGGGAGATGCCAAAAGTCTTCGCAATATCCCGTACTGCAGCATGCCATTCCTTTTTAGATACACCCCGCTCCTTAAGACCGAACCCTATGTTTTCTGCAACAGTCATATGAGGAAAAAGCATGTAATCCTGATAGACCATGCCGATTCCACGTTTTTCCGGCGGGGTCTGCGTGATATCCTTACCGTTCAATAGTATTCTGCCGTTTTTTGGATAATGAATTCCCGCAATTGTTTCGAGCAGGATTGTTTTGCCCGCGCCTGTCGGACCAAGGATGATACAGTACTCCCCGTCATTCACTTTCAAGTTTAAATCGGTAAAGGAGAACTCACCCAGCTGAATAGAGAGGGAGTCTATTTCAAGCATAAACATCACCATGTTCTTTGCCAAAATACTCAAACAGAATGAGAGCCGTTCCCGAAATTATCAGGAGGATAAGAGCGGCCGCAATTGCCATATCCAAATCTCCGGTGGACATATTCAGGAACAGGGCTATCGGTAAGGTTTCTGTTTTCATGGAAATAGCTCCGGCAAGCATTAACACTGCGCCGAACTCACCCATAGCTTTTGACCAGGTGATGACAAGCCCGCCAATCAGCCCGTTTTTTGCCATAGGGAGCGTGATTTTCCGAAACGCTCCAACCTCCGAACAGCCGAGGGTCCGTGCCACATGTTCATACCGGGGGCTTATCATAGAAAATGTAGAACGGGCAATTCTAACCATGTACGGCGCATTAACAAAGACCTGGGCTATGACTATTGCCGCAGATGTATAGACAACATAGATTCCCATACTGCTGAGAAACTGCCCTGCCGGCGATGTTGCAGGAGACAAAAAAATCAGCAGTGCCACACCCGCCACTAAAGGCGGAAGGGAGAGAGGAAGATTCAGGAGGACGTTTACCCACTGTTTCCCGAAAAATTTGAATCTTACCATAGAATATGCAACCGGTACCGCGATTATCAAACAAAGGAGCGTTGAAATCACAGCGGTTATTACGGATAGCCGGATAGCATACCAGATTTCTTCCGAGAACAGACACACGACCAGGGTCTCCGGAGATGAGAAAAGAATAAGACCCAAAAATACTGCAATCAGAACTAAAACGACGATGAGTGAGATTCCGATACAGACTGCCTGAAAAAAAGTGGGTAAGCGTCTCTTAATCATAATTCAAAGAGACTGACTTTTTCTACGGATGTTCTCCAGATGCTGAATGCTCAGCCACCCGGAGGAGGCATCCGGAACCGAATCAAATGCCGGAATGTAGGGTTTGATGTCAAGGACTGGGGTCCCGTCAAGCAAATCTACACCTTCGATTAAGAGGCGATTATCCACATGTGCGAGGAGTTTTACAATCGAGAAACCGATACGATTCGGCCGGCACATGTGCCTGGTTGCAAAAATACCATGGGGCATCCCGCCGTCAACCATCGGGGTTTCGACAAGCATCTCTAAAGGAGCTTTGTGCAGACGGGTGATAAGAATCAGATGGGAAAATGACGCAATCTGATCCAGTCCATCTGCAAATGCAGGGAACAGTTCTATTGTCCCCCGTCCTTTCGTGAACACACTCTGTACAGGAGTCTGCATGGGATCTGTATAGGGTGAGTGCATTACCCCTATCTGCTCAAGGATGAATTTTTCAGACATGCCTTAGGTGTATTTCGCATCAGGATATGCAGGGAATCCATACTTTTCAAAGATTGCTTTTCCTTCATCGGATGCGACATAGTCCGCGAACAATTGTGCAAGTTCGGACTTGGTGGTGAAGGTGGTCACACCGATTGGCGTAATGAGGATGGAGTTATCTTTGACCGGGATTTCGATTGTGGTGAAAAGGTCCTTATTGGCACTGTCAAGTGTGAGAACAGCTGCGTCGGCATTTCCGGTTGAAAGAGCGGTTACGACTTCATTGATGGTTGCTCCGCGAAGAACGACATTCTGTTCAACAGATTCAAGAATACCGGCTTTCTTAAAGATAGCGGCACTTGCTTTACCAATTGCAGTGGCATTCACATCTCCAAGGGCTACGCGGAGTCCCGGGGTGGCAAGGTCTTCAACAGTTTCGATTCCCTTGGGATTTCCTTTGCTAACCGCAATAACCGGCACGTGGTAGGCCACCGGCTGATAGTCTTCACTCACGAGACCTTTGGCAACAGCATTCTGATAATCCGGTTCTCCACCGGGAATGAAAATGTCACCAAGCTTTGTAGTTGTCATCTGGGAAATCAGAACTCCTGAACCACCATAGGTGAGTTCAACGTTCACATTGTATTTTTCGCCGAATGTTGTTCCGATTTCAGCCATCGGACCTTTGAGTCCTGCGCCGGAATAGACGAGAAGATTCTGTCCATCATAATTCTTTTCTTCTGTTACACAACCAGCTGAACACACAACGGTCAGAAGAATAAGACATACTACGGATGCAAAAAGAATAGATTTTTTCATGAATATCAATAAGACGCCAAAACATATGAATTAATTAGTTTATTAATACAAAAAAGTAAACTTAATTAAGTTAACTTAATTACCAATCCGGGAGTCTTGGAGACATTTTACTAATGCAAAAAATGGAAGATGACTGCCGGTTTATTTCACGAACCGGTCATCGGAACGTTTCTGCTCGATATCATTCAGTTTTCCTTCAAACCACCCGTACCGCTCATTCAGGTATGCGTCAAATACCGGAACATATGGTTTGATGTCCAGAAGAGGCGTGCCGTCCAGTATGTCAACATCCCTGATATGGAGAGTATTCTCCTCACGCCCAAGCAGACGGACGACAGAAAATCCGATTGCATTCGGTCTTTTGGGGACCCGGGTCGCAAAAACACCATGGCTTTGCGTGTCGAGAAACGGCGTCACGGTAAGGTTGCAGCCAGTACTCTTATGCAGATGGTAGATAAGCATAATCCGGGTGAATCCTTCGATACCGTTAAGACCGTCGGAGAACTCAGGGAGAATTTCTATTGTCCCTTCAAATTCTTTTGCTGCAGGAGGCTGGATGGGCATTCCGGTAAGTTCCAGATGAGGAGTATGAACGACCCCTATCGGACTGAATTGAATCGGTTTTTGTTCGGTCATGAAGTATATCTCTGTTATATTATTATACGAGATTAATCATTTTATTTTAGATTCATCCCCCTTTTCCATATTGAGTTGATTGTCCTCAAAATCAGGATTACTTCGGGATTTCAGATTCTAATCAAATTTAAAAAAATGCGGGAACTTTGCGGGTGTAGAACTATTGTTCCCGCTTTGTTTATCCATGGTCGAAGAGATGTGCTGTATCTCTGTTTTCTCTCATCTATAATCGGGCCGGAACTGATATTACATCAAAACCAACTGCCCACTTTGCACCTTCCGAAGCAGACACGGTAATCTGCCGGAAATAAGTGTGCCCCGACACCTGTTGTCCAGAATACAGCGGGAAGAGGGGAATTCCCTTAACCGGACATCGTGTACAACAGAATATCGACAAAGTATATTCTGTTTTCCCATATAAATAAGTTGTAGGGTACACAACCAATAAGTTAACATAATATAATTTACCTCTTTCAGAGACTGTCTGCTACTGACATAACTGAGATAAATAAGAATACACTGGTGCGCGGATTAATACGAAAAGGTTAGAATATTCCTGCAATAAATTAAACATGGTTTACAAAAACACTGATAATCACCAAATTGTTAATTAAAACGGGGTTAAGTTAACTTTAAGGTTATAAGAGACTGGCAAAATACCAGAGTAATGAAATATTATGCAATTAAAATACGTAGCTACAACCTGCCCCTTCTGTGGAACCGGCTGCGGTCTGAACCTCATCATCAGTGATGGTGGGGTTGTCGGGGTGGCACCCTATCACCGCTCTCCGGTAGGAACAGGAAAACTTTGTATGCGTGGACTCCATGCAGCAAAAGCAGTCAGCGAATATAGAATCGAAGTTCCGGTTGTCGGCGGATTACCGGCTGACTGGAAGAAAGCCCTTACAGAGGCACTGAAACTGAAGAACTACTCCGGTGAAGATCTGGCTGTCTATACCTCCAGCCGACTTACCAACGAGGCAAACTATTGTATCATGCGGTTTGCAAAAGAGATTCTGAAGGCAGGAACGATAGGAACACTCGTGTCCGGCAAGGTCGCCAGAGGAAACGTTCGGATTAATGACCTGAAGAAAGCAGACGTGGCTCTCGTTTTTGACGACTGCATGAAAAGATTCCCGCTGACCGGAAACAAACTCTTCTATATGCAGCAGAACGGTGGAAAGATTCTCTATTTCGGCGAGGAATCCTACACCGCAATACAGGCTGATGCCAAATGCATAGAGGATGCTGATGGAAAACTCGCCATCTCTGATGAGTTCAAAAATCTCCTCAAAGAAGCCAAAAATCCTGTTGTAATTTATTCGACCACAGGAAAATACGCCGAACTCGCAGAAGAGACCGCCAAATCCTGCAATGCAAAAACCGCTGTATTATATGATACCAACAACGGTCGAGGAGCAGCAGAAATCGGTTATATCCCCTCACTCGATACGCTCAAAGCAACAGAAAAAGTCCCGAAGGCAATGCTCATTTTCGCTGAAACACCTATGTTTAGGGATGATATCTATGAAGAACTCGGTGAAAAACTTTCCAAAGTTGAGCTCCTCGTAGTTGTTGCCTCGAATGCAAGTTCCCTGACAGACATCGCAAACGTTGTTCTCCCTGTGACCTCATTCGCAGAATCCGAGGGATCGTACACCAACTGGGAAGGGCGTGTGCAGAAAGTCAGTGCAGCTCTCACCGCCCCAGAGGGTCCAAAATCCCCTTGTGAGATTATTGCCGACCTTTCCGGAAATGCAATTTCCTACAAAGACAACGCAGCAATCTTTGCCGACATCAAAGCAAACATCCCGGCATTCAAAGATGTATCTTACGAACAGGTTCAGAAAGCCGACGGTGCTTTCATTGAGGTAATCTGAGATGTCAGCAAAGGGGGACATGTTCTATGCGTGGACCACATCAAGCGATATCAAAGGGGAGTGCGGGGGAGCAGTAACATCCTTTCTTCAGCATGCCCTTGCAAACAAGATGGTTGACGCAGTTCTCGCAGTCCGCCGCGGGGCAGACCTCTACGATGCAAAACTCGAATTAATCACCGACCCGGCTGAGATACCGAAAGCTGCAGGTTCCCTGCACTGCGGAACTCTTCTCTCTGCAAAAATGGTGAAAAAATACCTGAATGGTGCAAATGATTTGAAAATCGCCGTCCCGGTCAAGGGCTGTGATGCTATGGCATTCTATGAACTTGCCAAACGTACCCAGATTAACCTCGACAACGTCATTCTGATTGGTCTGAACTGCGGAGGAACCGTTTCCCCGATAACAGCCCGTGATATGATTGCGGACAAGTATGAAGTGGACCCGGACTCCGTGTTCAAAGAAGAGATTGACAAAGGTCAGTTCATCATTGACTACAATGATGCAGACGGCAAACATCAGCACAAAGGTATCGCAATCGACAAACTCGAGGAGGGACCGGAAGGATACGGACGTCGTATGAACTGTCAGAGATGCAAGTGTAAGATTCCGCGTCAGGCAGACCTTGCCTGCGGAAACTGGGGTGTCTTTGGGGAGAAGGCAGGTAAGGCTACCTTTATTGAGGTCTGTTCTGAAAAAGGAGCTGCTCTTCTTGACTCGGCAGTCAAAGCACATGCAGTCGAAGTCTGTGCACCGGAGCCGAAGGGACTTGAAATCCGCGGCAAAGTTGAAACAGCAATGCTGAAACTTGGTGAGAAGAATAGAACCCGTCAGTTTGCCGGACTCGGCGAGGGACGCGAACGTCTGCAGAAGATGATGAAACTCACTTCCCGCTGTATAGGGTGCCGGGCATGTATTGAGAACTGCCCGATTTGCTACTGTGTTGAATGCTCGACCGCAAAACCCCAGCTTATAGACCAGAATCGTGTGCCGCCAGACTTTATGTTCCACCTGATTCGATTTGCCCACATTGCAGATTCCTGTATCAACTGTGGTCAGTGCCAGGAACTTTGTCCAATGGATATTCCGAATGCTCTATTTATGCACGCCCAGCAGGTAGAACTCGAAAAGATGTTCGGTCACAAGCCGGGATACACTATGGAACTCCCTGTCCTTGCATTCGCAGAAGAAGCAAACGAGCGTGCACGTCTGCATGCAACCGGATCCGATATGATTTACGAAAACGTGTTCGGCGAAGAAAAGTAACGCCCCACGTCCACCTCTCGATTAATAGGACGTAACCAGGTTCACAGCCACCCGCATTTACTTCCGAAAATATACTTACTTCAAAAATCATCTTAATAAATTACTAAAGCCCATATAAATACATGAAAACAAAATCCCGAATATATGAAATGGGAGGGGTCATCACCGAAGCTGACGGAGACTATTGCACTCTCCGTCTCCGCCTGCCCGCAGGCATCGTAACACCCGACCAGCTCATCGCAGTCGGGCAGATTGCACAAAAATACAACATTGATAACGTCCATCTCACAACCCGCCAGACCATCGAAATACCCCATATCAAAGTCATCCAGCTCGAGGAAGTGTCCCGGGAATTACTTGCCAGCGGACACGACATAGGAGCAGAACGTGCCGAAGTCGTCAACATCACCGCGTGCCCCGGAACCGACCGGTGCAAACTTGCCAACATCGACTCCCTCCGCCTCGCCAAAGAAATAGACAAACGCTACTTCCGAAAAGACATGCCCGGTAAAATGCGCATTGCCATATCCGCATGCCCGAACGCATGTACCAGCGAAACACTCAATGAAATCGGCATAACCGGTCTGAGAAATCCAATCAGGGAGAACGGGACCTGCACAGGATGCGGAACCTGTGTCCAGTTCTGCCGTGAAAATGCCATCGAAGTACGTGACGGACGCATTGCCATGGATAAAAAACTCTGTCTCGAATGCGGAACATGCGTCAGATCCTGCCTTTATGGTCTTCTGCAATCCGAAACGGCCGCCTACAGAATCACGTTTGGCGGCAGACGCGGCAGACACCCGAAAGTAGGCATGCACCTCATAACCGTCAACTCCGAAGAAGCAGTACTCCTTGTAGTCGACGCAATAATCGACTGGATTTACCGCTTTGCGAGACTCGACGTCCCGATTGTAAGTCAGATCGGAAAAGACCTTAACTTTGAGGAGTTCAAAGCAAACCTGCCCAAGAAACTCCCGCCGGGATCGGTAGTGGCAGCATAAAAACAGAAAATAATTTTTTAATTTTTTCTAAAAATAATTGAAAATCTGTTAGTCTTCTATTTTTTTGAAAAGACCTGGTTTCGTCTTCGGAACCAGACACACCGGGCAAACCCAGGTATCGGGAACATCCGCATATTTGGTTCCGGGGGGAATCCCGTGTTTCGGGTCACCTACATCTTCATCATAAACATATGAACAGAAAATGCAAATATACTTCGCCATATTATCTTTTCAATTTCTTTTCTGCCATCTTCTCGCGAACTTCATCTACATAGAGAATTTCATCCAGTCCCATCCCGCACAGGCAGTAACCCTGCCTATCCATAACAAACGCCGGGTACGCTGCTATATCTGCGGGAATCGCCTCGGTCGGAATCTGTCTTACGTGCAGAAGATACGGCATAGTAAGACCGATATGGGCGGTGAGTTCCTTTAAATCACTTATCCAGCGTGCAAGCTGGCGGATATCCGCCTTATCCCACTGAAGGATACGATTAAGCGTCTGATAGGAGTCGCGTTCATATACCAGATGATTATCAGCAAGCTGGGCATTAACTGCATCTGCGTAGGTGGTCATCCACTTTTCCAAATCATCAGCGGCTCCTAAGAAGCCATCTGCATATCTGCGAAGTTCTTGTTTGTGGTCTGCATCTGCGGAAGCATCGGATGCTTCTTCGATTACGTGAATCATCTCTACAAAATCCCCGTGAATCCGGCGAAGGTCTTCAAAGGCATGTGGTAAATTATCATGTAAATCTGTACTGAAGAAAACAGCTTTTTTCTGATCGGTCATCTTTGTCTCCAAAAAATATATTCTGAAGAAGATTATTTCTTCAGATAGAGGTTGGTAAATACTTTCTGACCTTTGGCTTCAGGGTGGCGTTCACCAAGGTCACCGACGTAGTGCGCGTAAACAGCTTTGACGCCGTCCACATCTTTCTCTACATCTTCAACGTACTTGTAGCCGGGCATCATGAAGTCAATCTTGCCGTTAACAAAGATGTCACCTTTGACAGACTGACCACCAACACGTGCCTGGATATTGCCTTTGACAATGATTGTTCCGCCTTCACCATGGGTGTGGACGTGAATAAATGCATCGCCACCGACAATGATGGTTCCGCCGCGCATAAAGGTACCAATATCGTTACCGACATTGCCCGTAACGCGGAGAACACCACCAGTCATACCACGCCAGTCGCCGCGGTATGCGGAACCAACATGATTCTGGCAGTTTCCATTGATGGTAAGCTCGCCGCCCGCCATTGCAATTCCGGTAAAGGAATCTGCATTGCCGTTAACGGTAATCTTTCCACCTTTCATCCATCCGCCGGTGTACATATCAACATTACTGTTTATTATGATTTCACCGGCAGTCATCTGCTGACCGATACGCTTGACACGGGTCAGGTCGCCGTTTAAGACGATTTTGGTCTCAGCTGCGGTTGCACCGGATACACCTTCGATTTTCGCGAAAGATGCAAGCGGGTATTTGATTTTTCCTTCGGAAATTTCAATAGCACCGATTGCTTCGATGGATTTCCCTGCAAACTGATCCGGAGTAATCAGGTCGGCTTCAAGGAACAGCTGAGGCTGTTTTACCATAGTAATTGTTACTGTGTTCATGATATCTCCAATTACTCCGTGATGTCCACTTTGATTGCGTACGGATTGTGTACGTGCTCTTCCTGGACTGCGTAGTTCTCAAGGTCAACTGTGTAGGAGTGCAGGAATTTATCGCGAATATCACGTTCAACCTGTTTGTTCTCCGGAACAATGGAGTTGACCCAGACGGTCTTCTTCGGCATGCTGTAGTTAACGATGTCGTGGTTCTCAATACAGAGTACACCATCCTTGAAGAAGGCAAAGACGTTGCCGAATGCAGTTTCATACTGTTCGGGATCGCTTGGGAGGTTCTCCGGATCGATGTCGTAGACAGCGACGTTGGCATTCATGCCTGTCTTTAAGCTGCCGTAGAGGTTGGAGAGACCAAGTGCCTTTGCAACACCGGAACGGGTCATCTGTGCGAGCTCGTAGAGAGAGATTTCCTTGTCTGACAGTTCACCAATGTAGGTGGTGTCAAGAACTTTGTCTCCATACTTGAGTTCGTTCTTGATGAGGTCGTTACGTGCATTTGCGGAAAGGAGCCACTTGTAGATTCTCGGGTATCTCCAGAATGGTCCTGCATTCGGGTGGTCGGTGGTGATGAAACACCGGTCTTTGTCTTTGGCAAAGAGCGGAAGTTCCAGACCGATTGCCCACTGTGCACCTGCAATATAGGTCTTCGGATCGTAGATGAACGGAACAATACCTGCTGCCGTCTCAAGCTCAATGTCGACATTGGTCCACTTGAGGTGGTTGAGATGGGTCAGGTGATACTCGAATGGTCCGTCTGCGGTCATCGTAGTGGTTTCATCAAGAGTGACGTTACCAGTATCGATAGTAAGACCCTTCTGCTTGTTGACGTAGTCCATGACTTCCTTGGATTTGGATTCGAAGGAGCTGGACTTGAAGGAGTCTCCGCCGTAGCAGTGGAACTGCAGATGGGTGTGGTGCATGACCTGCTCACGACCGAAGTCGTTGTTTGCTTTGTAGCCTTCAACGAGCTTGAGGGTGTCGAGAGTGGTGGTGTAGTTTCCCGGGTTACCGAGATTGTTTGCGTGAACGTGGATTGAGTGCGGGAGTCTGAGATATTCGTTGGTCTCGATTAATCCTTTCACGATTTCAGCCGGGGTAATGTCAAAGTATGGAACTT
>Ga0265294_10004700_pt1 | contig 16947 bp, 24 predicted proteins | sample MunlanPumphouse3_FD_192504 | JGI IMG/M metagenome (GOLD analysis project Ga0265294, IMG submission 192504) | Groundwater microbial communities from a municipal landfill in Southern Ontario, Canada - Pumphouse #3 | ecosystem: Environmental > Aquatic > Deep subsurface > Groundwater | place...
CGAGGATCTGCACGGCGACCTGCAGGCCGTGGCCGAGCTGATCGGCATCGGCCCGGCCCTGCTGCTCGCCCAGGTGTTCGACGGCACGCCGATCCGCCTGTACGGCGCGCGCCAGTGGATGCGGCGTCACCGCGACCAGTGCATCCGCGCCGACTACGACACCGGCAACTACACCATGATCGACCTGGCCAGGCGCTACGACCTGAGCGACCGCCAGATCTCGAACATCCTCGGTCGTCCCGACGACCGGCAACTCAACCTGTTTGGCAAGAAGGACAGCATTTGAGCGGGAAGCTCTTGAGCTGTTCAGCACAACAACTGCATCCCAACCGAAGGAGAAGAGGCATGAAGAAAATTTTTGCAACGGCGAGTGTCCTGGCCGTGTTGTGCTCCGGCTGCAGCAGCCTGACCGGGGTGAAGACCGGCACGCGCACCACCACCTTTCAACCCGATGGCGCGACCCCGGCCAAGGTAACCGAAGACCGGGCCGTGGGCGACCCGAACACCGAGTACTACGGCGCGGTGACGACGGTGGCCGCCCACACCGCGGGTAACATCGCGGCCCGGGCCGAGGCGATCAAGGAGGCGGCGGCGCCGACCGACACGGACAGCGGCGAGGTCAAGGCGTGGAAGAGCGCCTTCTCGGCCCTGGCCATCGCCCACATCCCCGACACCACGGCCCAGAACCTGGCGGCGGTGCACAAGACCACCACCGGCTATGACGTGGCCCAGAGCGTGGTCGGCGCGGTCAAAGACGTGGCCACGGTCGGCCTGCCGGTGTACGGCGCGGTCAAGGCGGTCAAGTACCTGGCCCGCTCGGTGGGCGACAAGACCACGGTGGAGGTTGCCGGCGACGGCAACAGCTACGAGTCGAGCAAGACGCACATCAACAACGACGTGAACACCCACGCCACGGCCGAGGGCGCGAGCCCGGCGGTGAACGCCACCCCGGCGGCGACCACGGCCAGCCCGGTGACCTCGCACACGGTGCACGAGGCGGCGGAGTTGCCGGAGGTGGAAGAGCCGGAGGTGGAAGAGCCGGAGGTGGAAGATCCCGAGGTTGAAGCGCCGGCGGTGGAGGGAGAGTGATGGCCAGGAAGGTGATGTTTGTCGTGGACATCGACGATGACGAAGGGTTCGCCACCGAGGCGATCGAGATCCAGGCGCTGCACAAGAGCGGCGCCTGGATGAAGCTGATCGAGGTCAAGGCCGGGGACTTCGGCTTTGGCCCCGACCTGGAATTTTATCACCGGGTGTTCAGGGTGGTCAAGACCGGGCAGAGTTCCCAGGAGTAGGACTCACCGGGGCCCTGCACCGTGGAGAGACCGTCCGTCAGGCCGCGGCCAGATTGGGCGTAAGCGTGGCGGAGATTATTCGGCAGGAGATTCCCAACTCTTGACATTCGGGGCGGATTCGGGCAAGCTGATCCTGCGGTCGCGATAGCGGTCGCCGGGTTTTGCAGCCCGGAAATGAAGGCGGACACACCGCCCCCAGTTTGGCGGTTTTTTTGTGTCCGTGGTTCAGCGCGCCTGTCTTGGGCGGCGTTGAGCAGGGAGCCCTCGGGCTCGCCGGTGCCTTCGTTCCGGTCTGCAAACCTGCTCTTCGCCGCCCTTTTTTGTTTTGCAGCATGGGGGCGGTAACTCAACTCCAACGAAGGAGACCTGCCATGAAAGCCCTCATCGCCATCCACCAGCAGTCCGTCAACAACCAGCCCCTGCCCACGGTATCCGCCCGCGAGCTGCACAGGTTCCTCGAAGTCGGCCGCGACTTCAGCACCTGGATCAAGGACCGCATCGAGGAGTTCGGCTACGAGTCAGGCCGCGATTTCCTCGTAAATACGGGCTCCCCAATTTCGGGGAGCGGTGAATTCAACCCGTGCCCACCAAAAGAATACCACCTCACCCTGGACATGGCCAAGGAGCTGGCCATGATCGAGCGTAGCCCCATGGGCCGGGTGGCCCGCAAGTATTTCATCAAGTGCGAGCAGCTGGCCAGGGAGGCGGTGCCGCTGCTGCTCGAGACCGTGTTCAAGTGCAAGCCTGACTGGGCGCGCATGCTCGAATACCGGCGCATGGGCCTGAACAACAACGAGATCGCCGGCATCCTGGGGCAGCACCGGCGCACGGTCGTCCGGCAGTTCACGGCCATGCGCGCCTGCGGCGTGCCCGTGCCCGAGTATCAGCCGCGCAAGCTGCCCCGTCTGGCCGTGTTCGCCACCGACACGAAACAGCTCCAGCTCTTCCCTGTGGAGGCCCGGGCATGATGAACATCTCCCCGGCGCGCACGCCCCTGGACCAGCTCGACGACGCGGCCGCGGTGCTCACCTTCCTGGCCGACGTGGCCCCGGCCTTGAGTCAGCGCGGCGGGGTCGAACTCACCGATACCTCGGCGCACGGGCTGTGCTGCATCCTGCATGCGGTGGCCGCGACCGTGGCCGCCAACAAGCCGCAGCCGGCCCGCTGAGCGGCGCGCGCCATCCACTCCCCCAGGGTCGCCATTCGGCGGCCCTTTCTGTTTCCGCCAACTGCCCGAAATTCATCACCGAAGCGCTACGGCTCCGGCGCGTCCTACGCTCCGCCCTATAGTCTACCTCGACATGGCTTGGACACCCTGTCGCTTCTCCTTTGCACAGGGGGGCGGGCGATCGCTACCGCCCGCCCCCCGCCTTTGCTGCGGACAGCCAGCTTTTGAGCTGGAAGCTGTTGAGCTGTTGAGCTTGACGATTCCGGCCGCACAGCGGCCGCTGACTGCAGCCTAAACAGCTAAAAGGCTAAACAGCGCAATGGCTTCAATGCCGTCCACTCTCTACGACGAACAGTTCCGCAACCAGGCGGCCCTCTACTTCGGGGGTGTGCGCCTGTGCGGTCAGCCGCTGGACTGGCGCTGGTTCAAGGCCCAGGCCATGGCTGAATCGAGCCTGAACCCGACGGCGGTCAGTCCGCACGGGGCGCGCGGGCTGATGCAGCTGATGCCGGGGACCTCGGCGGAGATCGCGGCCGAGCTGCGGCTGCCGGACGAGCCGTTTGACGCCCTCTTAAACATCAAGTTCGGGGTCTACTACATGCGCAAGATGTGGCGCATGTTCGGCGAGGAGACCGACCTGGAGCGGCTGCGCTTCGCCCAGGGCGCCTACAACGCCGGCGCGGGCAACATCATCAAGGCGCAGCGGCTGGCCAGCCCGACCGATCAGTGGTGGGCCATTGCCAAGGCCCTGCCGCGGGTGACCGGGATCGGCAACGCCCGCGAGACCACCGGGTATGTGAAGCGGATCGAGGCGTTTTACAGGGAATTGAGTTCTTGAGCGGGAAGCTTTTTAGCTGTTTAGCCAGGGGCAGCGGCCGCTTTGCGGCCGGTAGCTGGTGGCTCAAGAGCTTGACAGCTACCTGCTCAATAGCTGCCCTTGTCTCCTGTTCGCCCATGCCCGGCAATCACGACCTTCAGCCGGGCATCGAGCGCCCTCATGCTGAGACCTTTGCGGCGGAGTTCTCGCGGCCACACGTTGCGCAGACAGCCTATACTGCACGGTCCGCTGACTCGTGGACCGGCTGGAACAAATTCTGGCTGTCCGCGGCCGTCGGGGGGCAGGTCGCTGATACTGTATCAACGGTCAAGGCGCTGGATCGCGGCTGTACAGAGGGCAATCCCTTGTTTGGCGAGGACCCGTCAACAGGTGCGATTGTGGCGTTTAAGGTGGGCGCGCTCGGCCTGGCTTACGTGGTCACAGAGTACTGGCTGCCCGTTGAATCAAGGCAGTCCGCGCGCAATTGGATCTATGGCGCACTGGGCGTGACGGGGTTTGCGGCGGCTGGGTGGAACTCTGCGCAGGATTGCCGGTAACCACTGCCCAGGCTGATCAAATGGGGAAATCGATGAAGAATATCCTTTGTGCCGTGCTCATCCTGTGGGCCGGGGCGGCCTTTGCGGCCGATCCTGCGCCCGCAACGGTTGTGGCCGGGTGGGACCGGGCGGCCACGGTGGAGTGGGGCTACACGCCCCCGACCGAGCCGGCGTTGAGCGGGTTTCAGCTGTACCAGGAGGGCGCCAAGGCGTGCCAGTGGGCCGGGGCGGAGACGCGCAGCGGCGACTGCACGCTGCGGATCGCGAAGCGGGACACCCCGTTCACGCTCACCGCGCTGTTTGCCGATGGCACGGAAAGCCCGCATTCGGCGCCGTTCGTGTTCACCGACGTGCTGCCGGCGCCGGTGCTCAAGTCGCTGAAAGTGACGGTCGAGTTCGTTCATAGTCCCGCGGGACAGAATTGAATTCTGTCCCCGGCTGAAGAAGACATGGACGAAGTCGATTTGGCGCAGGCCCTGCAGGAGGCGCACCTGCGCACCACCCTGGCCGCCCATGCCTATGCCATGGCAACAGCGAGGGGCGAAGCGGCCCTCGCGTGCGTGGCCTGTGGCGAGCCGATCCCCGAGAGACGACGTCAGGCCGTACCCGGCTGCCTGTTTTGCGTCCGTTGCCAGGGCAGCCGGGAGCGTGAGGGACTATGAACGAAACCAGCATCGCCATGGCCATCATCGACCTGCTCCGCTCCATGGGCGGCTGGGGGGCCGGCAGCCTGCTGACCATCCTGCTGCTCGTGCCGCCGATCCTCGGCGCGGTGATGGTGGTGGCCGGCGTGCGCGCCATCCGCAGCCTGGAACGGGTGATGGTGGACGGCATGGCCAAGACGGAATTGATCGCCCATCAAATGGCGGTCAAATACGACAACAACGTGATGCTCGTCGAGGAAACGCAGAAGATCGGCCGGTCGGTGCAGGCCCTGGTGGACTGCATGCTCGACGTGGTCAAAGAGAATACCAAGGCGATCACCCTGGCCACGGCCCGGATGGAAGGGTCGCAAGGGGGCAAGCGGTGATTGAACGGCGGGCAATGAAGGGGCGACTGGCCGAACTGGAGGCCGACGAAAAACGGCTGGCCCGGGTGCTGCGCCGGAACTGCGAGCAGATCGGCGCCATGCTCAACCCGCTGCTCCACGACCTGGCGGACATGCCCGTGCCGGACGCGGCCGCGCTGATGGACGAGGCGGTGCTGCAACAGGCGGAACTGCTGCGCGCCCGCGGCCAGATCGACGAACTCAAGGCGGCCCTGTATGGCTAAGAAGGGCGATCGCGCCTACCTGGAGCCGCAGGCCCAGCGGCTGTACGCCGACGGCCGGTCGCTGTCGGACATCTCGGGCCTGCTCGGGGTGTCGGTGACCTCGCTGGCCCGGTGGAAAGAGGAATCGAAGGTGCCCTCGGCCGACCTGGACGAGTGGGACCGGGCCAGGATGCAGAAGCGGAGCAACATTCAGCGGCTGCGCGACCTGTTCGAGGATCAGTTGGCCCACCTGGAGGCGCTGCGCGCCGATGAGCGCACCGCGCCGATGATGGACGTGCTCAGCAAGGTGGGCAGCCTGCTCGAGCGCTGGGACAAGATCGAGCGCACGCAACAGGTGGTCGAGGCGGTGTTCAAGGACGGGGAATCGTCCCGGGTGATGACGCCGGAGCTGTTACAGGCGGAGATCAAGAAGGTGTATGGGGTCTGAGCTGTTCTATCCATACCAGCAACGCTGGATCAGCAACGACAGCCGCTTCAAGATCGGCATGTTCGCCCGTCAGACCGGCAAGACATTCACAACCACCTTCGAGATCGCCCGCGACTGCCAGTTGGCCGACCTGGCCGGAAAGCGCCAGCGGTGGGTGATCCTCAGCCGGGGCGAACGCCAGGCCAAGGAGGCCATCGAGGAAGGTGTCAAGCGTCACTGCCAGGCCCTGGGCTCGCTGGTGCGCACCGTCGAAGGCGACTGGCGGACCGACGGCGCCAGCTACCGGGCGCTGGAGGTGGAGTTCCCGGGCGGCTCGAAGATCACGGCCCTGCCGGCCAATCCGGACACGGCCCGCGGCTTCTCGGCCAACGTGTTTCTCGATGAGTTCGCCTTTCACCAGGACAGCCGCAAGATCTGGACCGCGCTCTTCCCGGTGATCTCGGCCGGGCACCGGCTGCGGGTGGTGAGCACGCCCAACGGCAAGGGCAACAAGTTCTACGATCTCATGACCAGCGAAGACCCCATCTGGTACCGCCAGATCACCGACATCTACCAGGCCGTGGCCGACGGCCTGCCGCGCGACATCGACGAGCTGCGCGCGGCGCTGGGCGACGACGACGCCTGGGCACAGGAATATGAACTCAAGTGGCTCGACGAGGCCAGCGCCTGGCTCAGCTTCGAGCTGATCAGCGGCTGCGAGCACGACCAGGCCGGCCGGCCCGACCTCTACCAGGGCGGCCCCTGCTACCTGGGTGTGGACATCGGCGCCCGCAACGACCTGTTCGTCATCTGGGTGGATGAGCTGGTGGGCGACGTGGCCTGGTGCCGCGAGGTCATCGCCGAGCGGCGGATCAGCTTCGCGGCCCAGGATGCACTGCTCGCCGACGTGTTCCGCCGCTACCGGGTGGTCCGCTGCTGCATGGACCAGACCGGCATGGGCGAGAAGCCGGTGGAGGATGCCAAGCGGCTGCACGGTTCGTCGCGGGTCGAGGGGGTGCTGTTCACCACCCCGAACAAGCTGGTGCTGGCCACGCTCGGCAAGGAACAGTTCGAGGACCGCAAGTGCCGCATCCCCATGGGCGACGCGGTGCTGCGGACCGACCTGCACAAGCTGAAGAAGGTCCAGGGGCCGACCGGGGCGCCGCGCTTTGTCGCCGAGAGCGACTCGGCCGGCCATGCCGACCGCGCCTGGGCCAAGTTCCTGGCGGCCAATGCCGCCCACGGGCAGGCGGTCGAATACGCATACCATCCGGTGGGTACGCGGGACGGCGAGGACCGGCCAATAAGGGCAACCGCCGGGGTCGGGTTGGGGAGGGGGTTGTGGTGAAGTTTCGAGCTGTTGAGCGAGAAGCTTTTGAGCTGTTGAGCTTTTCTACCGGCCCGGAGGGCCGCTGTCTTGAAGCTAAAAGGCTGAACAGCTTCAAGCTAAACCGCTGAATATGCCTCTCTTCGACTACCTCGGCCGTCCGGTCAAAACCAGGGACCTGACCCGCGAGCACGCGGCGCCGACGCTGGCCGGTGTGCGCACCATCTGGAACGACACCTATGCCAGCGGGCTGACGCCGTTCGGCCTGGCCACGCTGCTGCGCGCCGCCGGCGAGGGTGACCACCACGCCTATCTGACGCTCGCCGAGGAGATGGAGGAACGCGATCTCCACTATGCGGCCGAGCTGGGCAAGCGCAAGCTGGCGGTCAGCCGGCTGCCGATCTCGGTGGAGAGCGCCAGCGACGACCCGCGTGACGTGGAGCTGGCCGACGCGGCCCGCGAACTGATCGACCAGGGCGGCATACGCGGGCTGCTCAAGGATCTGCTCGACGCGCTCGGCAAGGGGTTCGCCTGCTGCGAGATCGTGTGGCGGCGCGGCGCCCGCTGGGTGCCGGAGCGGTACGAGTGGCGCGACCCGCGCTTCTTCCAGTGGGACCTGGTCAGCCGGCGCGAACTGCGCCTGCGCGACGAGGCCGACCTGCTCGATGGCCTGCCCCTGCCGCCCTACAAGTTCATCACCCACGTGCACCGGGGCAAGAGCGGCATCCCGGTGCGCGGCGGCATCGCCCGGCTGGCCGCCTGGGCCTTCATGTGCAAGGGGTACACGGTCAAGGACTGGCTGGCGTTTGCCGAGGTGTTCGGCATGCCGCTGCGCCTGGGCCGCTACGGGGCGAGTGCGCGCGAGGACGAGATTGCCATCCTCAAGACCGCGGTGGCCAACCTGGGCACGGACGCGGCCGCGGTGTTCCCGGAATCGATGCAGGTGGAGCTGGTCGAGGCCGGCAACAAGAGCGGGTCCGCGGATTTCTTCGAGCGGCTGGCCAACTACCTGGACGCCCAGGTGAGCAAGGGCATCCTCGGCCAGACCGCGTCCAGCGCGGGCACGCCCGGCAAGCTGGGCAACGAGGAACTGCAGGCCGAGGTGCGCGACGACATCCGCGACGACGATGCCGAGGCCCTGGAAGAGACGCTCAACCGGGATTTGATCCGCCCGTACATCGACCTCAACTGGGGCCCGCAGGAGCGGTACCCCGAGCTGCAGCTGCGCGCGGCCGAGGCCGAAGACGTGGCCGCCCTGGTGAGCGCGGTAGAGAAGCTGGTGCCGCTCGGCTTCCGGGTGGAGCAGAGCGTGATCCGCGACAAGCTGGGCCTGCCTGATCCGGATCCGCAGGCGAAGCCCGAGGACCTGTTCAGTGCGCGCAGTGGCGCACCGATGCCGTTCAATGCGGATCAAACCGAATCAGTGCCGTTCAATGCCGATCAAGCCGAGCCGGTTCCGGCCAAGGCTGAGCCCGGGCTTGAACCGGCCAAGGCCGCCAACGTGGCGGGGTCCAACAGCTTCACCCCCGAGCAGCAGGCCCTCGAAGACCTGGCCGACCGGGCCATGGCCGGGGTCGACCTGAGCGCCAACGAGGCGCGGATCCTTGCCGCGGTGCAGGCGGCTGGCAGCTGGGAGGAGGCGATTGAAGCCCTGCTCGCCCTGTGGCCGGAGATGGATATGACCACCCTGCAGGAGATGATGGAGCGTGTGGTTGTGGCGGCGGAATTGTACGGCCGTTCCGGCCAGACAGGGGATGAGGCTGTAGGGGTTTAGGCTGTAGGCCTGAACTTCCGGCCCTGCGGGCCGATGCTGGTGCGCACGGCGCACCCTACGAGACAAGGGACCATGCAACAGCGATTCGATAACCGGCCTACAGCCTCACAGCCTACAGCCTATCAGCCTCACCGGCCCGACGCAGGAGGCGCCGAGTGATTGAACTGACCCCCCTCCCCATGACCGAGGCCCAGCAGTTCTGGGCCGACAAGGTCCAGCTCGGCCCGGGGGAGTTTGCCAAGCTCTCGGCCGAGGCCAAGGTGCGGGCGTTCGCGGTCAGCGGCATCGCCAAGGGTGAGGAACTGAACACGGTGTTCACGGCCATGCAGCGGGCCATCGATCAGGGCACCACCCTGGAGCAGTTCAAGGAGGAATGCGCCGGCATCTTCGAGCGGCGCGGCTGGACCGGCAAGCGCGCCTGGCGGATCGACAACGTGTTCCGCACCAACATCCAGACCGCCTACAACGTCGGCCAGTACAAGCAGCTGAGTGAGGCGGGGGACGCCCTGCCGATCTGGAAGTACAGCGCCATCAACGACCGCCGCACCCGGCCGACCCACCGGGCCATGGATGGCCGCGCCTGGCCGGCCAATCATCCGATCTGGGACACCTGGTTCCCGCCCAACGGGTTCCGCTGCCGCTGCTCGGTGGTGGGGCTCACCGAGGCCCAGGCCCGGCGCGAAGGTATTGAGGTGGAGGAGACGGACCCGACCAACACCCTGGTGGAGCCCACCGACCCGGACACCGGCGCGCGCATGCCGGCCCGGCAGCTGCTGCCGGACCCAGGCTTTGCCCACAACCCGGGCAAGGTCTACTGGCAGGGCATGGGCGAGGCCATCGCCGACCGGCTCGAACAGTGGCAGCCACCGGTGCGGGTGCAGGCCCTGCGGGATCTGATCGAGGGGCCGGTGTTCGCGCACTGGCTGGCACAGCCGGAGGGCAACTTCCCGGTGGGGCTGATCGATGAAGCGGCCATGGCCCGGACCGGAGCCACGGTGCGCACGGTGCGCCTGCCGGTGGAGACGGCCGGGGAACTGGCCGATCTGGGCGCGGAACGGCTGGGCGAGGTGCTCGGCGAACTGGCCGCATCGACGGACGGCACCCTCACCACCCTGGTCAATGGTCGGGCGGTGCGGCTGCGCATCGAGGTGCGGGATGGACGGCCCCTGGTGGTGGTTGATTGAACGAGAGAAAGGTCAGCCGGGGACAGAATTCAATTCTGTCCCGCGGGAAGCTCTAAAATGCCCTGTAATCGATTTTCGGCACGAGCCGGCCGCAGGTACGCACTGTGCGGCGTGCGTCGAACTGAGAGAATTTTAAACGATGTTTAAACGCGGTTGGCAAGATTGGCGAGATGGGGACAGAATTAAATTCTGTCCCGCAGGTGATTGAATGATAACCCTCACGATCGACGACACGGAAGTGCGCCGGCTGCTCGCCGGCATGCAGGAGCGCGGCAGCAATTTGCGGCCGGCCCTGAACGTGGCGGCGACCATGATGCAACAGGCGGTGCGCAACAACTTCGCCCAGGGCGGCCGGCCCAAGTGGCTGCCGCTCAAGTCGCGGGACGGGCAGCCCCTGCGCGACACCGGTCGGCTGATGAATTCGCTCACCCGCGAGGCCACGCAGACCGAGGCCCGGGTGGGCACCAACGTGGTCTACGCGGCGGTGCACCATTTCGGCGCGGCCAAGGGCAGCTTCGGCACCTTCCTGCACCAGGTGAAGCCGCATCAACGCATCATCAACCAGGCCTTCGGTCGGCGGCTGCGGTTTCCGGTGGCCACCAGCGTGGGGTCGCACATCCGCCGGGCCAAGCTGCCCTGGGGCGACATCCCGGCCCGACCGTTCATGATGCTGGAAGACACGGACGTGACCGACATCCGGGACATGCTGGCTCGGTGGATCATGGAGGGGAAATGAAACGAATCGCCATCAACTTTGTCGAGATCACCACCGACCTGCCCGAGCGGGTGCAGCTGATCCCCGCGGGCGCGGTGGTCGGCCGCGACGGCCGCAGCTGGGTGCTCGACGATCCGCAGCAGGTCGTGAATCGATTCATCGAGCAGGGCGCGGACCTGCCAGTGGACATCGAGCACAGCACGGAGCTGCGCGCGCCCAAGGGCGAGCCCGCGCCGGCGGCCGGCTGGGTGCATCAACTGGAGGTGATCGACGGCGCCATCTGGGGCGCGGTCAACTGGAACGAAACCGGCCGGGGGCTGGTGGGCGGCAAGCAGTACCGCTACCTGAGCCCGGTCATTCTCTACAGCCCCGGCGACGGCAGCATCAAGGGTCTGACCTCGGTGGCGCTGACCAACCGACCCAACCTGCACCTGCCGGCGCTCAATTTCAGCGAGCCGGAAAATACGGGGAGTGTCCCTTTCGGGAGCGGCCCCGCCAACAACAAAGGGGGCATGACCCCGGAGGAACAGCCTATGTTGAAAGCAGTGCTGGCAGCCCTGGGGCTGTCCGAGGACGTGACCGAGGCGACCGCGGTGAACGCGGTCAAGGAACTGAACACCAAACTGGCCACGGCCATGAACGCCCAGCCGAGCCTGGAAAAGTTCGTGCCGCGCGCCGACTACGACCAGGCCATGACCAGGGCCACCAATGCCGAGCAGGGGCTGGCCACCATCCAAAAGGAGAAGCTGGACAGCGAGATCGAGACGGCCATCAACGCGGCGCTGGCGGCCGGCAAGATCACCCCGGCGACGGTGGACTATCACCGGGCCCAGTGCCGCCAGGAAGGCGGGCTGGAGCGGTTCGCGGCGTTCGTGGCCGCGGCCCCGGCCATCGGCGACCCGAGCGGGCTGGATGGCAAGGAACTTCCTGGCGCCGCCTCGGCGATGAATGCCGAGCAGGCGCGCATCGCCGAGATGTTCGGCAACACGGCCGAGGATTTGGCCAAGTACGGCGCCTGAGTTTTTGAGCGAGAAGCTGTTGAGCTGTCGAGCTTGCAGCTTCCGGCCCGCAGGGCCGCTGACCACAACCTAAACAGCTAAACGGCCAAACACCTAAACAGCTTCAACCGGAGGTTGAAACCATGGCTTTGACGAGCGACAAACAAATCGAACGGACCGACGGCGTACAGCTCGCCTTCCCGGTCAACGGAACGTCCAAGATCTACGCGGGCGCCCTGGTCTGCGTGGATGCGGACGGGTACCTGGTTCCCGGCGCGGACACGGCCGGGCTGATCTTCCAGGGCATTGCCATGCAGCAGCGCGACAACGCCAGCGGCGACGATGGCGACCAGCTGTGCGTGGTGCAGCGCCGCGGCCTGGTGAAGTGCGCCATTGCCGCGGCCACCCAGGCGAACATCGGCGACTCGGTGTTCCTGGTGGACGATGAGACCGTGGGCCTGGCCGCGACCACCACCAACGACATCTACTGCGGCATCATCGCCGGGTTCGTGGACGCCACTCACGTGTGGGTGGACATCGAACCGGCCATCCGCCAGGCGGACGTGGCCACGCACATTGCCGACGCCAGCGGCGCGCACGCGGCCAGTGCGATCAGCATCGCCGATGCGGGCGCCCACTTCGCAGCGGCCGAGAGCACGGTGGAGCTGGCCCTGCAGAAGCTGGCCAAGACCATCGTCATCACCCTACCGCGCTTCACCGGCTGGACCAAGGACGGCACGGCCAAGGCCATTGCCCTGCCGGCCTTCGAGCTGCCGGTGGCGGTCCGCGTCAAGCGGGCCTACGTGGCCCTGGGCACCGCGCCCGGAGCGGACAAGACCCTGGCCCTGGTACTCAACTCCGGCGCCCTGGTGAGCATCACCGCCGCGGCCACCACCGGTGAGGCCGAGAACCTGGACATCGCCATTGCGGCGAACACCGACTTTGCCCTGACTGCCAACGAGACCGCGTCCGGCGCCGCTGCCAACTGCGACGTGATGCTGGTCTGCCAGGTGGACGACGGCGAGTGAGTGACGACAGGCTAAACAACCTGCAGCTCAAACAGCCTAAACCCCTATCAATCGGAGATTGAACATGCTTGTCAACGCACAAAACCTGACCGCGGTCTTCATCAACCTGAAGACCATCTTCAACAAGGCCTTCGAGGCGGCGCCGTCGCAGTGGCAGGAGACCACCATGCTGGTCCCCAGCGGCAGCTCGCAGAACGACTACGCCTGGCTGAGCCGTTTTCCGCGAATGCGGAAATGGCTGGGCGACAAGGTGATCAAGAGCCTGGCCGCCTTCAAATACACCATCGTCAACGACGACTGGGAGACCACGGTCGAAGTGGACCGCAACGACATCGAGGACGACCAGATCGGCATCTACGCGCCCATGGCGCAGGAGGCCGGATTCTCCTCCAAGCAGCTGCCCGACGAGATCGACGCGGACCTGAAGAACGGGGCGTTCGCCGGGACCTGTTACGACGGCCAATACTTCTACGACACCGACCACCCGGTGGCCGGGGCGAGCGTGTCCAACAAGGGCACGGCGGCGCTGTCCGCCGCCACCACCGCGGCTGCCGCGGCCAGCTACGGCGCGGCGCGCACGGCCATCATGAGCATCACCGACGACGAGGGGCGGCCCCTGGCCCTGATCCCCGACGTGCTCGAGGTGCCGCCCGCGCTCGAGGCCACGGCCCGGCTGATCTGCGAGAGCGACAAGCTCACCGACCAGTCGCCCAACCCGTGGAAGGGCACGGCCCGGGTGCTCGTCGACCCGCGCCTGACCAGCGCCACCGCCTGGTTCCTGCACGTGACCAACCGGCCGCTCAAGCCGTTCGTGTTCCAGCAGCGCAAGGCGCCGGTGTTCGTCAGCCAGACCGACATGAACGCGGACAACGTGTTCATGCGCAAGAACTACCTGTTCGGCGCCGAGGCACGGTGCGCCGGCGGGTACGGGCTGTGGCAGATGAGCTACGGGTCGACCGGGCAGGGCTGATCGAAGGCAGCTTTTGAGCGAGAAGCTGTTGAGCCCTTGAGCTGAGAGTTCCGGCCGCGCAGCGGCCGCTGGCCAAAGCTCAACAGCTTCAAGCTGAACCGCTAAGTGAACGGAGTGAACGAATGATTGTCATCACAAGCAAACGAGAGGGCTTCCGCCGCTGCGGCGTGGCCCATGCGGCCGGGCCGACCCAGTGGCCGGACGACCGCTGGACCGAGGCGGAGCTGGACGTGCTCATGGCGGATCCGATGCTCACCGTGGACTATCTCGAGCAACCGCTCGAGATGGTCGTCAAGCCCGATTCGCCCGACGACGCCATCCCGCCGCCGCTTGGCCTGGTGGAGGACGAGGACGACCCGGCGGTGATCGAGGTGGATCCGCCCGCCGCGCCGGAGCCATACGAGATTGAATTCGACGAGCCGGCGCCGGAGGCCGGTCCGGCACCGAAGAACAAACGGGCGAAGAAAGGTTGAACAGCGGCTGATAGACTGAAGGCTGATAGGCTGTAGTAGGGGCGAAAGATTTTTCGCCCCTACAGCCTAAACCCCTACAGCCTAAACAACCTGACAAGGAATAAACAGATGCCCTACGCCACCCTGACCGAACTGCTCGAACGCATCCCCGAGGGCGTGCTCATCGATCTGACCGACGATGACGCGGCCGGCGTGGTCGACACCGACAAGGTCGACCGGGCCATCGGCGACGCGGACACCGAGATCGACAGCTACCTCGGCCGGCGCTACCCCCTGCCGATCGCGCCGGCGCCGCCGCTGCTGGTGCGGCTGTCGCTCGACCTGGCCACGGAGGTGCTCTACGGCCGGCGGGCGCACGTGGATACGCCCGAGGCGGTGACCAGGGCGGCGCGCACGGCCCGGTCGATCCTGGCCGACATCGCCGTGCGCAAGGCCGACCTGCCCGGCCTGGCCGACACCACCGCGGGCGCGGGGCCGTCCGGCGCCAGCTTCAGCGCTGACAGCCGGCTGTTCACCCGCAGCTCGCAGCGGGGGCTGTGATGCTGGGCACCATTGCCACGGCCATCAAGGAGCGGCTGGAGGGGCTGGCCGCGTTCAAGGTGGTGGAGCGCGGCTTCAGCCGCCGGGCCCTGCAGGCGCCGCCCGCGGCGGTGTTCTTCCTGGCCGCGGACGAGCTGCGCACCGACATGCCGTCGGCCACCCGCCGGCTGGAGTGGGACGTGGTGCTGATGGTCAGCTATCTCGACCCGGAAAAGGGGCAGGCGGCCATGGAAACCCTGATCGACCAGGTGCGGCCGGCCTTCACCAACTGGCGACCGGCGGCGGTGGGCAGCCTGCCGGCAAGCGTGCCGCGCATTCGCTTCGAGGCCACCGAGGACACGCTCCTGATCTACTCCGTGCGGGTGGTGATGGACGTGTTTCCCACAGCTTTTTGAGCATGAAGCTCTTGAGCCATTGAGCTTTTTCTTTCGGCCCGCAGGGCCGCTCACCACAACCTAAACGGCTAAACCGCTAAACCGCTAAACAGCTCCAACCAGCCACAGGAGACACACATGAGTGCACCGTTTTCTTTCATGGGCAACAGCAACGTGCTGATCGATGTCCTCACCGACGAGGGCGCATCCACCGGGCTGCAGCTCAAGGGCAACTGTCCGAGCCTGACCATCAAGGGCGACAGCGAGCGCATCGAGCAGCTGGGCACGGGCCGCGACAACTTCGGCCAGGTCATCGCCTCGGTCACCTTTCCCAAGCCGATGAGCCTCGCCTTCACCCTGGACCAGGTGGACGCGGATATGTTCGCCATGGCCTTCTTCGGCACGAACACCGCCCTGACCCAGAGTTCGGGCACGGTCGCCGCCGGTTCGCCCCAGGAGGTGACCACCATCCCGGACAAGTGGGTGCCACTGGGCAAGTACATGGTATCGGACGTGGTGGTCAAGGACGCGGCCACCGGCGCGATCACCTACGTGGCCGGCACGCATTACGAGGTCAACCCGCGGCTCGGCCTGATCAAGGCGATCAGCGGCGCGGCCGGCGGCATCGTCGACAACGCGGCCGTGGACGTGAGTTACAGCTACGCGGCGGTGGCCGGATCGCAGATGGCGGCCATGACTAAGACCAACGTGCGCGTGCGGTTGGTGCTCGATGGCCAAAACTACGCCGACGGCAGAAACTTCATCCTCGACATCTACAGCGCCCGCCTGGCGCCGAGTGGTGATTTCCAGTTCCAGGCCGGATCGGACAAGAAGTTCATCGAGGCGCAGTTTGAGGCGACCATGGAAACGCCGAGCGGCGGGACGGAGCCGTTCAAGCTGAGTTGGCTGTCGTAAGGGCTGGCCCTTACGAGCTGTTGAGCGGGAAGCTGTTGAGCTGCTGAGCTGAGAAGATCCGGCCGCGCAGCTCAATAGCTCAACGGCTCTACCCCTTCAAAGGAGAAGACATGCGCAAGACCAAGGAAGTGCAGGTAGGCGATCGGAAGATCACGGTCAACGAGCTGACCGTGGCGCAGGTGGACGCGCTGTTCAGCGGGTTCGACGCGGAACGGCCGGCACACAAGGCCGAGCTGCTGATGGAGTCCGCCTTGCCGATCGAGGCGGTGCAGATGGCCACCGGGATGACGGCGGAGCAGCTCTCCGGAGACATCTGCCCGAGCGAGCTGGCCGAGATCTGGCAGGCTGTGGCCGAGGTGAACGATTTTTTATCCAGGCTGCTGGACCGGATGGCCCAGGCAGGAAAAGAGATACTGGCGGCGAAAGTCTCCGGCGCGCGGTCTGCCGGCTGATCATGGACGGGCACCAGCAGGCGGCGGAGTACGGATGGTCGTTCTTCCTGCTGGCGGTGGACGAATCGATAACGGTCAGAAAAAGTTGACGATGCTCACGACCACGGTGCCGGCCAGAAACACCAGGGAAAGAAGGGACGCGACGATGATCCCGGGACGCGAGAAGAGCAGGCCGGCGGCCGCGACAAACAGCGCGCAGAGCGGCGTGAAGAGCACGATGGCCATGGCCGCGGCACTGGTGGGCGGGATGCACATCAGGGCCAACAGGATGCTGCCGATGTCCCACCGGTGGCGCAGCAGAAACGACTCGAGGTCATAAAGGTCTGTCGGCATGACTGATCCCTCCATTACCATTACCCTAGGCCTCGAAGACAAAAACTTCAAGGCCAACATGGCAGCCATCGGCGAGAGCGTCAAGAAGCTTGGGCTGATGACCGAGACCACGTTCGCCAGGTCGAACATGACCGCGCTCGGGGTCAAGCCGTTTGCCGAGACCAGGGCCGAGATGGCCAGGCTGACCACGGCCTACCGCGACCTGTCGACCTCGGGCAAGGCCTCGGCGGGCGAGTTGGCCAAGGCCCTGGAGGCGCTGCGAGCAAAGAACCGCGAGTTGTACGCCTCGATGAGCACCCCGCCAAAGCTGGCCGCGGCCCGGGATACCCTCGGCCTCACCGCGCACCGG
>Ga0265294_10004702_pt1 | contig 16943 bp, 13 predicted proteins | sample MunlanPumphouse3_FD_192504 | JGI IMG/M metagenome (GOLD analysis project Ga0265294, IMG submission 192504) | Groundwater microbial communities from a municipal landfill in Southern Ontario, Canada - Pumphouse #3 | ecosystem: Environmental > Aquatic > Deep subsurface > Groundwater | place...
GAAGGTACTCTCTTATGCCCGCAATATACACACGCTCGAGGAACTCAACAAACATGGCTTCGAGGTGGTTACCTCCTACGATATCATCAACAGAAAATATGATCTCAAATCGGCCGACAAGTGTGTGATCACGATTGAAGGGTCGGAGTTGCCGCGCGGAGGGGGCGGTCCGAGATGTATGACAATGCCGCTGAGAAGAGCGTCGGTAGCGTGGTAAAGCAGTGCTGTTCAGGTCCTGCACCGATAGATAACCGGGATGAATCTATAGGATCTGTTTAATCTCCTCCAGCGTCTGCACCGTAAAGGTTGGTTCAAAACCATCTGCCATCTCCCGTTTGGGGTTGAACCAGATCTGAGCGATACGGCTCTGATATGCCCCCACAATATCGGCTTCCCAACTGTCGCCAATCATGATTGTCTGGTCTCGTCGGGAGTTACTGTTTTTAAGTGCATAGGTAAACATGCCGGCATGTGGCTTGTTGATGCCTGCATCCTCCGACAAGATGATCTTGTCGAAATAGGGCCTGAGACCTGCATTTTCAATTTTCTTGTACTGTACCTCACGGAAGCCGTTGGAGAGAATATGCATCCGGTATCGTGGCTTGAGGTAATCAAGCAGCGCCATCGTACCTTCAATCAACCCTGTCTTGCGTGTTGTTCTCTCGAGAAAATCATCACTCAGCCGCTTCGCATAGGCCGGGTCATTGATCCCAAAGGACCTTACCGGTGCCAGGAAACGCTCCACGATCAGCTCCTCTTTCTTGATCTCACCCTGACGATACAATGCCCAAAGATGATGATTCACCGGCATATAGACATTGTAGTAATCCTCAAAGGAGGGATAGAATTGCTCATAGCCGTAATCGTGGTAGATCTCTTCCAGACACTCTCTGCCGTTGAGATGAATATCCCACAGTGTATCGTCGAGGTCGATAAACAGGTTCTTGTAAGCCATAGGTATAAATAATCACGGAGTGACCAGTGATCACCCCGCGATAGGAAAAATAATTATTTTTGTAGTTGCACCGTTTATAACACTTCAATAATCAGGTACTTTGTCAGGCTCCAGAAACGTTGTGTATCAGTAATATGAAAAACAATGTTCCCATCACTACCCTTCACAAGTTCATAGGTGCCTTCGGGATGTGTTGACCACAGCTTTGCCTTCGGTGCATACAGAGGGATATCAGTCACATCGCGCACATCAATCTGAAGGAAATAATCCTTGTTGAACGTATCCTGCATTACACGCGTCTGCTGCAGAAAGCCTCCTGAAAGGATCTTCTGATTTTTCAGTTCGCTCGCACTCCCGAAAACATAATAGGCGGTATTGAGCGTTCTGTCCTGCTGCTGTATGGTGGCCGACTGCTGCTCTGCTTCCGTTGCCAGCGCTGTAACATCTTTTGAGAGCTGGGCGATCTGCTCATCCTTCTGTGCCAGCTCTATCTGCAACTCTGCCAGACGGGAGGTGCTCTCCTTCATTTCATTGTTCAGTCTGCTGATCGTATTCTTTAAAGAGACGATCTCTTTGCTGCTGCCGCCCTGCTTCCTGTTCAGTTCAGCCAGCTGTTGCTTGTTGCGTAGAAGAATCTCGTTGATCATCCTGAAATTCTCAGTCACCCGATCTTTGGTATCCTGACTCATCTCACCACTCTGGGTCGATTGTGTGGAGATATATTTCTCTGCCTCGCGTATCTTCGCGAAGTTGGACTCCACCTCACTGATCACAGCCATCATCTCCATCGCTTCCGACTCTGCTCCGGCAGAACGCATGAGCAGGGAATCACGTTGCGCCTGAAGCTCTTTGAACTCCTTCGATTCCTTCACGTTTGTACATGAGACAACGAGTCCCATGACAAGTAGTATCATACTTACTTTCTTCATAACATTCTTTTTACCTTTTGATTAAACAATTAGTCTGTAAAATAGTTTGATTATTCTTTTCATTTTCCGGCCACAACGATTACAAATTCACCTCTGGGCTCTTTTTCTGTAAAATGAGACACCAGTTCAAGCAAGGTTCCTCTCACTGTTTCAGCAAACATCTTCGAGATCTCTCTCGACACCGAGGCCTGGCGTTCATCACCCAGTTTCTCAGCCAGCTGTGTCAATGTTTTTACCACGCGATAGGGAGATTCGTAAAGAACCATGGTCCTGCTCTCCTCGGCAAGCAGCCTCAGTCGTGTCTGCCGTCCTTTTTTGGGTGGGAGGAAACCTTCAAAACAAAAGCGATCATTGGGTAGTCCCGCTTCCACCAATGCCGGAACAAAAGCAGTTGCCCCGGGGAGACACTCTACCTCCACCCCGGCCTGAATGCATTCTCTCACCAGTAAAAAACCGGGGTCGGAGATTGCCGGCGTGCCTGCATCGGAAATCAATGCAATGGTCTCTCCTCCTTTAAGCCGCTCTGTCAGATGAGCTGCGTGATGGTGTTCATTAAATTTATGATGGGATTGCATGCGGGTATCAATCCCGTAATGCTTCAACAGGTATCCACTGGTACGTGTATCTTCCGCCAAAATAAGATCACACTCCTTCAACAGCCTGAGTGCCCTCAGTGTGATATCCTCTAAATTACCGACCGGCGTGGGTACGATATACAGTTTTCCCATTGCTGCTTCATTTGGTTACTCAAAGCCCTTTTTTATTACACGGAGAAAGTCCTTCACCACCGGATCATCAAAATTCCATTGCATTGAGTTCCGTAAATAGAGGTCCACGCTATCAAAGCTATCAAATGCGTTTAACTGGATCATCAGATTGTTCATCGCATGCCTGTCGTTATTGAACAGTTCTCTCTGGAATAGAAAACGATCGTTCAGGCTGATACCACGCTTCAGATCAAGTACTGCCGGGGGAGCCTGAATAGCGTCGTTCAATGTGGTTACATGCAGCTTCTCCTCTCTCTCAATTTCCGTCACAGGAGATGCCGTCTCTGTAGGAGATGCCGTCTTCGAATGAGGTACTGTCTCCATAAGAGGTGCAGCACGTTCCGTATTGCGCGGATTCGTGTAGGCAGGCAGGCTGATGCGGTCGGCAAACCTGTTTCCCTTGTGCAGTGAGGGATCTTCATCGATTGTGACTACCGGTTTTTTATCCGTAGATGCAGGATGCATGCCACTGTCATCTTTCAGCGTTGTTGGAACGGTCGCACTTTCATCTTGTTCAATGGTTGTCGTAGTTACTGAAGCACTCTCGGGCATTGGCTGACGTTTATTTGCTGAGTCCGAGAGGTACTTCACCAAATGTTCCATCTGATGCTTCATCTCTTCAATCTGCATCAATTGCATCTCATGGAGCAGTCGCTCAATCTGTTGCATATCATGAAACGATTCATTAAAAAACGAGAAGGGCAACGTGTTGCTGCTTTTGGCGGTAATCACTCTCTCCTCTAGCATTTTAATATCTCTCAAAAGCTGATCAATAAATGTATCTTTTTTATTCTGCATCCGATAATCAATTTTCAGTTGTTCCAGCGAGAACATATATAGAGTGACATCCTCATTTGCGGGAAGATACAAATGTAATCATATTTTGGAAAGCTCCACAAAATCGTCGGGTAAATTAACGAGATATAAGTTTTGAGTCGTTCTGGTGACCGACGTATAGAGCCATCGATAGAAGTTTTCACCCATATAGGATTGCTGAATATATCCCAGATCGAGATAGACATTCTTCCATTCACCACCCTGTGCCTTGTGGCATGTGACCGCATATCCGTATTTCACCTGAAGTGCGTTATAGTATGGATTAGTCTTCACTTTATTATATCTTATTCTCTTCTGCGTGATAGCTGCATAGTCTTCCATCACTTGCGTGAAGAGCAGGTCGTTTTGCTCCCTGGTGAGGCCGGGGACCTCCGTATGCAGCACATCGAGAATGATCTTGGCTTCAAACTCAATATCATAATCACGATGATACAACACCACATTACAAAAGCGAAAGCCGTACATATGCTCCTCCCCCTTCACCCGTTGCACTTCTACAAACTCACCGTTTGCAAGGAAATCAAGATGCTCGAAGTTATCTACCCAGAAATAGTTGTTTTTGGTGATCATCAGTATATCTCCGGTGGAAATCTCCTCTTCCCGATAGAGCACCCTGTTACGGATGCCATTGTTATAGGCATTCACTCTTTTGTTGGAACGTGAGATCACAATGGTCTCCTCCATTCCGTCATTGCGGTAGGAGTCACCGATCTCATCGATCAGCTCTGCACCTGTAATACGTCTTACATCGGTGAAGCCATTCACTTTCAACTTTGGATATGCAGCTGTTTCATTAAAGCGCAGAGCGTTTCTCAAGGTCGTTGCATTGTAGAGCACACCCGATTCCTCAGTCTGCCGCACAATCTCTGTCAGCAGTGCATCTGTTACCTGTAACGAATAGGATTGTAATATCTCCTTATCGAGTGCGGGACTGTTGTCCTGTTTCACCGGGGGCAGCTGAGCCGTGTCACCTATCAGCATCATCCTGCACCCTTCGCCCGAATAGACATACGCAATCAAATCATCCAGCAGTCTCCCCGTTCCGAAGAGCGAGAACTCGGCCGACTCATTATTGATCATCGATGCCTCATCCACAATAAAGAGCGTATGTTTGTGCATGTTCTCCGCCAAAGAGAAGCCTGGTGTACCCTCGGCGAACTTCTGCTGGCGGTAGATTTTCTTATGGATGGTGAATGATTGTTGTGCCGCATACCCTGAGAAGACTTTTGCCGCACGTCCTGTGGGAGCCAATAAAATGGTTTTCTGTCTGAACTCGGCCATGGTCCTCACCAGACTTCCAATAAGCGATGATTTCCCCGTCCCGGCATATCCAGTAAGTAGAAACAGCTGATCACTGATTCCTGAAAAAAGAAAACCGGTAATCTTTTCCAATGCCTCTGCCTGGTCATTCGTGAAACTATATGGGAAATTACTGCTGATTTTCTCAATAAAGAACCGATTTACCATTTTTTTTGGTTATTTTTCCAGTAAAAGTAGTACAATTATCATTCTTTTTCTAAATTTGTATTCTAAAATCAGAAAATCAAAATAATAACAATATAATAATTTAAAAAGAAAAGTACATGAAAGTTGTAATGAGAGTGCTTTTAGCATTAGCCATTGTTCTTTTAGCCTATGTGAGTTGGAAAAGCATCCAGGGTACAGAGAGTTTCAACGCCGAGGTTGCAAAACGGGATAAGGCCGTTATTCAGCGTTTAGTTGACATCCGCACTGCACAGGTTGCCTTACGTGCTCAAACCGGCAGCTACACAGCCAGTTTTGACACATTGACCAATTTTGTGGGAAAAGGCAAGATCGCTACGCTCGTAAAATCAGGCGATCTCACCGAAGAGCAGCTGGAAGCAGGCATGACTGAACAAAAGGCGATGCAGATAATCCGTAGCGGCAACGAGGCAGCTATCAAGGCAGCCGGATTGTGGGATGCTGCAAAAAACGCACCTCAGCTGGTGAGGGACTCTATCTTCTCACCCACAGTAGCAGTATTGTATCCAAACCGTGCCAACTTCAGCATCGACTCATTGAGATATGTACCTTACGGACAAGGCGCTGAGTTCGAGATGGGAGTTGACTCACTGATCACGGCTTCAGGATATCCAATCCAGGTATTTGAAGCAAAAGCACCCTACTCTGTTTATTTGGGTGACCTCGACCAGAAACTGCTGAATCAGAAGATACAGGAAGTGCTTGACCGTCCCGGCGATAAATATCCCGGTATGCAGGTTGGCTCACTTGAAGTAGCCAATAATAATTCCGGAAACTGGGAATAACTGGTTTTAAACCATCAACATGTTTCTACCGGAAAATATTGATTTAGCTCATTCTGAAGAATATAACTTATCCATTCGGCTAACGCCGGATGGATTTTCTTTTTCCATACATTCAGCTGTGGATCCTTCCATATTTCATTATCAGGGTACCACAGTAGGGAATAAATTATCCTACATCGATCACATCAAAAAACTGATCTTTGATCATGGTTTCTTCAGCCAGCCATTCAACCATTGTTACGTAACGGTTGTCTCCCGTTGTTACACCCTTGTGCCTGCAAAATATTTTGCCAGGGGAGCAGTGAATGAGCTGTTCCGGTTTAATTTTCATCAGGAGAAAGGAAATGTGTTGAGTGATGCATCACCGGGGGGGACCTATCATGTGGTGTATAATCTGGATGAGGAGGTGCATTCGTTCCTGTCGCGCAATCTGTGGAGTCCCTCCTTTCACCACCATACCTCTTCATTGCTTCACCTCTTTGAAGGCTATCAGAGGAAAGAGGGTTGCAACAGCTGTTTTGTTGATTTCCATGACAGGAGTGTGACCATCATCTGTTTTTCAGAGAAGGGGCTTCTCTCGGTCAACACCTTCTCAGGGATGAACCCTCCCGACACCACCTACTACATCGCGAGTGTGTGGGAGAAACAGGAGTTCGACCAGACCACTGACAGGCTCTATCTCTCGGGAGATATCGACGCGAATAAGACAGTGATTGATATCCTGAAGAAACTGGTTCACCATGTGGAAGTAGTGTCATTCAATCCGGCTGTAGTGCTGACTGAAGATCAGCAAAGGAGACTTCCCACCGATATGCTTGCAGCACTATGCGTATAATAAGCGGAAAATACAAATCACGGAGGATTCAGGTACCGCCCAATCTAAAAGCGCGGCCGACAACTGACTTCGCGAGAGAGGGTCTATTCAATGTGCTCCACAACCGAGTCGACTGGGAGGAGATTGAAGCACTCGATCTATTTTCAGGTACAGGAAGCATCGCACTGGAAATGGTTTCACGGGGTTGTCCCCGCGTGGTATGCATTGAGATGAACAACCTGCACTGGCGTTTTATCTGCATGGCAAAAGAGACACTGGGAGCTGTGGAGCTCCTTCCCCTGAAGGGTGATGTTTTTAAATTTCTTAAGTTGTGCCATCAACAGTTCGACCTGATCTATGCAGATCCTCCTTACGATATGAAGGAGATTGAGACAATTCCCGGCATCATCTTCGAGAGGAAGTTGTTGAAACCAGGTGGTATCTTCATCCTGGAGCATTCAAAAAAGCATGATTTCTCTACTCTCCCGTGCTTTCAGGAAGAGCGGAAATATGGAAATGTCCATTTCTCTTTTTTTGAGGAGTGAACGAAAAAAAACCAACAATCCTTTCCATTGTCAAGAAAGAACCCTATTTTTGCAGCTCACTAATAATTAATAGATGCAAAGAAAAGAGTCATGCAGGATAAGTGGATATCGTTTCAGACGATTCGCCCGCAAGTCGTATAGCATCTTCAACAGCATGCACAAGGCAGTCACCATCGGTGTGCTGTCTGGTTGCACATTGATGAGCGCTCATACGGCCACGGCAACATCGGTAGAACGGCTGCTTACCCTTACATCCACCGACACCATCCCTTTGAAAGAGCTGGATGAGGTGGTGGTTACCGCCTCCAGGGTGGAACTACCGCTGAATTTGGCAGCAAAGCTGGTGACAGTCGTAACCAAACGGGATATTGAGCGGGCGCCCGTCCGCAGTATTGAAGAGCTTCTGAATTATGTGGCAGGTGCCGACATACTGCAACGCGGACCGCACGGCGTACAGGCGGACATCTCCCTTCGTGGCGGATCATTCGATCAGACAGCCATCCTTCTCAATGGTGTAAACCTCACCAGCCCTCACACAGGACACTACAGTTTCGACATCCCTGTCAACCTCTCCGATATCGATCGGATCGAGATCGTGCAGGGCCCCTCATCGCTGGTATATGGTGCAAGCGCTTTCTCGGGGGGAGTCAATATCATCACAAAAAAAGATAAGAGATCGAATGCTTTCGCGAAGCTGGAAGGGGGCATGCATGGGCTCTTCGGAGCGGATATGCGTGGTGCCTACAAAGCGGATGCCTCGCTACACACCCTCTCGGCAGGATACAAGCGGTCGGACGGATATATCCGTAACAGTGATTACAACCTACTGAATCTTCTCTGGCAAAGTCGTTTTGTTATCGACGGTGCATCGATCGATATTCAGGCTGGGGTGAACGATAAGGCATATGGCGCGAACACCTTCTACTCCGCCGCCTATCCCGATCAGTTCGACCACACGAGAGCACTCCTGCTGTCGGTAAGAGGTGAGACCAGCGGTAAGCTGAAACTTATTCCCCACATCTACTGGAGTCGCCATTATGATGAGTTCCAGCTTTTCCGCGAAGGCTCACCCACAGTGCCGGGGTGGTACACTAATCACAACTATCACCGGAGTGACCTGTGGGGGATGAACCTCAACATGCAGTATGCCTCACTCTGGGGGATTACCAGCTTTGGCGGTGAGTTCCGTAACGAAGGGATCGTGAGCAACGTGCTGGGCTTGCCGATGGAGGAGGCGATCGGGAAATACACTAAATCGGACAACCGTACCAACATCAGTTTGTTTGCCGAGCATAATTTTGTTCTCCACCGATACACCTTCTCCCTTGGAGGATTGCTCCATCACAACCCGTCGGTATCCACGAGAATGCATTTCTATCCTGCCCTGAACGCTTCGATGAGAGCCACTGAAGCACTCTCACTCTACGCATCGTGGAATAAAGCTACCCGCATGCCTACCTTTACCGACCTCTACTATACCACTGCCACCCATACCGGCAACATCAGCCTTGAAGCCGAGCAATCAGAGGCATTAGAGGTGGGGGCCAAATTCACCCATCCTGTGGTGAGGGGCACTATCGCTGCCTTCTACATGAAGGGCAGGAATATGATCGACTGGGTAAAATCATCCCCTGATGCATTGTGGGAATCGAGAAATCATACACATCTCAACAAGAGAGGATTCGAGGCAGGCATGGGGTTGAACCTGAGTGAGTGGTTAGGGGTGGCTCAACCATTAGAGTCTCTATCCATGGGGTATATGTACCTGCAACAGGACAAGGAAGAGAATGAGCTGATCTCGAACTATGCACTGAATCACCTCCGGCATAAGTTCACTGCCAGCCTGCATCACAAGGTAATGAAGCAGCTCACCCTGTCGTGGCATTTCCGCTGGCAGGAGAGAAACGGCACCTATATTCACTACGTTGATTTGAAGCCGGGGGAGAGAGTCAACTACACCCCCTTCTCACTGCTGGACGTGAAAGCAAGTTACATGTTGAACAACGTGAACATATTCATGCATGCCAACAACCTCTTCAACACCAACCATGTCGATTTCGGTAATATCCCACAGCCGGGATTCTGGCTGTCGGGAGGCATTAGCAATCAATTCTAAAGCTTAAAGAGGGTTCTCTCCGGAAGTCTGAATAAGTCTCCGGAGGGGACTTCTTTTGGCAGTAAGCTGAAAAAAACCTATATTTGCACTACCCACAGTGAATTTAATCATACCTAAAACTCGATTCAGATGTTTCACAAACTGGTAGCGATAGAACCGGTCAGTTTAATTCCCTCGGCAGAAAAAAAACTGAATGCGTTTGCCCACGAGGTGATTCTCTACCCTGATATTCCCAAAGATCACCATGAGATGGCAGCACGTATCGGCGATGCCGATGGGGTGTTACTGAGCTTCACCTCCCACCTTGGCAAGGAGACTCTGGAGCAATGCCCAAACGTAAGATACATCGGCATGTGCAACTCACTCTATTCACCCGAAAGTGCCAACGTTGATATTCATTACGCCCATAGCAGAGGCATCACTGTGACGGGCATACGCGATTACGGGGATGAAGGGGTTGTGGAATATGTGATCAGTGAGCTGGTGCGCTGCCTTCACGGGTTCGATCAGCCATCGTGGGATGGTATGGCACGTGAGATCACCGGCCTTAAAGCCGGCATCGTCGGGTTGGGCAAGTCGGGTGGTATGATCGCCGATGCACTCCGCTTTTTCGGAGCGGAGATATCCTATTTTGCGCGCAGCGAGAAGGCAGAAGCCAGGGCAAAGGGATATCGATTTCTCCAGTTGGAGGAGCTGCTGGAACAGAATGAAGTGATCTGTTGCTGTCTCAACCGAAATACCGTGTTACTGCATGCACCGCAACTGGAGAAGTTGGGGAATAAAAAGATACTTTTCAATACCGGCCTTTCGCCTGCATGGGATGAACAACCCTTTTCAAAATGGCTCGAAGGCAACAATCTCTGTTTTTGTGATACGGTGGGAGCGCTGGGGGGTGAACAGTTGCTCAACCATCCTAATGTACGCTGCATGGAGGTCTCCACCGGACGTACCCGTCAGGCTTTCGACCGGTTAAGTGAGAAGGTGTTACAGAACCTATCAGATTACACCTCAATTAAAACACAATAGGAGAAACAATGTTTTGCAAGGTGCTCACCACCGACCAACCTGCTATCTCAGCAGTGGCACTGAATACATCCACCACTGCATACACCTGCTCATTCTTTATTTCTACCCTTTGTCTGTCGCCCGTAAACTGCGGTGTCGACTCCATGGTCACCTGTAAGTGCTCAGGGCCCACAGTGGCCAGCGATGCCGCCACGGCCACATTCAACCCGGTGGGGTAGCGCTCTATTGCCTCGTGGGCGGTGCCGGAAAAAACGACCCTGTTAACCCTCTCCATATCGGGTGTGTATAGTGGTGATTGCCGCAAAGCAGCCACGCCCTTCTCATTGTAAAAGCTGGCGGTGGCATTGCCCATCAGGGTAGCGGTACGGAGCACATCGAAACCACCCGTGGCACCTGAAGCGATATACACACGTGAGCCATATCTTGTTGCCGTATCACTCACTTCATTGTAGAAAGCCTTATCTGCCAATGCCCCTATGGACAATGTTACAATCGATGTGCCGTTCCTTAAAGCAGGCAGTGCCAGCTCCTTCATCGCCATGGGTGAGGCAGCCTCCACCAGGTAGTCTGGTTTGAGCGCAAGCAGTTCCTCAAGGGAGTAGCATGCAATGCATCTTCTCCCCTTCTCCTCCATTTTAGCAGCAAGAAGGTCTGCTTTCGTGACTGTACGTGAATAGACTCCCACTAATTCATAGTCAGGCAACAATCCCTGTAACAGAGCATTGACTACAATATCAGCCAGATACCCACAGCCCACAATCACCAATTTTTTCATACGATAATTTCCTTTTGTCAAATCGTCTCAACAAGGTAAAGATATATCCTTTTTATTGAAGGACAAAATTAAGCACGGAGGATCTCTGTTTTGAATAATGCCTATCAGCATAATCATTGTTATGCAGTAGGAAACATTCTTTTTTTTATTCGAACTTTTTCGTTTATTTTGTATTGACAACCCAGGAGAGATTTTCAAAACCAGTGAAAACAGGCGATGAATCTTATTACTTTTCACCCTGGTCTCAATAAAAAAGCCAACCTTTTTCAACTTTTATAAAACAGATATGATGATCACAACTAAAAGAATAATAAAATTCACAGGGTTGATGATGTGGTTATTCGCCTCATTGGTAAACGCTCAGCAGACCGTAAATTACGATGAATCGAAAGTTTCTGCATATCTCCTACCTGAACTTTTAAAGTGTAAAAACGGCGTGATGGTAACAACAGCAGAACAGTGGGAGAAACAACGAAGACCTAAACTGTTGAATTTATTTGCTTCGCAAATTTACGGTCGCACTCCTGCAGAGAACATTGATGTCACTTATGAGGTATTAACTGAAGACACTGAAGCACTGGGTGGCAAAGCTACCGGCAAACAGGTAAGGTTTACATTTTCGAACGGAACAAAAAAAACAGAAGCCATCCTGTTGCTTTATATACCGAATAAGCCAAAAAGTAAAGTTCCCGTGTTTATAGGATATAATTTTAAGGGAAACCACAGCACTATCACAGACTCAACAATTTTTTATTCTCCCGCACTCCACCTTTTGAAAGAACCGGATCACCCGGATTGGAAAAGAGGAAATCAATCGAGCCGGTGGAGCTACGAAAAGATCATCGACAGGGGATATGCTGTGGCAACAATGTGCTATCATGATATCTACCCCGATAATCCGGAATTAAAAGATCACAGTGTGATCTCCCTTTTTCGGGGATATGATTCAGGCAAAACGACTCCCGGAGAGTGGCAGGCTATCGGAGCCTGGGCCTGGGGGTCAAGCCGGATTGTTGATTTTCTAGAAACACAGCAACAGATAGATACAGACAAAATAGCACTCATGGGTCACTCACGTCTCGGAAAGGCTGCTCTTTGGGCAGCTGCTCAGGATCAACGTTTCCATATTGTCATCTCCAATAATTCCGGTTGTGGTGGTGCTGCACTTTTCAGAAGAAAATTCGGGGAGACCACAGAAATCATCAACAATGCTTTTCCTCATTGGTTCTGTGAGAATTTCCGTCAATATAACAACAAGGAAGAATTGTTGCCCGTAGATCAACATCAGCTCCTCGCCCTGATAGCACCACGTAAGGTGTACGTGGCCAGTGCGCAAGAAGATCTGTGGGCCGATCCCGAAGGAGAGTTTCTATCAGCCTACCATGCAGGTCCGGCATACAGGTTGTATGGCCTGGAAGCGATTGACACTGATAAGATGCCGGAACAACATAAACCTATTATGGGCGACATCGGTTATCATCTGAGAGGCGGGAAGCATGATGTGACGGATTACGACTGGGAACAATTTCTTGATTTTGCCGATAAACATTTCAAATAATAAATATATTTATGAAGCATATTCTCACCGCTCTACTCCTGTCGTTTCTATCTATAAGCTGCACCACCAACAAACAACTTACAGACTATGTCAATCCTTTGCTGGGGACAGCCACATTGTGGGAACCTGAAGATCTGGGATATGTACGTACCTGGAAAGAGCGCACCTGGGGTGCCGAGGTCTTCCCCGGCTCCTCGCTCCCCAACGCGATGGTACAGCTGAGCCCGGTAACCCAGTTCAGGAGTGGTGCCGGCTACCAGTATGAAGACACCGTTATTTACGGTTTCTCTCATACCAACAAGGGTCACTGGAACCTGCTTCATATCCCTCTGCTTCCGGTAACGGGTGAGATCACTCCGGGCGATTACGCCTCCGGTTTCAGCCATCAGAGGGAGTCGGCCAGCCCCGGCTACTACCGGGTTTTTCTGGATAGATACGGCATCGATGCGGAGCTCTCCTCCACCCTGCGCTGTGGTTATCACAGATATACCTATCCAAAGGGAGCGGAGAAGCAGCTTGTAGCCGACATGACACGCACCAACAACGGTGTGAGAGAGTGGCACATAGAGAAGGTGGATGCGCATCTATTTTCGGGTTTCCAGGATGCTGAGGGAAAGATCTATTTCTATGCTCACTCCAATTACCCGATAGAGGAAATCCAACAACTGAAGGATGAGAATCATGAGATCGCATTGATACGCTTTGCTGAGAGCAACGGAGAGGAGCCACTCGAGCTGAAGATTGGCTTTTCCTTTGTCAGTATTGAGAATGCGATGATGAACCTGGAGCAGGAGATGATCGACAAAAGCTTCACTGAGGTACGCAAGGAAGCCAACGATGAGTGGAACAAGCTTTTATCAGGAATTAAGGTCACGGGAGGCAGTGAACGTAAAAAAGGGCTTTTTTATTCCACCCTATATCGTTCTTTTCTCTGGCCGGCGTTACGCAGTGATGTGAACGGCGATTTCACCGATGAGCAGGGTAATGTGATCAACGAGGGTTTTCGTTACTACACCAACCCCTCTTTCTGGGACGATTACCGCAACAAGCTTGTATTGCTGGGGATGATCTCTCCTGATGTCACGACGGACATCATTAAATCCATTATCGACAAGGGAGAGAAAAGAGGCGGATATATGCCCACCTTCTTCCATGGCGATCATGCATCGGTGTTTGTGGCCGGCAGCTACCTGCGCGGCATCACCGGGTTCGATCTGGAACGTGCCTATGCGCTGCTGCTGAAGAATGCCACCGTGCCCGGCCGTGGTGGCAGACCCTATCTCGATGAGTATCTTGAGAAAGGATGGATTGCAGAGAAAGATACCACCAACGTGCCCACCTGGGATGAGTACAAGGCGGCGGTCACCAAGACGATGGAGTATGCCTATGACGACTACGCGACAGCGTTAATAGCCAAAGAGCTGGGAGATAATGCGAATCATGAACTTCTAATGAAACATTCCGAAAATTATAAGAACCTGTTCGACCCGTCTACGGGATTCTTTCGGGGAAAGATTGAGGATGGCAGCTGGATTGAAGATTTCGACCCCTATTATCCCTACTTCGCCTATATGTACCGGGAAGCCAACGCCTGGAATTCACTCTTCTTTGCACCACACGACTCGGAAGGAATGATCGCGCTCTACCCGAGCCCCCAGGCAGTGGAGCAGAAGCTCGACTCTCTCTTCACCGAACCCTGGAGAGGCTATGAGGCACACAACATGACCGGATTCATCGGCAATTACTGTCACGGAAACCAACCTTCACACTCGATACCCTACACCTATTACTTTATTGGGAAACAGGAAAAAGCACAATGCGTACTCGACAGCATCATGGACCGATTCTATGATATGGGCGCCGATAAGCTGGCTTACGCGGGTATGGATGACGCCGGTGAGATGTCGGCTTGGTATGTACTCAATGCCATAGGCTTATATACCTATTCACCCGCTGATCCCGAATACATTGTTTCTGTTCCACTGTTCGATAAAGTGGAATTCCGGCTGGATGAGAAGAACACCTTTACCATCAGTAAAAAAGGAAAAGGAGAGAAGATACAGCAGATCAGCTATGGCAATGAACCGATAGACGGATGGTTTATCACCCACGAGCAGCTAAAGCAGGGAAAAAAGCTGGTTATCACCACTGAATAACATGATTTCGATATCTTTGCAACCGTCGTAACAGTTACGGCATCCTGCAAATATAAGTTGTATATTCATAACTTACAAACATATAACTTATAAATACATAACTAACGGAAAAAAATAAACGAACCAACTCTTAAAACAGCTCGTGCTATGAGTAAACAACTTAATATTGAACCGGGCATCATTCTCGGTGTGTAAAAATATTCCTCATGAGATCCCGTTGCCTTGTCAGGTAATAAGATAAAAAATATTTACTTTTGTTGATTCATCTTTATTCATTAAGAATCAGCCTATGAAGCAACCACTACTCTACACGCTGTGTTGTATAATATTTCATACAACCCTGCAGGCACAACAGCTCAAGGGTGTGATTGTCAATGAACAGGGAGACTCTGTCCCAAACGCTACCGTCTATATCCAGGAAACCGCTAAAGGAATAGCCGCCGACAACCTGGGAGAGTTTCAAACCGCGCTCGCACCGGGCATCTACACCTGTGAATTTCGTTCGCTGGGCTATGAAAGCATCAAAAAAAGCATCCGGATGGGAGAAAAAAACCAGTCTGTCCGTGTAGTGTTGCAGGAGACATCCTACATGCTGGATGAGGTGGTGGTGGTTGCCGGTGATGAGGATCCGGCGTATCGTATCATGCGTAAAGCCATTGCCTATGCACCACACTATCGCTATCAGCTCAGGAAGTACCACGCCGAGGCCTACATCAAGGGGAGCCTGACGATCAATAAGATTCCCGGGATTTTCAGAAGAGCCATGAAAGTCAACGCCTCCGACATCGACATCAATACGCTGATAGGCCGTCCACTGGTGATGGAATCACAAAGTCAGATTCACTTCACCTCCCCGGAAACATACACACAAAAGGTGGTGGCACTGAAAAGTTCTATTCCCAAAGCATTTAACATCACCAAAGGGCTCAGTATCATGACTTCGAGCATCTACAACCGGGAGCTGGATGGCAGAATCTCACCCCTTGCCCCCGGCGCATTCCGGTTTTATGCATTCAGGCTGGAAGATGTGGACTATCAATCTGATGTGATCATCAACAAAATCAAGGTGATACCCCGGAAGAAAAATCCCGATCTTTTTTCCGGATATCTATATATACTGGAAAACAGCTGGAATGTCTATATTGCCGATCTTGTGGCCAGCGAGCTGGGCACCACCATGCATTACCGTATCAACTTCCATCAAGTGAAGCCTTCGGTCTATCTGCCCACCACCTATGATGTGACGTTGACCCTCAATACGATGGGTGTGAAAGGATCGGGTAAGTACTACGCATCGATGAAGTATGTCAGGGTGGAGATAGATGAAGCCCGTAATCCTTCATCCATAAAGGAGATTGCCTCTGCCAGGATAGAGGCCGAGAGGCCGGTATCACCACAGCAACAGAAGATTGCCACAGAATTGGAAAGACTCTCGCAGCAAGAACAGCTTTCGACCAAAGAGGCATATAAAATGTCGAAGCTGATGAGCCGGATGACTGAACCCGAAGAGGTGAAGAAACAACGCGCAGCTCTTGAGATCAAAGAGATTGAAAAGGTAAAGATGGAGGTGGACTCGCTGGCATGGAGAAGAGATTCCACCTTCTGGACGAACATCCGTGAGCTGCCACTTCGTGTTGAGGAGGTCATAAGCTACCAAATGAAAGACTCCCTGTCGGGTAACGACACCATCATGAGCAATGAAAGTGATAGAAACGAGGTGGTGCTGTCGATCGAAGAAAACCCCAAGACGTTGTTCGGTAAAATCATGCAAGGGGGGGTGTGGAAGATAAACCGGAACCTTTCGCTCCGGTATGGCGGTATGATGGGCGCGCTGAAGGAGTATAACTTCGTGGACGGCTTCTGGCTGGGACAAACAGTTTCAACCAGTTATTCCATCGATAAAAACCGGGCGTTCTCATTCTCGCCATCCCTCTATTATACGACCGCACGCGAGAAATGGCTGTGGCATGTGGCGGCTTCATTGAATTATGCACCGATGTCACTCGGACAGATTGATTTCTCGGCAGGGCATATCTCCCGGGACGTGAACAGCATGAACGGTGAATCGAGGCTGATGAACACGCTGGCAGCCGTCGACCTGGGACAAAGTTTCATCCGTTTTTACGACAGCCGCTATGTGAAAGCGAATCATTCCATTGATATTGCCAACGGGCTGC
>Ga0265294_10004703_pt1 | contig 16942 bp, 13 predicted proteins | sample MunlanPumphouse3_FD_192504 | JGI IMG/M metagenome (GOLD analysis project Ga0265294, IMG submission 192504) | Groundwater microbial communities from a municipal landfill in Southern Ontario, Canada - Pumphouse #3 | ecosystem: Environmental > Aquatic > Deep subsurface > Groundwater | place...
TGAACTCCGGCGTAAATTTTCTTCTTGTTGCTTTTTTCATAATGGTTGCAAAATTAGTCTTTTTTTTAACTTAGCTACCAGTCTCAAAATATGGCAGTATTATAAAACGCTATAGTTGATAATTTCTATTTGCCTGCTGCTTTTTCTTCTTCTTGTATATTCTTTTCTATTTCTTTTATCTTATCAGATCTTTTTTTAGGAGTAATTATGAAAAAATGAGTTTCTAAAAATTTATCAGGAACTGCTTTTAAAAAAGCCAATTGACCATGAAAATTTAATTGATTAAAAAAATACTCTTCTATTGTGCCAAGTTGTATACCATCTTCATTTATATATGAAGGTATAGGCTCTACTGATTTAGGTTCATAATTTTTAAAATCAAAATCAGTTGTAACTTTTCTTTTTATATTCATCCCATTAATAAGTTCATTATAAAAACGATCACCTTCATCCTTATTAGGAAAAAAATTTGATGCTACATAAGATGTTATGTCTAAAAATCTAGATGTATTTTTTATATTTTCTTCTGTGTTTTCGGGTTTCCCTAGTTCAACTTGTTGTATAAATGTTAGTGTCTTTTGTTGATAATCCAAATGGTTTTGATATCGCACCCAAAACAAATACATTACTGTGCTGCTTAATACGACGATTGTGCTGATTATTACGATGATAATGACTCTTTTTTTCATTTCAGTGAAATTTTATTTAATATTTAATGTGCAAAAATACATTATTTTTGAATATAATTGCTTTTTTATAAATATTATTACGTCTTTAAACTTCCACATTTTGAGACCGGTAGATTGCAAAATTACAATTTCTTTGATCGCATTCAATTCGCCATCAAACCACACAAATCTATTCGTATAGTTGCAATTCCAAATATTTTTGAGCCGCGTCCAGTTGCATTTCAAAAAGACGTTCATGGCTTTCGTGATAGATAGAGTATTCCAGCAAATAATTGACCAAATCAATCTCGCCTTTTTCTAATGCTTCCAACAAAAGGTCAAATTGGCTGATTTCTTCTAGTGCAGTCTGATACGATGCAATTTGTTGGCCAAGATTGGAAACCAAGGTGAATTGCGTTTTTAGATGGTTGAAAAACTGATTCTTTTCATCATAAATCATCATATTAATGGCAGAATTTTGCATTTTTTTCTGCTTAATCGTGTTCAGATTATTCCAAAGGGGGAGGGTAATGCCCACCTTAATTCCTTGAAAACTCTCCGATGGAATCTGTTCGCGCATGTAGCCCGCCATCAGTTGGGGGGCCCATGATGCCTGACTGAGCCGTATCTGTTTCTCGTTGATTTCCATCTCTTTGTGTAACCATGCCAACATCGGATTGTTTTTTTCTATTTGAGAATACCATTGTTCAAAGTCCGATGTGAACTCCATATTCGGAAATTCCGCCGTCGTAATGTCGATCATTTTTCCTCCGTTCAGTTGCGAAAGTTCCAATAATAGTGCCTCTCGCTCGGTTTCTGCATGGCGCAACTCCTGCTCCATGTTTAAAGCCGTTAATCTTACTTTGTTATAATCAAAAATGGTAATTTCACCGGCTTCTAATTTCTTCTGATAAGAGTGGGCAATGCCCGTCAGATGCCCTAAACAAGTTTGCATGTCGTTGATTCTAACATTTTGATAAACAATATGATAATACAATTTTCCGGCTTGTTCGTAAACCGCGCGTTGCTCTTTTTTATACTCTAAATCAGATTGTTCGTTTTTCAAATTGGCAATTTTACTTTTCTGAGCATACACCAAAGGAAAGTCAAACGATTGGGTAACACTGAAATCCATTCGATTTCCCACTGCTGATGGATTCCCCCATAAATAGGCAAATTCTACTTCCGGATTTTCCGGAGTCAGTCCTATCTTATTTTCAATTTTCAGGGCGGTAACTTGTTGTTGAACCGCCTGCAAGGTCAGATTATTCCTCTCAATTTGCGCCCATACCGATGGAAGGTCGTTTTGCGCAAAACCGCAAAATGGCAACAAAAATAGAAAAGTATAGAGGATCAAATTATGCTTGGTTTTCATATCTTTTATTTTTATAAGTTAATTCATAAACAATAGGAATAACGTAAATATTTAATATGGTGGAAGTGATTAAACCGCCCAAGATAACAATCGCCATCGGACTTTGGATTTCGTTGCCGGACATGTCGCCATTCACTGCCATGGGAATGAGTGCCAAGGCACCGCTAAGGGCTGTCATCAGGATGGCGTTGAGACGGTCGGAGGAGCCTTTGCGGACAGTTTCTTCCAAGGGAAGCCCCTGTTTTTGTAGTCTTAAATAATTAGATACCAATAAAATGCCGTTTCGAATGGCAATTCCAAAAAGGGAAATAAATCCGATAATTGCCGGAATGCTTAAAACGCCGGATGATATCCGAATGGCAAAAACACCACCAATCAGCGCCAACGGAAGGTTGAGTAAAATGATGGCAGCCAATTTCAAATTTTTAAACTCTCGAAATAGGAGTAACAAGATCACGACGAGGGCTATCAATGAGGTGAGGAATAGCATTTTAGATGCAGCGGCTTCGCTCTCGAATTGTCCGCCGTACTCCACGCGATAACCTTCCGGCATTGGGACTTTGTCGTAAACGGCTTGCTGAATATCATTGACGACGCTTCTCATATCTCTTCCGGCGACATTGGCGGAGACCACCATTTTGCGTTGTGCATTTTCTCTGCTGATGGAGCCGGGACCGGTTACCGAAACAATATCTGCGACTTGTTCCAAAGGTACTTTTTCCCCGTTGTACGTGTCGATGAGGGCAGTTTTAATTTTATCAATACTTTGCGTGTAGTTGCTGTCCAATCGCAGAATAAGGTCATATCTTTGAGAATTTTCGTAAATATCGGACTGTTTTTCTCCCCCGATGGCAACGGCTACAAACTCGTTGAATTGCTCAATAGTGATGCCGTATTTGGCCAATCTGTCCCTCTTTGCCCGTATTTGCAGTTGTGGGACTTCAACCTGTTGTTCCACATTCACATCTACCAAACCATCAATATCTGAAATGGATGTTTTAATCTGATTCCCAATGCGATACATTTCGTTTAAGTCGGTGCCGAACAATTTGATGGCGATATTGGCTTTGGTGCCGGAAAGCATGTGGTCGATTCGATGTCCCAAGGGCTGTCCCACAGTGGAGGCTATGCCCGGTATGTTTGCCAGTTTATTTCGCACATCTGCCAAAAACTCTTCGCGACTGCGCTCTTGAAGTGTGAAATTAACGTCAATTTCCGCGCTATTGGTAGCTTGGGAGTGCTCGTCCAATTCGCCCCGTCCGGTTCGGCGGCACGTACTCGTTACTTCCGGTATCGACAATAGTGATTTTTCTACTGTATTGCCAATCTTGTTGTTATCATCTAGTGATGTCCCCGGTTGTGTAACGACCGAGAGCGTGAGGGAGCCTTCATTAAATTCCGGTAAAAAACTCCTTCCAAAAGTGAAAATCACAATTACGGCTGCTACAAAAAGTCCGATGATGGAAGATAAAACTATCTTTTTATGTTGTAAAGTCCATGATAGCGACCGTTCATAATATTTTTGTAATACACGCGAAAGCCACTTATCTTTTTCGTTTTTAGCCAAAAATTTTTCGTTCGCCAGCAGCATTTTCGAAAGCAATGGGGTCAGCGTCATTGCCACGATTAAGGACATAAATAATGAGACCAAAAATGATATGCCGAGTGGGCGTAACATGCGTCCTTCCATACCCGACAAAAAGAATAATGGGAGGAATGAAACCATAATAATAAGGGTGGCATTTAAGATGGAGGCGCGAATTTCGCTGGAAGCGTGAAAAACGACGTTGAAGGCGCTCTCTTGCTCTTCCAGTGGCTTTAATCGATTCTGCCGCAGTCGCTTATACACATTCTCGACATCAATGATGGCATCATCTACCAACGAACCGATGGCGATGGCCATACCCCCTAAGCTCATAGTATTGATGTTCATTCCCAATAATTGAAGCACAATCACCGAAGCGAACAGCGACAGCGGAATGGCTAAAAGGGAGATGATGGTGGTTCGGAAATTACCTAAAAACAAGAACAGAATGATAATGACCAAGATACTTCCTTCCAGCAATGCTCTGGCGACGTTACTGACGGATGTTTCAATAAAATCGGATTGGCGGAAAATGTGTGTGTCCAAATGAACGTCCGGCGGCATCGTTTTTTCGAGAGATTTGAGGTTGGCTTCAATCTGTTGGGTAACTTCTAACGTATTGGCATTGGGTTGTTTAGAAATGGATAAGACGACGGCTGGCTGAGCATTTTCGGACGCATAACCCATTTTGGGAGCTGCCCCGATTTCGATGGTTGCCACGTCTCCCACGCAAATAGGTTTTCCTGCCAACATCTTGATATAGGTTTTCGACAATTCGTCCACATTGGAGGTACGTGCCATGCCGCGAACTCCGTATTCATTGCCATATTCTCTTACCACCGAGCCGGAAGAATTATTGCTAAATGTTTGACAAACAGCTTGTAGCTCTTCCAAAGTAACTTGGTAATATTTCATTTTGTAGGGGTCTGCCAGAACTTGATACTGCTTGTAATCACCGCCAATGATGGTAACTTGCGAAACGCCGTTCGTGGCTAAGATGAGCGGCTTGACGTTCCATTCGGCAAAATCACGGAGAGCCATCATGGAGGTGGAATCTGAGCGCAAGCCCACGAAGAAAATCTCTCCCATAACACTTGATTGCGGTGCCAATGTGGGCTGCCCGATGCCTTCCGGAATTTGCGAGGCAATGGTGATTAATTTCTCACTGACCACTTGCCGCGCTTTGAAAACATCACTGCCCCAATCAAATTCAACCCATACAAACGAAAAACCCTGCGATGAGGTGGAGCGGACACGCCGTACGCCCGTGGCGCCATTGACCGCCGTTTCAATAGGAAAACTGACCAATCTCTCTACTTCTTCGGAAGTAAGTCCGTGACAATCCGTCATCACAACCACCGTGGGTGCCGTCAAATCAGGAAAAACATCAATATCCATTTTTGACGACGTGTACACGCCAAAAACGATTAACAAAATTGAACAAAGAAGAATGAAATACTTATTGTTCAATGAAAATTTTATGATTTTATCTAACATAACTCTGCAATTTTAATGAACGTGACCGGAATGAGCGTCTAAAGTGCCACTTGCCTTGGCTAATTTGACCATGATGGCACCACGTGTCACAATTCTTTGTTCCGGCGAAAGTCCGGAGACAATTTCCACCAATGTCCCGTCGCTGGTTCCAATCTTCACCTCTTTTTTCTCAAATAGTTCCGGCGTAAGTTGTACGAAAACGAAATAATTACCCTGCTCTTCCAAAAGGGCAGTTTTGGGCACAACCGTCGCTTGTTCACTGCTGCGTGTGCGAAGCCACAAATCCACGAACCCGCCAAAAGTAAAAGAACCGGTATTGCTGATTTCAATCGTGACGGGAAGCATATAATTATCGCCCGAAACCGAACGCCCGTAAGATACAATCTTGCCGTTCAATTCTTCCAATGAATATACTTGATCTGATGTCGGGTCGGCGATATTGGCACTATAAACGGACGGCAAGTAAGCGGCATATTTTTGAGGAATGTCGGCTTTCAAAATCAGGTTCTTATTTTGCGTAACAATAGCAATGGGCTGTCCCACTGATACGTATGAGCCGTTTGCTGCCATGATTTGCTTGATATAACCTCCGATTGGGGAAGTAATCCGTTCCCCATTGCTGCCATAATTTTTACTCAGATTCTCATAAACGATTTTGGCGTTTTCATACGCATTGGTGATTTCCATGAACTCTTTTTGAGATACTATTTTACTATCAACTAACGATTTAGCTCTATCGTAGTTCTGTTTGGCGAGGTTGAGGTTGTTTTGGGCTTCATTCAGTCGAACTGCCATGTTGTTATCTGCCAATTCATTGCTTGAAACAGCAAAAAGGGGAGTGCTTTTGGCCACCTCTTTTCCTTCAAAAATATCCGGCGCAATGTATTGCAGAATCCCGTTTGTTTTGGCAACCACTACCATTTCTTCTCCCTGCGCCGATTGCACCTGCGCAACGGTTTGAATGACTTGCCCAAACGGAATGACTTGCGGATAATCGGTGGCAAAATCGGTCTGCCACGACTGCTCCTTAGTAAATTGGATGGCTGTAGAACTGCTGATTTCGGTATGTTCAACCGCCTCCTCAGCTTCATGTTCGTCTTCATATACCATTACATCCTCCAATTTGAATGTCGATGTGTCGGTTCCATTCATTATTTGAAAAATGAGTTGAGCCTTGCCCGCCTGAGTCGGCGTTATATTAAACTGATAAATACCTGGTTCTGTAGAATTTTTCTGCGTCTGCTTTATCTGTTTGTCGCCCGTGATCAACAAAAGAGTGACGGAGCCGCTTTCCAGCGGTTTGAAATTGTTGATGTGAGTAAAATGAGCCAATATGCCGGATTCCTTACCGACCACAAAAGGTGCTGCTTCCGCAAATAATTCAAAATCATTATTATATGCCGTTAATTGAAGATTACATGCTTCGTGTTCATCTCCATGTTCATCATGCTCTTCTTCATGATGGGTTGTGCAAGCCGACAGCATGGCGACTAAGCACAAGGTATATGCAAAATATTTCATTGTTAAGTACTATTTTATTGTTTAAAAAATTGATTACCAATATTTTAAACAACGGGCGGAGCGCGTAAACCCCCACAATTGATGATAGCGAAACGATCATCGGGAAAATAGTCTTCGTAATAAGGGAAAATATTTGTCAGTGTTGGTTCCGATACAAAACCTATATCAGGATTGAGAGAACCATCCAACGCCGGTTTTTGAAAATCTTCGTTGCAGATTTCCGTCAAATTGTGCTTGTCATCGTCATTACGTACCACTGGTACATTCAAAATACAACATTCGTCTGATGAAGAGGCATCGTGACGATGGTGATGCTCTTCATCTGTGCAAGAATTTGCATCTAAATGATTAATATTGAAGCATATAAGTTGTTCGTGATGATGATGCGGACTGATGGCGTGCAGCAAGTAGAGCACTAACGCAGTCGCTAAAAAGAATGAAAATATTCTATTTTTCATCATCAGAATTTGTCTTTTCAAATGCGCGGCAAATATATTATCTATTTTTGAGCGAGCCGTTTTTTTTTATGATTAATTATGATTTATTTTAATCCCGCCAATTTGTCCAACTTTTCGCCGGCAAGACGATAAATAGTCCAATCTTTCATCGGGGTGGCACCTATCGACAAATAGAAGTCGATGCTGGGCTGATTCCAATCCAAGCAGACCCATTCAAAACGTCCCAGATTTCTTGATTTGGCAATTTGAGATAGATGGATGAGCAGCGCTTTGCCGAATCCGCGTCCGCGATATTCGGGGCGGACGTACAGATCTTCCAGATAGAGTCCCGCTTTTCCTACAAAAGTGGAAAAATTTTGAAAGAAAAGTGCAAAACCGACCGGTGTGCCGGCGAGTTCGCCAATCACAACCTCCGCCGTTTTTTTATCAAATATCCATTCGTTCAACAAATTTTCGTCTGCCACCGCTTCATCTTCCATTTTTTCGTAAACTGCCAACTCATGAATCAATTGTACGATGAGTGGTAAATCCGTTGGTGTGGCTTTGCGAATCTTGAAGTTGGTTGCGTCTGTACTGTTCATTATATTTTAATTGTTTTATAATCAATATTTTAAATTACATACCCGTAGGAATGGTCAATTGCAGACCCACTTGAATGGCGGGCAGGTCTATATTAACACTCGGCTCCTTCGATTGTTCGCGGAAGAGCGTACTCAATCGGTATTGTGCATAAACGGCAATCAAATCGTAGCCAACGCGCAGGCGCACGCCGTAATCCCACGGATTAATATAATTATTTTGCGAAAAAATACGAATATCTGTCAGGTTCTTTTCTCGATTAACATTTTTGAGGCGATTATAAAAATTCCAGCTTCCATAAACGCCCATATCTAAGAAAACGCCGTAACCGAAAATGGATCCAGGGCATAATCTGAAACGTTGGTAAAATTCTAATTGCAAAGAACTTACACGCAAATTCTGACGTTTCCATGTGGTGCATTCTTCTGCACCGCCGTAAGCAAAATCGCGAACGCTGAACCAGGCGGCTCCGATCTCCAAACTGGTACCCAAACTATACCATTTGCAAATATTGCCTTTGAAACGCAGCCCGAAGGAGAAGTTTTCCGATTTCCCGTATTTTACACTGTAGGCATCTGGCGGCAATTGATGCGATGGCACGGCAAATCCCCAAGTCATGAATGGCGCAAAATTGTACTTTCCCGATACCGAGTTTTTGCTCAACTTTTCCTTTTGGGTATTTCTACTATCGACCACATTTTTGCATTCTTGAATGAGATGAGCGGTTTTTGCGCTGTTTTGCGAAAAAATGGCGGAGTCGGCAGCCGATAACCGGAACGTATAAACGGCGTCGTCGTACCAAACACGAACGGTTTTGCGCAGCAGTGCCTGTTTGTTCAGAATGAGATGATGCTCGCTTGCTGTAATTTGAAGACTCAGATAATAGTCCAAAATATGTTGCTCATTTTCAATATGAAAAGCGAGCATTTTGGAATTTCTCTCACTGTTTTCGGAGGCGTCAAGGGTAGCATCTTCCACTTGTATGGTTACAGTGGAATCCGTCTCCACAAATTGAATGGCATGTGCCTTCTTTTTTGGAGTTGTTTTGGGATGAACGAAATAGTCGGCTTGCGGCATGCCGTAGCCGTACGTATAATCAAAGTATGGGTATCTGTCGGCGGATTTTTCGATTTCGGCTTTCATTTGCATGGCAGTCATCTGCGGGCGTGTTTGCCATGCGCATGCAGCAAAACCGGCTACCAACGGACTGGAAAACGATGTGCCGGATGCTTTGCCCCACGAGTTATCGTGGCGTGGCATTGCCACGGTTGCCGTACCGAAAGCGCAAACATTGGGCTTCAACCGACCGTCGGTAGTGGGTCCCATTGAGGTAAATGACGACGGACTTTTCCCATCTTCATCGATGCCACCCACAGAGATAATTTTGTCCGCATCTGCCGGTGTGATCAGGGTGCGCCACGTGGGATCGTCGCCCTCGTTACCCATTGAATTACAAACCAATATGCCTTTGTCTGCGGCTATGTTCGCCGCACGGCTCACCACTGAGGTTTGTCCGTCCATATCGTCAACGTTGTATCGGTCTTTGCCGTATCCCAACGAACTGTTGATGATGTCGGCGCCGTTTTGGTCTGCCCATTCCATCGCCTGCATCCACCAAACCTCCTCTTTGGCAGGCTCCAAGTCGATTTCGGTGCGTGCCAACAGAAATTCTGCTCCGGTTGCCAATCCCAACTGTTTGCCATCATCAATGCCTGCAATACAACTCAATACCATTGTCCCGTGCGAATTCCAACCATACACATTCTCTTTCTTGTTCGGGAAGTTGTAGGTTTTGATAATTTGATGATTCTCTCGCAGATGTCGGAATGCGGAGTGGGTGTCCACGTTCGGGAATCCGCCGTCAAGTACGGCGATGCGTTTCCCTTTTCCGTTGATGCCGTTTTCAACAAACAGATTGCCGCCCATGCGCAAAAGTTGTGGGTACAAAGTTGCGGTGTCGTCGGGTGGCAGGAAACGCTCAGAGACGTCGGTTTGGGCGGGTTGGGCTTCGGCGCGGATGAGGGAGACCTGTTTTACAAAAGGCAGTCTTTCTATCTCTTCGATGCGAAACGAGGCAACGGCGACGGCATTGAGCCAGCGCGACATGCCAATCACCTCTTCCGATAAATCCGCAATGGTATTCACATATTGCTCATTCAACGGGAAGTCGGTGCTGTCATACAGCGAGAGCCCTTTTTGTAGGCGGCGGTCGATGGCTTTGGCATCAAAATAGGCGTATGGATCAAAATGGGTATTCGCCTTATTGGTCAGGAATACCCAATAGATATCTTGCGCATTTGAGCAAAAGAAGCTGCTCAAACACAAAATTACGAACAACATTTTTTTCATGGGGCTGGTACTAAGTTAGTTTTTTATGGCTGCGATTTCTTTAACTGCCTGAATGGCCGTATCAATCTCGGCTTCGGTATTAAAGGCACCGATACTTAGGCGTACGGTTCCGTGAAGGTCGAAGGAGCCGATGCCCATGTGCACTTTCGGGGCGCATTGCAAGCCGGTTCGGCAAGCGATGTCGTAATCCACGTCTAACATGGTGCCCACGTCGCCGGCATCAAATCCGTTAATATTAAATGAAAGCACTGGATTTTGATTTTCGGTAGAGGTAGCGCAATAAATCTTCACGCCTTCGATGGCGCTGATGCCGTCTCTCAATTTTTTCCACAATTTCATCTCTTCGTTGTGGATATTCATAATTCCTTTTTGGGTAATCCATTTAACGCCGGCGTTCAGACCTGCCACGCCGAGCAGATTCAAAGTGCCGGTTTCCAAGCGGTAGGGATACTCATCCAAGTGACCGGGAACTGCGGAGCGCACACCGGTGCCACCGTAGCGGGTATGATGAATGGTAATGCCTTCGCGCACGTACGAGCCGCCGATGCCGGTGGGTCCCATCAAGCATTTATGGCCGGTAAATACGTAAACGTCAATGCCGTTCTTCTCCATGTCCATATCAACTGCGCCGGCACCCTGACTGCCATCTACCACAAAAATCAAGCCGTTTTCTTTGCATATCTTGCCGATTTCCGCCAAAGGTTGAATGGTTCCGATGACGTTGGAGCAATGGGTGCAAACCATCAATTTGGTATTGGATTTAATGCTCTTTTTAACATCGTCGGGGTTTACGTAACCTCTCTCATCGAAAGGCAGATAGGTCACCTCGATGAGACCTTGTTGTTCCAAGCAGTAGAGTGGACGAAGCACGGAATTGTGTTCAAGCATGGTGGTAATCACGTGCATGCCTTTTTCTACGATACCTTGAATGATGATATTGAGGGAATCGGTAGCGTTATAGCTGAAAGTCAGTCGATTATAATCGGAACCGCCATTAAACAATTGGGTAAGCATTTTACGCGTATCGGAGACCAACTCGCCGGTTTCGATAGCGGCATCGAAGCCCGAACGACCCGGATTCACCCCGTGTGTACGGTAAAAATGGTTCATAAAGTCGTAAACCTCAGTAGGTTTGGGAAATGTTGTTGCTGAATTATCTAAATATATCATAACTTTTAATAGTTTTTTATGGCTGCAAAAGTACATGATTATTTTTAATTAGCGAAAGATTTTTTTCGGGACTTTTGGTGTCGATTTTATTTTCAAAAAATGCAAAAAAACCTCCGCTATTCTGAATCACGAATATTTGTAAAATCTGTTTGTTGGAAGCGATTTTTATCCGAAATTATTTGTACTTTTGCACCTTCAAAAAGAAACTTAAATAATTTATTATAAAGTAACGAAATAAAAAACTATGGAAATTTTATCAAACAGAGTTCTCAACTTACCAGAATCGGAAACGTTAGCCATGACAAGCATTGCCCGCGAGCTCAAAGAAGCAGGGAAAGACGTTATCAGTTTAAGTATTGGTGAACCGGATTTTAATACGCCGGAAGAGGTGAAAGTCGCTGCCAAACAAGCAATTGATGAAAATTGGACACACTATCCCCCTGTGCCGGGCTATCCGGAACTGAAAAAAGCAATCTGCGCCAAGTTGAAAAGAGATAACGACTTGGAATACAAACCGGAACAAATTGTGGTATCCACCGGCGCAAAACAATCTATTTATCAAGCGGTGATGGCACTCGTGAACCCGGGTGATGAGGTGATTATTCCCGCTCCCTATTGGGTTTCCTACAAAGCCATCGTACAATTGGCAGAAGGCACATCCATCTATATCAAAACCAAATTGGAAGACGATTTCAAGGTGACGCCCGCGCAGTTGAAAGCTGCCATCACGCCGAAAACGAAATTGATGATCTTCAGCAGCCCCTCCAACCCGACCGGTATGCTCTACACCCAAGAGGAATTGCGTGCCATCGCCGAAGTTCTGCGCGATTATCCCAACATTTTCGTGATTGCAGACGAAATTTACGAACATATCAATTTTGAAGGACACCACGAAAGTTTGGCGCAATTCGACTTCATCAAAGAGAGAGTGATTACCATCAACGGAGTTGCCAAAGGTTTTGCCATGACCGGCTGGAGAATCGGTTTTATCGCTGCGCCCGTGGCTATTGCAAAGGCTTGCAATAAGTTGCAAGGTCAGGTGACCTCGGCTACTTGCTCCATTGCGCAACGCGCTACCATCAAAGCCATGGAGATGGATCCCAAAAACTCTGCCGATATCATCAACATGCGGGAAATTTTCAAAAAACGCCGCGATATGGTGTTCCAACTGTTGCAAGAGGTGCCCGGCTTCAAAGTTCGTCTGCCGAAAGGCGCGTTCTACTTCTTCCCCGAAGTCAGCGAGTTGTACGGACGAAATGTTCCCGCCGATTCTGCCTTTGCTCAAACTTACAAAAAAACGACCATCAACAATTCCACAGACTTGTGCATGTATCTGCTTTATGATGCGAATGTTGCTTTAGTTCAAGGAGTTGCATTTGGTGACGATAATTGCATCCGCCTTTCTTACGCCACTTCAGAAGATAAACTGAAAGAAGCAGTTCGCAGAATCAAAGAAGCAGTGGAAAAAATGACAAAATAATCCTATTATGCCGCTCTTTCAAAACCCCATTCCCATCGAAGGAACCGCCTATTTCGCGTCCGATTTTCATTTCGGAACACCGACTATTGAATGTAGTCAGGAACGCGAATTGCTGGTTATTAAATGGTTAGATGAGATTATGAAAGACGCAGACTATCTGTTCCTTTTGGGCGACATCTTTGATTTCTGGTTCGAGTACAAAGATGTTGTCCCACGCGGCTATTTCAGATTCTTCGCCAAATTGGCGGAATTGCACGATAAAGGCATTAAAATCTACTATTTCACGGGAAATCACGACATGTGGGTGAACAACTATTTCTCCCAAGAAATGGGAATGACCGTTTTTACGAAACAACAGCCGTTTCTCATCAACGGGAAAAAATGTATGGTCGGTCACGGCGACGGATTGGATCCGAAAGACAAAGGTTATTTGTTCATCAAGAAACTGTTTGCTTTTCGTCCGAACCGGATGCTTTACGCTTCCCTTCACCCGCGCATTGCCTTTGGCATTGCCCGCTTTTTCTCCAAAAGTAGCAGAAATGCCAATGGAAAACGCGAAAATCAGTATAAAAGTGCCAAAATAGAGAGCATTATTCCCTATATCCTCCAAACTGCCCAAACCGAAAATATCGATTGTTTTATTTACGGACATCGGCACATGCCGTCGGAATCTACTTATGATAATAATGTAAAGTATTTTAATATAGGAGATTGGTTGTCTCATTACTCCTATTTGCGCTGGTCACCGACCTCAGTTTCCCTACAATTTTTTAAATCTTAAATATGGAAATAAACAGTACGCATCGTGCCGGTTTTGTCAATATTATTGGAAATCCCAATGTGGGGAAAAGTACGCTCATGAATTGCTTGGTCGGGGAGTCTTTGTCGATCATTACTTGCAAGGCACAAACTACGCGCCACCGCATCAAGGGCATTGTGGATGGGGAGGATTTTCAAATCGTCTATTCCGACCTTCCGGGAATCTTAACACCTGCTTACAAAATGCAGGAAATGATGATGCGTTTTGTAAGCGAATCATTGCGCGATGCCGACCTCATTCTCTATATGGTAGAGTGCGGGGAATCAAAATATAATGAGGAAATTATTGAAAAATTAAAATTGATCAATACTCCTATTTTATTGATTATTAATAAAATAGATAATCATTCGCCGGAAGATATTGCCGCTACGGTCGCTCATTGGACTGCCTTGCTCCCGCAAGCTGAAGTCGTGCAAATTTCAGCGTTACAGCGATTGAATCTGGATGTTTTGCGTCAAAAAATTGTTGAAAAATTGCCGTTTTGTCCGCCATATTTCCCAAAAGATCAGCTTACCGACCGCCCAATCCGTTTTTTTGTATCGGAAATGATACGCGAAAAAATTCTGTTGCTTTATAAAAAGGAAATTCCTTACAGCGTGGAAGTGGTGGTTGAGCAATATAAAGAAGATGAAAGTATGGTGCATATTGGGGCTATGTTGTATGTGGAACGGGAAACGCAAAAAGCCATTATCATCGGAAATAAAGGGCAGGCAATCAAGCAATTAGGAATCGATTCGCGTCAGGCAATTGAAGATTTTTTGGGCAAACATGTCTATTTGGACCTTTCGGTGAAAGTGCTGAAAGATTGGCGAAACAGTGATTTGATTATGAAACGTTTTGGCTATGCATAATATTTAAAATCAATTTATTAAGATGAAAATTATTGACGGAAAACAAATATCTGTTGAGATAAAAAAAGAAATTGTCGAAAAAATTAATTCCGACTTGAATAAGGGCATTCGCGAACCGCACTTGGCTGCTATTATCGTGGGCGAAGATGGTGCCTCCAAAACCTATATCGACAGCATACGCCGAGTCTGCACGGAAGTCGGCTTTCTCGTTTCTATCTATCAACATTCGCCAACTGTTACTGAAGAAGAGTTGCTAAGTTGCATCGATTTTTTGAATCGTGATGATGAAGTGGATGGTTACATCATTCAAATGCCGTTGCCGAAGCATATTTCTATGGAACACGTCATTGCTCACGTGGATCCGAAAAAAGATGTGGATTGTTTTCACCCGATTAATTATGGAAAATTATTGTTGGGGGAAGCAGCGTTTCTTCCTGCAACTCCTTATGGCACAATGGAATTACTTAAACGATCCGGTATTCAGGTGGCAGGCAAACATTGTGTCGTATTAGGCAGAAGCAATATCGTGGGCAAACCGCTGGCAATGTTGTTGGCAGAAAAATCCGAACAAGGCAATGCGACCGTTACCATTTGTCACAGTCATACGGCAAATTTGAAAGAAATTTGTGCTTCGGCAGATGTGTTGTTAGTGGCGATTGGCAAACCGGAAATGATTACAGCAGAGTATGTTAAGAAAGGTGCCGTGGTCATAGATATTGGGATTCATCGCATTCCCGACAGCACGACAGAAAAAGGGTATCGCATTTGTGGCGATGTAAAATATGACGAAGTTGCGCCGCAATGCAGTGCCATTACTCCAGTCCCGGGCGGCGTGGGTCCTATGACGATGGTGTGTCTGTTGCTGAATACCATGAAAGCCGCTCAATTAAATCGAAAAGAATAAAATGGAATCACTTAATACACGTATTGACAAATGGTTATGGGAAGTGCGGCTCTTTAAAACCCGCTCTATGGCAACCGATGCGTGCAACGCCGGCAAAGTAAAAATGAACGGCACCAATGTCAAGCCTTCCAAAAATGTGAAGACCGATGAGGTTTATCTGGTCAGAATCGGACAGTTGGAAAAGACCGTGCAAGTAGTTGATGCACCGAAAAGTAGGGTAGGGGCAGCCTTGGTGCCGCAGTATTATGTTGACAAAACTCCGGACGATGAGTACGAAAGAGTGAAGATGTTGCGCACCCGTTTTGAATTTCGTGAACATGGCGAAGGCCGACCCACCAAACGCGACCGCCGCCAAATAGAATATATTAAAGATTTCTACGGAATGGATGATGATAATTCCTTCGAATAAACATAATTTACTGATTATTAAATATATATAAAATGAAAGTTCAATTTTTAGGAGCCACTACCGAAGTTACAGGTAGTAAATTTCTGCTGACGACAGTCAAAGGAGTTAAGATATTATTGGATTGCGGAATGTACCAAGGGAAAGGATTGGAAACCGATGGAATGAACCGCGATTTGGGCTTCGACCCGAAGGAAATTGATTATATTCTGCTGTCCCACGCCCATATCGACCATTCTGGTCTGATTCCATACGTTGTGAAGCTGGGTTTCAAAGGCACCGTTTTTTGTACGCCGGCAGCCCGCGATCTGTGTTCTATTATGTTACCCGATTCAGGTAAGATACAAGAATCTGATACACAGCAATTTAATAAAAAACGTGCGCGCCAAAGTCTGAAACCGGTTGAACCCATCTATACGATGCACGATGCGGCGGTCAGCATGAGACAATTTGTCAGTATCCCTTACGATTTGCCATTTGACATCACTCCCGATTTTTCTATCCGCTTTATCAATTCCGGTCACATGCTCGGAAGTGGAGCCATTTACATTACCTATAAAGAAAACAGAAAGAAGAAAACCCTTTGCTACACGGGCGATGTGGGACGTTACAACAAAACCATTCTTCCCGACCCGTCTGCCTTCCCGCAAGCCGAATACATCATCACTGAATCTACTTATGGAAACCGCGAGCACACCACAATTGACCAAGCTGAGCGCGATTTGGCGTTGGTGGTGAAAGATGCGTGCGCCAAACGACGCGGTAAACTCATTATCCCCTCTTTTGCCATCGGCAGAACACAGGAAATTGTCTATGCACTTCAGAAATTAAAGAATGCCAATAACTTACCGGATGTCGATATCTTTGTGGATAGTCCGTTAGCGGTTTCTGCTACCGACATTTTCCGTCTGCATAGTGACTGTTTTAACGAGACCATGCAAGATTATATTAAGGTGGACAGCGATCCGTTTGGCTTTCAAAACCTCCACTATGTGCGCAGTGTTGACGATTCCAAGCGTTTGAATAATTACAATCGTCCGTGCATTATTATTTCCGCTTCGGGCATGATGGAAGCCGGACGTGTAAAACACCATTTAGCGAATAATATTGAGAACCCGCGTACGACGATTCTGTCGGTAGGTTATTGTTCCCCTACAACGCTGGGTGCCAAGATTATGCGTGGCGATAATACCGTCTCCATCTTTGGGGTGAAGTACAAAGTAAAAGCTACGTTGGCATCTATCGAAGCCTTTTCCGGTCACGCTGATTATAAGGAGTT
>Ga0265294_10004704_pt1 | contig 16942 bp, 17 predicted proteins | sample MunlanPumphouse3_FD_192504 | JGI IMG/M metagenome (GOLD analysis project Ga0265294, IMG submission 192504) | Groundwater microbial communities from a municipal landfill in Southern Ontario, Canada - Pumphouse #3 | ecosystem: Environmental > Aquatic > Deep subsurface > Groundwater | place...
ACTTGGGGTCGGAGTCGGGGTCGGTATCGGTATCGGTATCGAAAAGCGTACGAGGTCGACCCCGATACCGACCCCGACTCCGATGCGTTTGACCGTCGAGTTACCCCATCGTTTTTTCGCGGCGCGCAGCGCGCCCCGCGGCGGGCTTGCCTATAACTTGATCACTTAGTCGCAGTTTCGTGTCTGTAACTCGGGGTCGGTATCGGAATCGGTATCGAAAGGCGTACGAGGTCGACCCCGATTCCGATACCGACCCCGACTCCGATGTCGCTGACCGTCAAGTTACCCCATCGTTTTTTCGCAGCGCGCGGCGCGGCGGGCTTGCCTATAACTTGATCACTTGGTCGTAGCAATCACCACTGTTTGATTAAGATTATGATCAAGATTGTGATTAGGAGGGAGCACATCCTTATCTTAATCCTAATCCCAATCCTCATCTAAATCGGCTGCGCCTTTGGTTGACGATAGCGGCGACGATGCTGGTGGATGATTTTTTAGAGCGTGGACTTTAATCGTCATCCATTATCGTCGCACATCATCGTCAACCGATGCCGCTCATAGAGCGGCTACTACACGAACGGCAAGGCTTGCGCGCGACCTGCAAGCTTCATCCTGGTTAAAACTGTAGGGTTGGCGACGGGAGCCAAGCAAAGATCATGAAATCCTATGGTGCGCTACCAAACACTTTTCATAAGTTACCCCAGCGTTTTTTCGCAGCGCGCTGCACGGCTGGTTGGTCTTCGACCTCTGAACTCTTGTTCGTGGCGTTGAGGAACTCATTCAGCCTCCATTCCAATGGAGATTTAGGCGCATCCTCTAGAAAGGTCAGGGGGGCGGACCCGACAAGGCGGGGAGCAGTTGCTTGCTCTGGCAACTGGAGAATTTTTTGGGAAGAGAGATTGAGAAAAAACCCGTATCTGTTCCACCAGGGGGTGTAAGGGTAACCGTTGCCGGTGAAGCTGCCGTAAGAATATCCTAAACTCAAGCCTCCGTAGGGCTGCGAGAGATCGAAATTGCTGGTTGAAACGTAGTAGTATCGGGCCGTGCGCAGGCCGTCGTAGTTAGCCTCTTGATAGCTCTGGTAGTAGAGATCAGCAGGGAAGGGGTAGGATTCATAACGCCAGGGCTCGTAATAATAGTAATTGCTCTTCTCGCCAGCCCACAGGCAGCAAGCAGTCAGCAATATCAACAGTGAGGGCAACCTTTTCATACAAATCATTATAAGGCTTTTTTTTGCTCTTGTCATGTGCTATTAATTATTTAATTATTTTATGAAAAGTGCGCGAATGTGCGAATGAAGAGGTAGCACGTTGGCGCGGGAGCAACGTAGGTCCGGTTTCCAACCGGACCTACTGAAGTTAGGTAGGATGGTAGCTACGCTCGGTTCCACTGCGTGGACAGGTACGGGCAGTTTGGGTGGCAAAGACCATGAGACAGTTGGATCCGTAGGTGTGATGCCGGAGTTTTCCGCTGGCGCGCCGGGTATCAACATCTTCGCCGCGTCTACCAACAATCAGCTGCTCAACGCTGAAACAACAGAGATTGAAAAGGTACAGGGCGGTTTCCGTGTAACTGTGTGCGCCACAGATGGCTTGAGCTCTTTTACCGTAGCTAATGTGATTGACACAACACCGGAGGGTTGGCGCGATAGCGGACGCTCGGCTGTGCGCGCCAAGGCTTTAACAGCAACACTGCAAGGCAAACTCCCGGATAACAAAGCTGAGCTCCGTACCGAGCAAGCTGTTATACGCAAAGGTGTATTCCCGGATGAGTGGCTGCTGCGGGTCGAGCTGCCTGCCACCGCTGATTGGCTCCTCTCCGAACGTGACAAATCCAATCTCGCGCCCATGCTAAAAAACATCATCCTGGGGTAAGTGGGCGGGATGGGTTGTTGGAAGTCGTAGTACGCTGATAGTACCGTTTGAAGGGTGGCATATTACGCATCGCGGTAATGGAAAAAGGCGCATTCATCAAGGTTTTAGCTGATGATGAGGCTTTCATCGGAGTCCAGCGCCCAGACGGTGTACTCTTGAAGAGAGCTGCTGAAAATATTTCAGAAAAGCTGGACAATGAGCATCGAAAGTAATGCAGGGGGTCTTATTTTTAATTTTCAGGTTTGACCCTAACTGACCCATGACCCTAACTGACCCAGAATAATTAATTGTTTTTTCTAGTCGCCTAAGCGACAAGATCCGCGCCGGGCGCAGAGTGGTGAGTGGTGAGTGGTGAGTGGTGGCGGGTGACTGCGGTGGTACGCGAATAATCAGGTTACGCAGGCTGGTCAGCCGCGCATTCAGTTTACGATAACGGCGACGATGCTGGTGGACGATTGCCGCATGATCCCAATCGTCCACCAACATCGTCGCACAGCATCGTCGACGGTAGCTTGATTAGGATCGTGATTCAGTTCGTGAAAAACGCGCCCTGGGGTGTAGGGTTGGCTCTACTGTGTCCGGTGTAGCCTTGGCGAAGACGGAAGAAGCAATTAGCAGACACCAGGTGTTTGTTCGCCAAAGGCGCATCCTTAGGATTTCATGATCTTTACTTGGCTCGCAGAGCCAACCCTACAGTTTCAATTCATGATCTTTACTTGGCTCGCAGAGCCAACCCTACAGTTTCAATTTGGATGAAGCTTGCAAGTTCAGTGATTTGAAAGTGGGGTGCAATCTCCGTCCACCGCATAGCGGCGGACATACTTAAAGCTACAGGCTGTCAGCTGCCCGCTTCGGTGGCCCTTCTGACTTCTGACTTCTGTATCCTACATATTTATGGTATTTTTAGTGAAATAAAGGGAGGAATTGTATGTCTGTCAGCGTCGGTTTTATTAGTTTGGGATGCGCTAAGAATCTTGTTGATTCACAGATCATGGCCGGTTATTTGAAGTCAGGGGCAATCGCATTGGCACCAGCGCCGGAGAGTGCGGATATTATTTTGATCAATACTTGCGCGTTCATCGACATTGCCCGCGAGGAGGCCACAGAAACAATTTTAAGCGCTTGCGCGCATAAAGCCAATGGTGATTGCCGCGCGGTGATTGTGACTGGCTGCATGGTGCAGCGCTACAGGGAGCGGCTGGCTGAGGCCTTCCCCGATGTGGACGGTTTTCTAGGAGTTGACGAGCTTGATCAGATCGTCCCTCTGGTGGCCCAGGTGGCCGCTGGCAAGGGGCAGTTACTCATAGCAGCTGCGGGTGCGGCACACCGCAGTTTTGACCCGCTCTATCCCACTCTGCTCTTTACAGGCGGGCCGTTCGCATATCTAAAGATCTCTGATGGCTGTAACCATCGCTGCGCCTATTGCGCGATACCGGAGATTCGCGGGCGTTTCCGCTCCCGCAATGACAGCGCCATTGTAGAGGAGGCGCAACGCATGGTCGAAGCAGGCGTGCGGGAGATCAATGTTATCTCCCAGGACACTCTGAACTACGGCACCGACAGATCAGAGCTGCCTTCGATTGAGTCGCTGTTGCAACAGATTGATCAAATTGAAGGCGATTTCCGTGTCAGACTGCTTTACAGCTACCCATCCAGCGTCACACCCGAGCTATTGGAGCTGCTCAACACCAGCAGACACATCTGCAAATATCTGGACCTGCCGGTGCAGCATAGCCACCCTCAAATTCTGCGCGCCATGAACCGTGCGGCAGCGGTTGACGCAACTCAGGATTTGACCGCGCGGCTGCGCGCCGCTGTGCCGGGCATTGTGCTGCGCACCACCTGCCTGGTTGGCTTTCCCGGCGAGAGCGAGGCGCATTTTGAGCATCTGCTGCAATATGTGAAACGTTCAGAGTTTGATCATCTGGGAGTTTTTGTCTACTCGCCTGAGGAGGACACCCCTGCCTTTGAGATGGAGGATTTGCCTGATCTTGAGGTGGCTGAAGAGCGCTGTGAGCGGCTGATGGCGGTCCAGGCCCAAATAGTGGAGAAAAAGCTGCGCTCACTGATCGGCCAGGAGGATGAGTTGCTGCTTTTGCGACAGGAGGGAGAGCTGTGGTATGGACGTCTGCCGCGTCAGGCGCCTGATGTGGATGGTGAAACCCTAGTGGCAGGGCTGCCTGCAACAGCCCGCGTTGGTGATCGTGTGCGGGTGAGGATCACCGGATTTGATGAGTATGATTTGGAGGCCGCGTTTTTGGGGTAATGGGGCAGAGAGCGGAGGATCGAAGTTTCGTGCCTATAACTCGGGGTCGGGATCGCTATCGAAATCGGTATCGAAAAGCGCATAAAATCGATTCTGATTTCAATGCCGACCCCGACTCCAATGCGTTTGACCTTCGGGTTGCCCCATTGTTTTTTCGCAACTCAACTGCGCGGCAGGCTTGCCTCCTTCTGTTATGGCAGAGACCTAACAAGCCGGAAGCCAAGATAATTGGACTTGCCCGTTTGCCTGCGACTGCTACGGAAAGCTGAGCTACACGCTTCAGCATCGGCGCTCCAGTTCCCGCCCCGCCTCACGCGTTCCTTACCCGGCAGCGGCCCTGCAGGATCTTCTCCGCCTTGCACCGAATGTCCGTGCCAGTCCAGACACCACTCTGACATGTTGCCGTGCATGTCGTACAGGCCCCACGCATTCGGTGCTTTCTGCCCACCCGTATGCGGCAAGCCATTGGTATACGCCAATGATCCGCTATTGCCGCTCCACCAACCCAATTCGTTCAATTGGTTTGTGGAGGAACCGCTAATCCCATCGTTATAAAAGGTAGTCGTCCCCGCTCTGCAGGCGTATTCCCACTGCGCATCGGTCGGCAGGTCGAAGCCCTCTAGCCCGGTTTTAAGCCGCAACCGCCCCACAAAGGACTCCCCGTACACATTGACATTCGTCGGCCAACCTCCGCCGCTGAGTGCAGCTGCGCCGCGAATGTTGTCGTAAGACACATTTTCAACAGGATTAAGCAAAGAATCCTGAAATTCTGAAGGGTTCGTCCCCATTACTTTGAGCCACTGGTCCTGGGTCACCTCATAAACACCGGCGTAAAAATCCCGCGACAGCGTCACTGGCACCAACGCTGGGAAATATATTGACGCAGGGCCCATCTCAAAAGCCCCTGCCGGAATTCGGCGTAGGACGAGCTTGTCGGTCTTGTAGCTGTCGTTGGTGGTCACGCCCGTCCAGATCACGGACTCGACTGCGGTTTCACGATTTGTCACGGGGTTGCGCACCCACGCGCCCCAAAGGCCGTTCGTGAGATCTGACTCGTAGACGTATTCGGTTTGTCCCGCTTCCCCCACTGACTTGGTCAGATCCACAATCATGTAGAGCGGCGTTGGGGTCGGGGCAAGCGCCACCCGGAACTCTGGCAAAACCCCATTGTTGGTATAAGCGGTCTGCATTGGATCCCAGACTATCCGCCGCGCACCGCAAGAAACGCCATAAAGGTCGCCTGAGAACGAAGTTTTCGGCACGTCAAGCGGAATAGAACCATTGTACGCACTGACAACGATGTCCATCGCCTGCCCCAAATCACATTTTAGCACATAGTCGATGTCAACCAGCCGGCTCCAGGGCCACCGTTGTTGAACCATTACACCATCGATTGTCGGATTGGCCGCCATAGTACTAACCGACACAAACATCACCATTGTGACCACCGCCACGGTCAAAACCGCCGCCGCTTTAGTTGCTTTCATGTTACTTGTCTCCTTTTGTTGTACGGGCGCACAGGGATGCGCCGAGTTTATTAAATAATCCAATTTAAAAACAGTATGAATCATATCAACAGTCCAGCGGCAAAATCCCAGTTTGCCAGATGCTCTAAAAAGGCCGCGACAAAATCTGTACGCCGGTTTTGGTAATCCAGGTAATAGGCGTGCTCCCACACGTCACACGTCAGAAGTGCGCTCTGCTTGTGGGCCAGCGGTGTATCTGCGTTGGAGGTTTTAACAACCTTCAATGTGTCGCCCTCTTGCACCAGCCAAATCCACCCGCTGCCGAACTGTGAGCCCGCGGCTGCTATAAAGGCAGTTTTGAAGGCCTCAAAGCCACCAAACGAGCGTTCGATCCGCTCCATCAGGCGCCCTGTTGGCCGACCGCCACCGCTCGGCTTCATGCTCTGCCAGAAGAAGCTGTGGTTCCAAACCTGTGCCGCATTATTGAACACAGCAGCTTGCTCCGCTACGCCTGCAATCTGCTGGACGATTTGCTCCAGGGAGAATGAGGCCAAAGGCGTGCCAGCCACCAGTTTGTTCAGGTTGTTAACATAACCCTGATGATGCTTGCCGTAGTGAAAACTCATGGTCTGTGTACTGATATGGGGTGCCAGCGCGCTCTGCGCATAAGGTAAAGCTGGCAGTTTGAACGCCTGCGGGGGTGGTGTTAGAATATCCGCCTTGGTTTCAACCGCCATGCCAGCCAACACAACAGCGCTATTATAAATAAAAGTTCTTCTGTTAATATGCAGTTTCATTTTTTCTCCTTAAACGAGTTTAACTATTCTTTTGCCCGTGATTGTTTCTTAATGATTGTTAGTATTTTTACCACAAAAATTCGTCGTTGTAAACCTTAAGCTACTGCCACTCGAACCCAGGGAGGCCCTGCTCCACATCCTGGACTGGGCGAAAGGAGTGGCGGTGGATGGCGCATGCGCCGAACTTGTGCAGCGCCGTGATATGTTCATGCGTCCCATACCCTTTGTGGGCGGCAAACCCGTAGCCAGGATATACATCTTCCATCGCAACCATATGGTGGTCACGGGTGACTTTGGCGATAATGGAAGCGGCGGCAATCAGAAAGCTTTTGAAGTCGCCCTTAACAATCGCAGTCGAACTGCAGGGCAGGTTTTTGACGGGCAGGCCGTCGATCAGGGCGTGGTCTACTGCTGTTGGCAGCGCTCCTAAGGCACGGCGCATCGCCAGATGGGTGGCGCAGAGAACATTCAGAGTGTCAACCTCCTTTGCGGTACACCAGCCAGCGGCTGTGTAAACATCCTCGCGCCGGGTCATAATCTCAAAGAAGAGTTCGCGGCGTTCGGGAGTCAGCTTTTTGGAATCAGTCAAGCCAGCGAGTTCGTCGGCATAGAGCGCGCGAGCGGTATTCGCACGCATGAAAACCGCGGCGGCCACCACAGGGCCGGCCAGAGATCCGCGTCCGGCCTCATCCACGCCGGCGATCACCGGAGTTGGGGCGGTTTTCCAAAAACTCTCTTCGTAGGTCAGCATTAGTCAGTTAGGGGCAGAGCGTTGCGCCTTATGGGCCAAAGGGGCCGGATGTGTTATGCCGCAACACTCGTCACCGGCCACTAGCCACTAGCCACTGGCCACTTTGCACGGCAGTGCAAAAAAGACGGGATCTGTAAAAGACCCCGCCCTGTTTTCATCAACTGAAAGAAATTTAATCAGGCTCAGCCCTTTTTCTCAACAGCTTCTTTTATAGGTGTGTCTTCTACAGCGCGAGCGGGAATTACGACCCACTGCAAGACACACATCTCAGCGGCGTCGCCACGGCGACGTCCTATTTTAACAATGCGGGTGTATCCGCCTGGACGTCCGTCCATGGAGGGAACAACACTGTCAAACAGCATCCGCACCGCTTTTGGCTGCTGCAGCCGGGCAGCGGCCAGGCGACGTGATGCCAGTGTGCCCTTACGGGCAAGCGTGACGATTTTTTCGGCGTCCCTACGTGCCTGTTTCGCCTTAGAGAGCGTTGTTTTAATACTGCTCTCCAAGATCAGGTTGGTCACAAGACTGCTCATAAGAGCCTTCCTGTGTGACGTGGAACGTCCGAATTTCTTTGCAATTCTTCTATGACGCATCTCTATAACCTCAAAATCTGTGACTTAATTATTATCGATCATGTCGGGATCAACCTTAAATCCCAGATACACACCCAACTCGGTCAATTTGTCTTTAATCTCGTTCAGCGACTTCTTGCCGAAGTTGCGGTACTTTAACATGTCCGCTTCGCTCTTCATGGCCAGCTCACCAACCGTGGTGATATTGGCATTATTCAGACAGTTAGCAGCGCGTACGCTCAATTCGATCTCGTTGACACTCATGTTAAGAACACGGCGCAGACGCTCGCGCTCCTCATCCACTTTCTTGTCAGCTTCATCAAACTCAAGCACCTCATCCGTGTAGTCAACAAAGACATCGAGGTGATGGCGCAGCACAGAGGCGGCTGTTTTCAGCGCGTCATCAGGTGTCACACGTCCATCAGTCCAGATATCAATCACAAGTTTCTCATAGTCAGTGCGCTGTCCGACACGGGTGTTTTCCGCTCGGAAATTCACACGTGAGACTGGCGAAAAGATACTGTCAATAGCAATGCGACCAATTTCCTGATCCTCGCTCTTGTTGCCATCAGCGGAGCAAAAACCGCGTCCTCTACGAATTTCCACTTCCAGCGTCAACTCGCCATCAACATCAAGCGTAGCGATAGGCTGGGCAGGATTAAGCACCTCAATTGAGTTATCCGCCGCGAAATCCGCGGCTGTGACAACACAGGGCCCTTTCTTCTTCAGCAACAAACGTACAGGATTGCGTTTGTAACTTTTAAAGAGAACCCGCTTGAGGTTGAGAATAATATCTGTCACATCTTCGCTCGCACCAGGCAGAGCGCAGAACTCATGGCTTGCTCCCTCGATTTTAATTGAAGTGATTGCAACCGCTTCAATTGATGAGAGCAGAACACGGCGAAGAGAGTTGCCAATGGTGCGGGCATAGCCCACCTCAAAGGGCTCAGCCACAAATCTTCCATATGTGGCTGAAGCGGTGTTTTCTTCTTTCTGCACCCGTTTGGGCATTTCAAAACGACTCAAACGAATCGGCATGTTTCCATCCTTTCAGACCGCCTCACCCACTTGTTCAAAGAACAGGCGGGTTGCGGCCACCAGCATAATATTATGCTTAGCGTGAATACAATTCAACAATAGCCTGCTCATCCACAACAGGAGCAATCTGCTCACGAGTCGGAATGCTAATCAATTCGGCACGAAAAGCCTTCTTATCCAAAGTCAGCCACTCGGGCGTCTGCTGGGTTGTAGCGGCTTCCAAAGCACGTGCGGCCAGATCACGACCACGCGGACGGTCACGCACCTCAATCACATCGCCTTCCTTCAAGATCATCGAAGGAATAGTGGCAGGGCGCCCGTTAACGGCAATATGCCCATGCAGTGTAAACTGGCGCGCGGCGCGGCGAGATGCCGCAAACCCCAGACGATAAACCAAGTTGTCCAAGCGGGTTTCCAGCAGTTGCAACAGAGTTTCGCCCGTAACTCCAGTGCGGCGATGCGCCTCCTGGAAGAAACGTTTGAACTGAAGCTCCTGCATACCGTACTGACGACGAAGACACTGTTTCTGGCGTAACTGCTCACCAAAGGCCGACATCTTTCGGCCACGTCTTGAGCCATGCTGACCCGGAGCGGGTAAGCCCTTCTCAATCGCGCACTTCGACATATAGCAACGTGCGCCCTTTAAAAATAACTTCTGCCCCTCGCGACGGCAAATCCGGCAAGCGGGTCCTGTATATCTACCCATCTTATACTCTCCTGCGTTTGCGGGGACGACAGCCATTATGCGGAATCGGCGTACAATCTTTAATTGACGATATACTGATACCAGCCTGTTGAATCGCACGCACTGCGGACTCACGCCCGGCGCCTGCGCCCTGTATTCTCACTTCAACCTCGTGCATGCCTTTAGAAATGGCCTGCCGGGCAGCATCCTGGGCAACCATGGTCGCCGCGAACGCGGTACTTTTTCGCGATCCCTTGAAACCAGCCTTACCAGCTGAACTCCAGGAAATGACACCTCCACGGGCATCGGCGATCGACACGATTGTGTTATTAAAGGTGGAGCGCACGAATGCAATTCCCGCAGGAATTGATTTCCCTCTCCCCTTTTTCCGCGCACTCTCGGCGGCCTTATCAGCCTCCTCGTCACCTGCGCTCATAATGTTGGCGGCTTCGCTCCGAGGAGCTCGTCCACCAGCATCAGTTTCAGGAGCCGCCGCGTCTTTATCGACAACTTCGGCAGTTTCCGCTGGTTCCTTGACCTTGGCAGCCTCTTTTTTCTTGGCAGAAGGTGCTTTTTCCTCCTTCACCTTTTTCGACTTGGTGTCAGGGGTATCAACCTCCTTCACTTTTTTCGGCTTGGTGTCAGGGGTATCAACCTCCTTCACCTTTTTCGGCTTAGCGACAGGGGTGTCAACTTCCTTCGCCTCTTTCTCAGCTTTTTTAACAGATTCTTCACTCATGCATTAGGCCTTAAATTGTTTATTTTTTTCCTTTGCCCCCGCGGGTACTTGTCTCACGTACCAGAGAAGAACGTTTACCGCTTTTACGGGTCCTGGCATTGGTCTTGGTTCTTTGTCCCCTGACAGGCAACTGCCTCTTATGACGCAGCCCCCGATACGTACCAATGCTGATCAAGCGGCGAATGTTCTGAGAAACTTCACGTCTCAGATCACCTTCCACCCGATAGTTTTCCTGAATAAAACCAACAATTAACCTGATCTCCTCGGGGGTCAGATCATCGGCTTTCTTGGCGGGGTCGATCTTACAATTCGCGACCACATTATTTGCCCTTTTAGGGCCAATTCCATGAATATACCGTAATGAAAACTCAATCGGTTTACGTCCTGGTATATCCACACCCATCAATCTTGGCATGATGCTTTTCTCCAATTATCCCTGGCGTTGTTTGTGTCTCGGATTTGTACAAATAATTCGTACAATACCTTGGCGGCGTACCACCCGGCATCGCTCACACATACGCCGTACTGAACTGCGAACTTTCATGGTTTACTCCTTGCTCGAAAAAGGCTATGGATTAAACCAAAAGCCCATCACCTTGTCTATCAAAAAATTAGAAATTCTCATGCCAGCGTCAGAATTTCCACACTTTCCTCAAGCACAGCCACAGTGTGCTCAAAGTGCGCCGATGGTTTCCCATCACGCGTTACAACTGTCCAATCGTCATCCAGAACCACCACCGCGGCTGTTCCCAGATTGACCATTGGCTCAATTGCAAACGTCATTCCAGGCTTTAACGCCGGACCGCGCCCAGGGGCGCCGTAGTTCGGAACCTGTGGCTCTTCGTGGAGGTGATGCCCCACGCCGTGACCCACAAACTGCCTTACAACTGAGCAACCAGCCGCTTCCGCCGCACACTGTACAGCGTGGGAGATATCCGAAAGCCGACCTCCAGGCCTTGTTGCCGCAATCGCTAATTGCAAAGCCCGTCTGGTTGTCTCAACCAACCGGATCACATCCAAGTCTACCACTCCAACCATCACCGTTGTCGCGTTATCCCCGTGAAATCCGTTATAATAAACTCCAACATCAATGCTCACCAAGTCGCCCGGGAGAATCTCACGCCCACCCGGAATCCCATGGATAACTTCTTCGTTAATCGAAACACAAAGCGCCGCCGGATAACCGTGATAACCTAGAAAAGAGGGCTTGGCCCCCATTTTTTTAATCATCGCTTGAGCCAGTTGGTCCAGCTCGCCAGTTGTCACTCCCGCCCTCACAGCCGCCGCAACCGCTTGAAGAACCTCAGCCGACATCCGGCAACTGACCCGCATGGCGTTTAACTCCGCCGCATTTTTTAAAGGTATTTTACTCATCCTAACGCGTTCTTAACAAGCTCAACAGTCTCGCTGATCGCACCCGCTCCCACAACTCGGCGCAGCACGCCGCGCTCTTTGTACAAATCAATCAATGGCATGGTAGATGCCTTGTAGACACTCAAACGGTGTTTAATTGTCTCCACATCATCATCTTTGCGGGCCACAAGCGCATCACCGCAAACATCACAAATTCCATCCTTTTTCGGACGAATCGTATCCACATGGTAACCTGCGCCGCAACTTTGACAAACGCGGCGGCCAACAATGCGATCAACTAAATCCTCTTCAGCAACATCCAGCCACACCACCGCCCAAAGCTCAGCGCCACAGCTCTCAATCATCTGATCCAAAATAACGCTCTGCGCGACCGTACGGGGAAAACCGTCAAGCAGAAGCGTACACTCCCCCTCAACACCCATGATCGTGTCCTTGATCATCTCGGCGATCAACTCGTCTGAGACCAACTCGCCGCGTTTCATTGCATCCTCGGCCAGACGGCCAGCACGAGTCTGGTTGCTCACCGCCTCACGCAACATATCGCCGCTTGATAAATGCCTAAACACAGGGTCCTGCGCTGACAGTCTTGCAGCCATTGTTCCTTTGCCGCAGCCTGGTGCGCCTAATAAAATTACAATTTTCATATGGATCACTCATAATAACAAAAGAGCCTATGCTCTTCAACCACAGAAATGACTTTTTTGACTTTTTTTTAAAAATCATAAAACAGCTACTCAGCATCCACGTTTTTCACAGTCTCGGAGTTTTCATCCCATAAAATTAGCTCTGGCGCCACATCACACTGCACGCACGCTATAATCTCCGCCTGCGGATTGATAGTGCGCACCTTTTCTCTGACTTTCTCGATCATCGCTGGCGGGCGTAGATCAATTTTATTAAAGAGGATCAAATCCGCAGCCTGAATCTGCCCCTTGATATTGGGCAAAATCAGTAACAGCCTCATCAAAAACCCAGGATCAACCACCACCGTGACACCAGCCACACGAAAAAAATCATCCAGATGGCTCTCAGCCAATAACTTCCGCATTGAGCGCGGGTCCGCCAGGCAGCTGACCTCAATCACAACTCCCTGCGGTCTGATAATACGCCCGCCAATATGAAAACCATCTTTGATACGCCGCATCACTGAAACAAACTCGGTGACCAGGCAGCGACAGAAGATTGAGCCACCAGCCACCGCAAGGGCCACCCCGCCAGCCCGCTCGATCTGCGCCGCATCCACATCCACGGCCGAGAACTCATTGACAATATAGATGTACTCTTGGCCGTGCGTGGATTTGACCAAGTGCCGCAGCAGCGTGGTTTTTCCCGCGCCAAGGAAACCGACGACAAGCCATATAGGTAACACGCGCCCAGCCGGCTTCTCGATTTCCATGACTTTTAAACCTCAATTTACTGGAGCTGCGAGCTTGTCCCGTGCATCAATGAACTGCGCCTGATTTATCATTGATTCAAAGTGCAGGGCAGCCGCGCGATAGGTTGCTAATTCGCGCCGCGCCTGCGCCTGAATATCCGCGTCAACAGCATCAACTAGCTTTTCATAGAGAACGCACCCCTGTTCAAAACCATGGCGCACTTTCTCCATCTGTTTCACCCACACCTCAAAAGGATATATGGAACGCCACCGCTTCAAATCATCATAAGGGAAACCCACCATTGTTGCCGAATATCCTGTCGCTTCCAAGTAAAGAGGGTTTGCCGGGCCCATATGCTGCGGCCCATTATATAACAATGATATATGAAATGGATACTCGCGGAAACCATCGGAGAACGCCGTCCAGGCCTGACGAGCCAAAGAACGCCCCTTCAGACCATATAAAGAGTCAGCCATAGCATTCAGCACATCGTCCACGCTCTGACTTTTTCCTTTCATCTCTTGAAATATTTTCAGGTTGGGCGATGGATAGCACCCCAGACTCCAGCTCATCATAACTCCGTCTACGTCAACGCCACTCAAGTTATGAGCGTGCTCAGCCACAAGGTCCATAACCGGCAGATAGGGAATAACACTAAACTCCCAGGTCAGCCCGGCCTGTATTTTCGCAATACGCTTGAGACCTTGCTCCTGAGCCAGCTTGTCAACAGACACGACACTCCAGTTACGCCATACAAAAGTGTGCATCTGGCTGGGAAAGGAGTCGCAGATAAGTGCCGCTTTTTCACCATTTTCTCCGGGCAGAGGTACCAGTTCAACTGCCTGTCCCTGGAGCGAATAGAGAAAAAAAGAAAATAATAGTATTTGTAAAACCCTCTTCATAAACAACTACTTTGGTTGTTGGTGTTCCTGTTGTAGCTCCCGATTGCATCGGTACTTGTCCGGTTAGAAACCAGACTTATATTATTTCCAAGGTTGCTGTGAATCTAAATACTCTCCCACACCAGGCAAGTTGTTGTATTCATTCTGCCAGCTGGGACGCAACCGCGGACTTGGATTACCAGCTTGTTCTCTTCTGGCAAAGGCCCTTTCTATAGCTGGTGTCCAAATTTCCGGTACATCCAATGACTGCGTAACGTAAGCCATCCAATTATTCAAAAACCAACTGCCAGCTGTGCCGCCAGCGAGAGCACCTGTTTCGCCGCTCCAATGCTTAGGGTTTTGCGTCACAGTTTGATAAGCATTGCGCCAAGCGCCAGCCGTCAAATAATCGATCAGTAATTTTCGATAAGGCGCTGGATCGATAGCGTGCGCAGCAGCGAAGGCGACCGCAGGCAATAATCCTCCATCTCTACCTTTTTTGTAGCTTCGGTGCATAGCAGGAGTAGTCAAGGCAGTATCAGCCATTTTAATAATCGCTGCAGAAAGTTCCGCGTCTTGGGTGATCTGCTGATACTCTATCAGCGCATGCATGCCTCCGAAATAATGGAAGAACATTGAATCGCCATTAAGATCACGCGGCGCACCAGCAGCCACGGGACCGGGAAATTTTACGGAGGGCGAAATGTAAATCCCCTGGGGCGAGATAAACAGTTGGATATACCGGCGGAGCTGCTCCGCCTCTTGCTTCGAGCCTGTCATCTCCCAATGAAAAAGTAAACCGCCCAACCGCCCGCTGTGACCGGCGTGTATCGCCAGTGGCTTTTTGGTATAGACGCCATTGTAAAGTTTATTAATGGTATCGCGCGAACGCCCGTCGCCGCTGAGAAAATAGTTTAAGCGATATTCGGTGACAGTGGTCTGGCGCTCTTCGTGATTACCGTCACTCCAATGCTGTACGCCATGGCGCGTGCCTCGCCCGAACCATTTACCTTCATGACGCGTGATCACATCACGCGCATGCCGCGCCATTGCTTCTGACGCAAAATAAGCGACGCGATTGCCGTGTCGCAAATACTCATGCTGCAGGAACAGGCCTGGCAGACCTTCGGTATTTCCCCAACCCCAGCGTCCGTTATCATATGCCCAATCATTGGCGGGCTGGTAATCATGCAGCACAACCGAGCGGTCTAGTTGTATATCTGGTGTTTTCCACGGCTGAGCCTTCACCAGCGCTTCCGGTGCGATCACACCGCCATAGCCGCCCTGGAAGTAGTGGCGAATATCGCCGTAGTGCCAGAACCCATACCACTGATGCAACTCACGATGCCAAAGCCAGAAATTTGCTAGCCGTGTCCATGCCTGCCACGCGCGTGGCCACTCGCGGGCAGACGGCGCTGGCAATACAACGCCAGTTTCCTGATATTTTTCCCAGCCAGCATACAGTAACGGCGGACTTTGAAAATCGGCGGCCAATGTCTCGGCTGTTGGCGCGTTCGATTTTGGCCAAAACGCCAATAACATTTCATGTGTGCGCGTCACGCCGATGAAAGGATCATTCGGATAATAGCTCCTCCGCACCCAATCTTCATTATCTCGAACGCTTTCACCTTGGCTGCGGTGCGGATAATTGGAATAGCGCCGGACATCCATCGGCGCCGCCTGCTGCGGCCACAGCTCAAAGCGTAACGCTCTAGAACTATAATCAATAGTCAGCGCTTTGGGAGCTGTTTGCCGGAAGTTGCGAATCGCGCCGGTGATGGCGAGTTGATCTTTTTCTATCTGTATCCATCCGCGCGCCGCATCTTCATGCTTGTCAGCATACTTTTGCTCGCCCGCCAGCGGCAGTGTCATGCCTAAACCAGTGAGAAAGGTGCGGCGGGGATCTTTGAATAGAAATTCGGCTGTGTGCGTAAGACGTAATTCCGGGCGCCCGGCCAAAACTTGGATGCGAAGAATAATACGCGTCGGCTCCTCGTTATCAGTCATACCTTCCAGCCGCACCACCGCGAGCAGTGGCCCGGACTCTTCGACAACAATGCTTTCCACTCTTAAGGTTCCAGCATCACGCCTGCCACCCTGCGCTTCACGTTTGAATGGCAGTACCGCCGACGGATCAAGCTGATAATCACTGTAAGCTTGCCGCAGCTCTGGCGCGTCGCCCAAAAGCGACTGGCTTTTATAATGCAAGCCACGCAACCATTGGGCGCCTGTCGCCAGCTCCACGCTCCAATCGCCATTGATGATTTTGGCTGTATCATCACCCTGTTCTACCCTCAAAGTCGTAGATGACGGTACTGTGGATTCTCCCCGCGTGATCGCTATTGGTAAAACCTTTCCACTACGCAAACTCACGCGCGGCGCTGGGCACGACTCCACCGCACGCCTGGCATCCACAGGAAAAGTCAGCAACACCCACTTTAACGAACCATCCGGCCAGAATGCCAGCGGCTTCGGCTGTACAGGAACACTCTGACCTCCCACCGCTACGCGTAACTTTGCCGTGTCTCGCAATGTGCCTGGCGCGAAAGGATAGCCGCCCGTCACATATTGCAAGGCTGCCGCTTGTGGTGCGGCGCGCAACCACTCTTTTTCCTCCATCACTTGCTCAGGAGTAGGCGCAGGCGCCGCGGGATAGCGAGCACTCACCTCTTTCCGCGCGGCCATTGCGGCTGCTTCGCTATTCTGCGCACTTAAAATCAGCTCGTGCGTTGCGCCAAATAAATTCGTTTGATCCAGCGAAGCCGGCACCGCATCGTTTGTCCAGAACAATCCTGATACTGTTGCTCCGCCGTTGGCGTCCACCCGTAAACTTTGCGGATTGTCACCGCGCCATTGAGGAAATTCAACCATCACGCCGCCATCGTAATTGTAAACCTGTACAGCGGGCGTAGCTTGAGCGCCTTGCCGCATCATCAATGGGCTGGTATTTGTACTCTCCGCTTTCCATAGTCGAAAGCCATGCTTGCCTAAATTATCCAGGCCAAAGTAGCGCCACTCGTTACGATCAGGACGCGTCAGGGCCTTGCCTAGAGTGCTTACCATAAATTGATAAAAGTAACGTGTGTCCCACTCTAAGCCATGCTCACCACGAAACCAGATACG
>Ga0265294_10004707_pt1 | contig 16939 bp, 15 predicted proteins | sample MunlanPumphouse3_FD_192504 | JGI IMG/M metagenome (GOLD analysis project Ga0265294, IMG submission 192504) | Groundwater microbial communities from a municipal landfill in Southern Ontario, Canada - Pumphouse #3 | ecosystem: Environmental > Aquatic > Deep subsurface > Groundwater | place...
TAGAGATTCTAACGGTATGGTCATCAGTGGTACTTTTACATTTATCGATGATGTCAATTATCCTTTCTGGCGTTGGTTTACTGCTCCATTTGAAGTACTTGTTGGGCCTGATGCCTTAAGTGTGATTATGATTGGTTTATTTTTAATTATCTTAGGTGGGACTTTTGGTTTAATGCATCAAACCGGTGGCATTAAAGTCATCATCAATCGGTTGATTTATCGATTTAGAAACAATAAATATACCTTGCTTCGAATGATTATTTTAATATTTATGATTTTTGGAGCTTTTTTTGGAATATTTGAAGAATCCATTGCCTTATTACCAATTTTAATTATCCTGTCATTATCGATGGGATGGGATACGATGACTGGAATGGGCATGTGTTTATTGGCTGCTGGTTTTGGGTTTGCTACTGCAATTACAAATCCTTTTTCAATCGGTATTGCATCTGATTTAGCGAACACAAACATTTTAAATGGTGTTTTTTATCGATTAATTGTTTTTATTATCATGTATGGTGTGCTTCAATTTTTCTTAGTAGCATACGCAAAGAAAATCGAAAAAAATCCAGAAAAATCATTGACATATGATGAAGATCTAAAGAAAAAACAAGAGTTAAAAGAAGAAGTGGATTTTAAAGTAAATGACGAAAATAAAATTTTTAATACCTATGTCATTTTATTCATTATTTTATTGATTGGAATTGTGACCACTGGATTACTTGAACTCTTTTTCAGTTTGTCCATACCCGCAATCCCTGTCATGGCTGCAATCTTTTTAATTGGTGGTTTGATATCTGGATATTTAGTGACTAAAAACATGAAATATACACTAAAAACTTATCTTCAAGGCATGTTAGGGGTTGCTCCTGCATTTCTGCTGATTTTATTAGCAGTTAGCGTGAAACACATCATCTCAAATGCGCAAATTATGGATACAATCCTTTATTATCTATCGAATATGCTCGAAGGAAGTTCGCCAATCGTTGCGATTTTATTTATCTATTTATTTGTTTTAATCATCCAATTTTTCATCGGTTCAGCATCAGCAAAAGCATTTTTAATTATGCCAATCATACTACCTTTGGTTTCCTTAATTGGTATTTCATCTGAACTTGCAATATTAGCATTTATTTTTGGTGATGGGTACACCAATGTCATCTTTCCTACAAATGGTGTATTATTGATTGGTTTATCGATTGCTTCTGTAAGCTATTCTAAGTGGTTTAAATTCACTTATAAATTACAGCTTGCAACATTATTACTAACTGTAGTATTCTTAATCATTGGCATATGGATTGGATATTAAAAAAGCCCAGTGGGCTTTATAATTGATCAATGATATTTAAATAAAATTGAACACCGTTTAAAACATTTTCTGTTGATATATCTTCATCTACACCATGTATTTTTGCTAAATCAGCTTTTGTAACGTCCATCGGTGAGAACTTATAGACATGATCACATATTGCATGGTAATGTCTAGAATCTGAAGTTGCAATCATTAAATAAGGTGTAGGAACAACATCCGGCCATGTCTCTGATATGGCTTTTTCTATGATTTTATAAGCATCATCAATTTTTGAAATCGTCGTAGCTTCTGAAACATCATCCGCTTCAATGGTTATTTGATCATTACGAATAATTTTTTTAATACGCGAGATTACAGTAGAAGAATTTTCTTCTGGTCTTAACCTGTAATTAACACCAATACTCGATTCAGCTGGTAAAACATTAATTGCTTCACTGCCGCTTGCCATCGTAAATGCTTGTGTGGTTTTAAATAAGGATAAAAATTCACCACCTGAGGATTTAGCGATTAATTTAACAACAGGCAAGAAAATCCATAGATTCGCAAAAATCATCCGAATCATAAACGAGTTTGAATGAGGCGCAATATGATCAAATAATGCTTTAACTGGAGGTGTTAATTTAAGTTTGAATGATCTATGATTATTAAGTTTTGTAATGGCGTTCGATAGCATGGTCAAGGTTGTATCTTTTGGTGGAGTTGATGCGTGCCCACCACTACTTTTAGCCGTCATTTTTAGGTTCATAAACCCTTTTTCAGCAATACCAACAACGGCGGCTTTTTTTGATACTCCAGGGAAAATATTAGAAACAATTGCACCACCTTCATCTAAAACAAGATAAGGTTTAATGCCTTTTTCTTGAAAATGTTTCACCATTTTTTGTTGGGAAGTTCCATAGGTTTCTTCATCACCACCAAATGCTAAATATAAATCATTAAGAAATATTTTTCCATTCGATAAAGCAAATTCAACAGATTCCATGATGGCATTTAAACTGGATTTTGTATCTAGTGTTCCTCGACCATACACATAATCATTTTCTATTTTTCCACTAAAGGGATCACCCTTCCAATTACCATTAATCGGAACGACATCATAATGACTCATGAAAACGATAGGTTTTTGATCAGATTGTCCTTTAATGTGAAAAAGCATTCCTCGATCAAAAAGAGAAAATTTTGAATTTTCAAAAATTTTTGGATACCTATTTTTTAGATATTCCCGAAAATTCACAAATTCCACATCATTTACATTTGACGGATCGACATTTGAAATCGTTTTAAATTGAATCATTGAACTTAGAGATTCAATCGCATGCATAGAATCGATATCATGAGTCTTTTTCATCATTGGCGTCATCTTTGGTTTGAAGTTGATTGTTCTTAGAATAATGATAATAATTAACATTATTGGAATAATTAGTAGTAGATACCACATAATATTCATCTCCCTTGTATTTATCTTCATTATAACTTAAATATCATCGAGCGTGATATAATGATTTCGAAACTATAAAAAGGAAGTATTTATGAATCACATTAAGACACATCGACAAGCTTATATTATAACAATATTATGTGTACTATTATTCACAACTGTTTTATTGTTACAACCATTTGATGCACTGATTCATGATTACTGGCAAATATTAATCAGCCCATCAATCTTACTTACTGATTATTTAGCTGTTGGAGGATTAGCAGCAACGCTTTTTAACGTTTTAACAACGCTCTTATTTAATTATATCTTGATTAAATCGCTTAAATTGCATTTTACAGGTCCTATTCTAGCTGTATTAATGACTATCGTTGGATTTTCATTTTTTGGTAAGAATGTGTTAAATGCATTACCTATGTATTTAGGGGTTTATCTATATGCAAAAGCAACCAAAACGGAGTATAAAAATCATATTATTGTTTTATTGTTATCAACGGGTATATCACCCATCGTTAGTTACATTACCTTTGGTATCGGTTTGGAATTATATATTGGATTACCACTTGCTATTATTTTTGGAGCATTGATTGGATTTATATTACCTGCATTTAATACTCATGCATTAAGATTCCATCAAGGTTATAATCTTTATAGTACTGGATTTTCGATGGGTGTCATCGCGATGGTTGGAACTGCAATCATGCATGGTTTTGGACATAAAGTTAAAACGAATTTCATCATCACTTATGATTATCATTGGATATTATTTTTTGGATTATTAGTCTTAAGCCTTTTATTTATCCTTATCAGTTTTATTTATGACAAAAATCCTTGGAAAAACTATCCCAATCTATTAAAATCACCAGGAAGACTTGTCACAGATTTTTATAGAGATCATGGGATTGGGACAACACTTCTTAATATTGGAATTATGGGACTATTATCATTAGTCTTAGTGCTTGTTATGAAAATTCAGATTAGTGGGCCGATGACGGGAGCAATTTTCACCGTGATGGGATTTGCTGCTTTTGGGAAACATCCATTTAATAGTATTCCTGTGGTCTTAGGTGGAATTATTGCATATTGGCTCTTTATGTTTGTTGATCCTTCACTCGTTGGTGAAGGAACAAAACTCGCATTACTCTTTGTGACAGGATTAGCACCTGTAGCTGGTCAATATGGGCTTATCCCTGGGATGGTTGCGGGATTCTTACATTTGTTAATTGTTCCATTTGCCTTATCTTTCCAAGGTGGCTTTGATCTTTATAATAACGGATTTGCTGCTGGTTTTATTGCAGCAATCACTGTACCTATATTTGATTTAATTATTCATACTAGGGAGGTTCGTCGTGGATAGAAAAGAAGAAGAAAAAATTGCAAAAATTGTTGGAGAAATGACGCATTATTTGTTAAAACATAACATTCAATTATTTGATGTAAAAGTTCATCATCATGAGGAATCTTATGTCATCATTTTTCAGATTGAATCGATTAATCAAGAGATCTTAATTGATTTAAAAGATAAAATGAAATATGGTCGTGATGAAGAAATTGAAGCTTATGGATGGACTCTCATGGGCAACACTGATTTAGAAATTGCACCTCGATTATTAGATAATGTGGTCTTTGAACAAAAAGATCAAATGACTATCATCAAACTCATACGAAACAAACACGAAAGATGACATAATATCCATCTTTCTTTTCTTTATGTCCAAAATGAAAGGAAGAAAGCCAAAAATTCATGTAAAATGAAGTTAACAATATCCGATGAAATGAGGAAATTATATGATTTATGAAAAAAAATATCTTGAACTACTCAGTCAAGATTTTCCAACGGTACAACATGCAAGTAGTGAAATTATTAATTTGAGTGCAATCCTAAATCTTCCGAAAGGTACAGAGATTTTTATTACGGATATTCATGGAGAATATGATGCATTTAATCATTATTTAAAAAATGCGTCAGGAATTATCAAAGAAAAGATCGATATTGTATTCCCAGAGGAATCCGAAGACAATCGGAGCCGAATGTCCTTTTTCATTTACTATCCAACGGATATGTTGAATAAATATCAATCAAAATTAGATCCCAATGATTTTCACAAACTCGTCAGAAAAACGTTATACCAAATGGTTCAATTATCCAAATATATTATTACAAAATATACAAAGAGCAAAGTCTCAAAAGCTCTTCCGAAAGAATTCGGATATATCATCACTGAATTGCTTTATGAATCTTCAGATCATGAAGATAAAGAAAGATATTATCAAGCAATCATCGATTCAATTTTTGCAACAAAGAGAGAGAAAAAATTCATTGTTGAAATCAGTCGTTTTATTCGAAATATGGCGATTGATCGCTTACATATTGTAGGTGATATATTTGATCGTGGGCCAAAACCGCATCTTATCATGGAAAAATTAATGCCAAAGAAAAATGTAGATATTCAATGGGGAAATCACGACATTATCTTTTTAGGGGCTGCAAGTGGTTCTGAAGTGATGGTTGCTAATGTCATCCGTATCGCCGCGAGATATAGCAATCTTGATTATTTGGAAGATGGATATGGGATTAGCATGCTTCCTCTTGCCAGATTTGCTCATAAGTATTATCGTGACGATTTATGTAAAGAATTTGTTCCAAAGAATCAAGATGTCACCAATGAAGAAGATTTGAATTTTATGGCAAAAATTCATAAAGCAATTTCAATCATTCAATTTAAATTAGAAAAAGGTGTGATTGAACGTAATCCTAATTTCAAACTTGATGATCGGCTTTTACTCGATAAACTCGATTTAAAAAACCAAACAATATCAATTGATGGTATGACATATCCACTACTAGATAGCTATTTTCCCACCATTGATCAAAATAACCCATATCAATTAACAGATGAAGAGCACGATGTGATCAATCATCTTACTCAGTTATTTTTACATAATGAAATGCTTCAAAAACATGCAAAATATTTAATTCAAAAAGGCTCAATGTATTTGAAATATAACGGAAATTTGTTATTTCATGCGGTTATTCCGATGAACGCTGATGGCTCATTTATGACTCAGGAGTTTGATGGTTTATTTTATAAAGGAAAAGCTTTATTTGATATTTGCGAACAAAAAATAAGACAAGCATATTTAAATCGATATACACCAAATCACGACAAAGACATTTTTATGTATTTATGGCAAGGTTCAACGAGTCCACTCTTTGGAAAACATACGATGAAGACTTTTGAACGTTATTTTATTGCCGATAAAGCCTTAAGAAAAGAACTAAATAATCCTTATTATAAAAATAGAGTAGAAGAAGCGTCTTTAAAAAGGATTTATAAGGAATTTGGTTTAGATTTTCAACGTTCAAAAATCGTAAATGGTCATGTGCCAATGGATATTACAAAAGGCGATCAAGTCATTTTAGGTAATCATCGGATTTACTCGATTGATGGTGGCATGAGTAAACAATATGCGGACACAACATCGATGGGTGGATATAGCTTAATTAGTGACTCTCACGCCTACTTTTTAGTATCACATGAAAGATTTGATACGTATCATGCGCTGATTCAAAAGGAAAAAGATATTGTATCTGTAACAAGAAGTGAAGAATTAAACACACGAAGAACTTATATTTATGATACCGACCAAGGTGCAGAAATTGGAGAAAAAATACAAGATTTATATAAACTTCTTGAAGCATATCGAAATGGTACAATTAAGGAAATTGGATAAAAGTATTTAAAATTGGACATTAAGTATTTTCTATGATATAGTGAGGGTGTATTCCCCATATATGGATTTAAGTTTAAACGATTTAAGAGTTTCAAATAGATTTGTGTGTTGGGATTTACGCCTTTCTGTTAAGCTCAATATGAGCATGAAGTAGTTTATAATCTTTTAAGTTTATTAGTGTTATATATTTACGGATTTCTTGTGTATGTATATATGGGGAATACCAAATTGTGAATTATACCAGTCTACGACTGGTAATTTTTTTTATTTTTATGCCTACTGGACCTTTCTGTTTATTGACAAAAGTGTTCATTATCATATAATAGAAGTGGAAGTTATTTTTTAGATGTATAGATATACATCAAAAATTATCCACAAAAAAAATCGAAAAGGGGATTATTTATGAAGAAGTTTGTAACACTTATTTTCATGGTTGTTCTAGCACTCACTCTATTTGCGTGTGGAGATGGCACAACTAAAGATCCAGAAACTCTAGTTATTCAGTTTGTTCCATCATCATCAGTTGATTCAGCACTTTTAACAAAGGTTAAATCACTTGAAGATATGCTCGAAGCTGAACTAAAAGCTGCTGGATATGAGATTAACGTTAACATCTCTGTTGGTACATCTTATGCATCAGTTATTGAAGCAATGGCTTCAGGACAAGTGCATGTTGGGTTCTTAACTGCACAACAATATGCGTTTACTACAGTTGAATACCCAGGTAAAGTTGATGTTCTATTAACTTCAGTGCGTAATGCATATAATGCACAAGTTTCAAACGGTGTTATTATTGAAGATTTAGACCAAATTGTTGCTAATGCTAACACAGCTGGCTATGATGCTTCAACAAATAGCGCTCATAAGGTTTCTTCTTACTATTCGATGTTACTTGTTCGTAATGAAGACTATGCAGCATATCAAACAAATGGATTAGACGAACTAAAAGGTAAGAACGTTGCAACTCAATCTGCAACATCAGGTTCTGGTTATATTTATCCATCATTCCTACTTTCACAAAATGGTATGGAGTTTGTAACTGGTACACCAAATGCAGCAAATGGTGAAGTTAAATCAACTGTTGTTGGTGGTCACCAAAATGCAGTATTAGCACTACTCAATGGTGAAGTAGATGCAGCATTTACATTCTTTGATGCTAGATTCCATGCAACTGCATATGCTGGTTGGTTAGAAACTAATGGTTTAACTGATTATAAAGATGTTATTGCTGCAACTAAGGTTGTTGCATTAACTACTGGTATTTATAATGACACGATTTCTACAATCTCATCATTATCAGACGGATTACGCGATGCTTTAGCTGATGCTTTCATGGCAGTGATTGCAACTGACGAAGGTTATGCAGCATTACAAATCTATAACCACTCTGGTTATTTAAAAGCAGAAGATGAAGATTATGATGGAGAAAGAGAACTTTATAAATTCTTACATCCAGAAAACGAATAATTAAAACTAAAGGAACTATCACATGATTAAATTTGAAAATGTTGGAAAAACGTATCCTAATGGTGTACAAGCACTAAAAGGTGTCAATTTAGAAATCGGTGATGGTGAATTTGTAGCAATCATTGGTTTATCTGGTGCAGGTAAATCAACATTATTAAGATCAATTAATAAAATGCATGCAATAACAGAAGGAAAACTCTTTATTGATGATATTGAGATTTCTTCAATTAAAGGGAAAGATTTGCGAATGCTTCGTCGAAGCATCGGCATGATTTTCCAATCTTTTAACCTCGTTAAGCGCATGTCAGTATTTAATAACGTTTTAACAGGTAGGGTGGCATATCATCCTACCTTTAAAACATTATTTGGACTATTTCCTAAAGAAGACAAAATTTTAGCTTTAGAATCCTTAGAAACAATGGGAATTCTTGAGAAGGCATTCTCAAGAGCAGATCAGCTATCAGGTGGTCAGATGCAACGTGTGGCACTTGCTCGTGCACTTGCTCAAAAGCCAAAAATCATTTTAGCTGATGAACCTGTTGCTTCACTTGACCCGATTACAACCGTTCAAGTGATGGACGATTTTGCTCGAATTAACCGTGATTTTAAAATCACAATTATTGCCAACATGCACCATGTTGATTTGGCTTTGAAATATGCAACCCGCATTATTGGTATTAAAAATGGGGAAGTCGTTTACGATGGACCTTCAACAGATATTAATGATGAAATGCTTGTTCAAATTTATGGTCGCTCACTCAAGCATGATGAAGTGCTAGGTGAATAGAATGACTAAATTTACATTAAAAAGCGGATCTAGCATTACAAAGCCTTTTAATAAAGTGTGGATCATTTTAGGTGTTCTACTCATACTGATTGTTACGTTTTCATTTTTCATCCGTTTTGAACCCTCACTGATTAATCTTAGCGAACTTGGTGTAATCCTCGAAAAAATGTTTACTCCTAAGGGAGAACGAACATGGGGGGATTATTTTGGTTTTGTCTTTACACTTTGGGAACCATTAGTCAGCACACTTGAAATGTCTCTAGCAGGAACAATTATTGGATCTTTAATGGCTGTTCCAGTGGCAATCTTAGCTGCTAAGAATATTTTTAAAAGTAAATTTGTTTACTTACCCATTCGCTTTTTTATGAATCTTATACGTACCATTCCCGCCATGATATTGGCAGTTGTTGCTGTATATTTTGTGGGTATCGGTGTGCTTTCAGGGCTTATAGCGATTACTCTATTTACATTTGGTATTATGAGTAAAATGTTATATGAAGTGATTGAAACCGTTGATATGAGTCCTTTTGAAGCACTTGAATCATCAGGTGCAACAAAAACACAAGCATTTAGATATGCTGTTTTTCCACAAATATTTCCCGTATTTTTAAGTTACTTAATTTATATTTTTGAAATTAATGTTAGAGCATCTGCCGTCTTAGGGTATGTTGGTGCTGGTGGTATTGGTATGGTCATTAAGGATAATATCCTTTATAACTATGATCGAGTTGGTGCCACTGTCATTTTACTATTCTTTGTCATTCTAGCAGTTCAATTTATGTCTAACTACTTGCGAGGTAAATTACAATGACAAACCTCGAAAAAGTACTTAAAAATAAACCTAAAACATGGATTATTAACTCAATATTCACATTGATTGTTTTAATTGCAGTCATATTTAGTTTCAAAGGATCATCCATTAATATGCTTAGATTTAATTCGATTGGGATTACCATTAGAATTATGGTTACGCAAATGGCTGATTTAAATATTGACTTTTTGTTTGGAAGAGGTGTCTATAGTTTTCAAGAAGGCGTTGTCTTTCTAACACTTGAGACTTTAGCAATTGGGTTTTTAGGAACACTTATTGGTGCAATCTTAGCTTTACCATTTAGCTTTATTGCTGCTAAAAATGTTGTTGGCTCAAAATTTGCGAAAATAGGAGAAACCATCCTTGTCATTATTAGAGTATTTCCAGAAGTAGTTTTAGCGCTCGTCATTGTTAAAGGTTTTGGTATGAACGCTTTAACTGGAGTATTAACTATTGGTATACACTCAATTGGAATGCTCGGAAAATTGTTCTCCGAAGCAATTGATAACATGGATAAAGGTCCACTTGAAGCTTTAGATGCTGTTGGGGCTAATACATATCAAAAAATAAGATATGGCATTATTCCTCAAATAGCAGCAGATTTATCATCTGTAACTTTATATCGTTTAGATATTAATGTGAGATCGGCTACCGTTTTAGGTATCGTTGGTGCTGGCGGCTTAGGCTCTTCAATGATTCTTGCTGCCGAGAATTCAAACTGGGATATTTTGGGAACGATTATGCTAGCGATTATTATTATGGTTTTGATTGTCGATGCAATCTCGAGTCATTTAAGAGCAAAACTTGTATAAGTATAGGCTTTAAATATCGAAAAGTAGTAGATGCATCGAACTTTAAAAATTAATAATCATACAATTGGCGCATATTCCTTTAAGGAATTGTGCCTTTTTTTGTACAAAAACTCAAATTGAGACTTACTTTGATTAAAATGACATATTCAAAAGACATGAAGGATTTCCTTTATGAATTGTGATAGTTAAACACCACTAAATATTTAAATATTTTTAGTAAATTAAAGTATAATAGAGGAAACATTAAAAAAAGGAGAAACATATGTTACTAATTACAGGTGTTCTTACAGTTATTTTTGCTATATGTGCTGCGATGAACATGGCAACGCGCTATACCAATTTATCATTGGTTAAATTTATCGCATCAAAGCATAGAATTTTTGGTGTGTTAACGACATTATCAGCATTAACACACATGATTATTGCTATTAGTGGATCAAACTTAAGAATTACAGGGCTTCTTGCTTTAGTATCCATTATTTTAACAGGACTTTTTGGTATGTTATTTTCAATAAAAAAAGAAAAGTGGATGTTTAAAGCCCATCGAATAATCGCCCCAATTTCCTTTTTGTTCATTTTAATTCACGTTATATTGAATGGTAGTATGTAAAACTTATTTTGTAGTATAAAAATAATATGATAAGATAAAATAAAGTTAATTGATGAAAACAGTCACCTTTGAATTAAGTGATTAACTCAATTTGTGTGTAAACACACTAAAAAGGAGGAAATACTTATGAAAGTGATGAACAAAGTCATCGTGGTAACAGGTGCAGCTGGGGGTATTGGGAGTGCCCTTGTGATGAACCTTTTATCCAAAGGAGCAACTGTAGCAGCAGTTGATTTAAATGAAAAAGCTTTAAATGAATTAGTGAAAAAGGCAAATGCAGGAGATAAATTATCGATTTATCCACTTAATTTGACCGATAGAGAGCAAGTTGAAGCACTACCGGATCAAGTGATTAAAAAACATGGAGCTGTTGATGGAATCATCAATAATGCCGGCATTATTCAGCCATTTATTCCCATCAAAGAATTGTCATATGAAAAAATTAAGTTAGTGATGGATATCAATTTTTATGGAACATTGTATATGGTTAAATCATTCTTACCGTATTTGTTAGAAAGACCTGAAGGACACATTGTCAATATTTCTAGTATGGGAGGATTTCTACCTGTTCCAGGGCAATCCATTTATGGTGCATCCAAAGCTGCTGTTAAATTGATGACTGAAGGATTGCATTCTGAACTCATGGACACCAATGTTCATGTTACCGTTGTATTCCCAGGTGGAGTTGCAACCAATATTACTCAAAATTCTGGTGTTGATAAACCTAAGGCTGGAAATGAACAAACGTCAAAATATAAAATGTTGAAGCCTGAAGAAGCTGCCATCATTATTATTGAAGGTATGGAACAAAATAAATATCGTGTACGAGCAGGAAGCGATTCTGTCATGATGGATCGCTTGTATAGATTGATGCCTAAGAAAGCTGCTGGTATCATTGCTAAAAAAATGAAAGATATCATGTAAAGGGAGAATTTAGTTCTCTCTTTTTTTATGGTTCATCATTTAAGATTACGCATTTATTAATGATATAATAAGAGTGAATGGTGGTGCAAAAATGAACCGTATGGAATTAAAAATACTTGCTTTAATCACGATGACCATTGACCACATTGGCGTTTTTTTAATTCCAAACACTTCAGAATTTTATCTCTATTTTAGAATGATTGGAAGATTAGCATTTCCAATTTTTGCATTTATGATTGCAGAGGGATATTATCATACAAAAAGTAAGAAGCACTATTTTTTAAGATTATTAAGTCTAGCGATAGTCTTTGAAGCTGTGCTTTATCTGATCTACTTAATTTATGGTTATAATATGACCCATATTCCTTTTACTGAAAACCGGGTTGCACTTGTCAATATTATGTGGACGTTAATCTTAGGCTTTCTTGGGCTCTATGTGATTGACCATTATCATAAAAAAGGGAGTCTTTTATTAATTCCTTTGATTGTTTTATCTTATTTTTCATCCTATAGTTTCTATGGCTTTGGAATCATCTTAGCCTTTGGATTATTAAAAGATATGCGCAAAAAAGAATTGGCTTTCATTTTTTTGACCATTTTATATAGTTTGATGCCGCTGTTAATTCCTCAAGGTGGATTTAGAGGTATCAATTATGTTCAATTGTTTGCGATAACTTCAATTGTTTTCATACATGAGTATAATGGACTAATGGGTAAATACAAATTGAGATTTTTCTATCTTTATTATCCCATTCACATTGTTGTGTTATTTTTAATCAGTTACTATATATAAAGGAGAATTCTATGTTAGATTTTTTAACGAAAATAAGAAGAGATTTACATCAAATTCCTGAGTTATCATTTGATTTACCACTCACGCATCAATATGTGAGAAGTTTGTTGATTGAGATGGGCTATGAAACCTATCAAACAGCTAAAACAGGTATTATTGCTATTAAACATGGTGTAACTAATCAAATGATTGCATTTAGATCAGATATGGATGCACTACCGGTGAGTGAACAAACAGGTGTTTCATTTAAATCAAAGCACGATGGATGTATGCATGCTTGTGGACATGATGGACATATGGCGATGCTTTTAGGGTTTGCCTATAAAATTAAGGATTTAGTTCTAAAAAATCATGGCATCATGCTGATTTTCCAACCCGCTGAAGAGTTTCCAGGTGGCGCAAAAGTAATTATCGAAGAAGGCTTTTTAAAGCGATTTAACGTAATCAAGATTTTTGGTATCCATTTATATCCAGGACTTGATGAGTTTAAGTATGGTTTTGTTCCTGGAGCCATGATGGCACGAAACGGAGAATTTAATTTAACGCTAAAAGGAATAAGTTCTCATGGAGCCCAACCTCATCATGGCGTGGATGCCATATTGGCAACTAGCCATTTGATTAGCCAATATCATACCGTGATTAGCCGGAATATCAATCCTTTAGAACCATGTGTTTTAACCGTAGGAACGATTGAAGGTGGAGCAGCAAGAAATATTATTGCAGATACAGTTAAAATCAAAGGTACAGTTAGAGCTTTTAACGATGATGTGTATATCCAAATTAAAGATCGAATGCATGCCATTGAAAATGGCATTGAAAAGTCTTTTGGGGTTAAGATCGAACAAGATTTTCAAGATTTTTATCCTATAGTTTATAACGATATAGAGATTTTTAATCACGTGATTAAACAATTTAAACCATCAGAATATCAACTCATTGAAAAAATGACAGTATCTGAAGATTTTAGTTTTTATCAAAAAGTTGTTCCAGGAATGTTTATCATGTTAGGCACAAGAAACGAAGCAAAAGATTATATATATCCCCTACACCATCCTAAATTTAATTTTGATGAAAAAGTATTACTTAAAGGTGTTGAATATTATGATCGTATTGCAAAATCATATCAATTATACGAATAAAAGGAGATATTAAAATGGTAGGGCATATTAAAAATTTAGATTCAATTCAAATGACTCACCCTGATATTAAAGAAGCTTCAATGAAAGTGCTAGTTTCACCTTCTGAAGGTTGGGATGGATATGTTATGCGACTAGTTGAAGTTGGATCATTTGGCTATACACCAAAGCATAGTCATCCATGGCCACATATTAATTATATAGTCGAAGGTGATGGAGAACTCATGATTGATGGAGAGATTCATCCAGTGACACAAGGCTCTTATGCTTTTGTTCCAGGAAACAAACTTCACCAGTTTAAGAATGCTGGCAATAAAATGTTTAAATTTATTTGTATTGTACCTGAGGAAGGACATAAAATTTAATGTTTATCGATCAAATTGAAGATAGGATTTCTGTTAGAACATATCAAAATGTCCGTCTTTCAGTAGAAGATGAACAAAAAATTGCTCATATATTAGAAGAGTGTCCTACATGGGTTGGACCTTTTCTCACATCCATTCATCCATTTTATATTGTGCAAGAGAAAGTAAAAGATCAAGAGAAAATTGGGACATATGGATTTGTTAAAAATGCCCCAGCTTTTTTTGGTGCTTCCACAAAAAACTCAAAACTTGAACTTATCGATTTTGGATATCTTTTTGAAAAACTAATTTTAGATTTTACAGCACTAAATCTTGGAACCGTATGGCTTGGAGGCACTTTCCATCGATCCCAGTTTGAATCCTTCATAAAAGATGATTTATTCATCCCTGCAATTTCACCAATTGGTTATGAAGATTCTAAATCTATTTCAGAAAAATTAATTCGAATTGCTGCAAAATCAAACCGAAGAAAAAACATTGAAGAGTTCGTTTATATGAATGATTTTCAACATACTTTAACCGAAGATCATCAAAAATGGCATCACATATTTCGTTATGTTCAACTTGCACCATCGGCTTCAAATAAGCAACCTTGGCGGTTTTTAGTCGATAAAAATCATATTCACTTATATTTAGAAAGAACACCAAGATATGCAGAAAAGCTTTCCTATGATATTCAGTATTTAGATATGGGAATTGCCATCTATCATTTGGAGTGTGCGATGAAAGACTTAAACATTTTCTATGAACTTAATGCGCTAAAAACATATATTGAACATCCAACATTTGAATATATTATTTCTTTTACTATAATCTAAGGTTTTATTTCATAAAAAAGTCGTTAACATTTGGCAAATATTATGCTATAATGCTTCATGTTAGCAGGTGATTTTTAGTGACTAAAGATGAAAGAAAACGACATCTCATTTTACATGATCCTAATATTTATAAGGGTCTTTTTTTACTTGGCATTCCTTTAATGCTTAATAATTTTATTAAAACGATTCATGATGTGATTGATATGTATTTCGTGAGTGAAATACCTGGATATTCTGCTGATGCAGTAAGTTCGATCTCACTCACGTTCCCCATTGTATTTACGTTTATATCATTAGGGATAGGATTAAGTGCAGCAGGTACTGCATTGATCAGTCAACATGTTGGTTCAAATCAAATTGAAAGTGCAAGAAAATATGCGACTAACCTTGTCATCATCGCACTAATTTTAGGGGTTGCATTAAATATATTATCTTTCTTTTCAGCTGAGTGGATTATGAAGTTGATGGGAACTGAAGGATATGTCTTAGAAAACAGTGTGAAGTATTTAAAGATTCGCTCATTTGAACTTCCTGTCGTATTTTTGTTTTTTGCGTTTACATCGATTAGACAATCTTCAGGAGATACGGTAACACCTGTTATCTATGGCGTAATAACGGTTATTTTTAATATTATCTTATCGCCACTATTGATCTCAACTGCAAATTTGGGTGTAGCCGGTGCCGCTTATGCAACACTCATTGCCAATGTGATCATTATGCCATTTGGTTTACTACAACTCTTTAAATCAAAAACTGGAGTAACGATTGACCATCGTTACATGACCTTAGATCGAGAAATTAGTTCTAAAATTATTAAAACAGCGATTCCAGCATCTTTAGGTCAATCATTTACAGCAATCGGATTTGCAATCATGAATGGTATCATTGTTTCATATGGCGTACAAACCGTCGCTGCATTTAGCGTTGGAAATAGAGTAAGTAGTCTGATTTTGCATCCGGTAATGGCCATTGGTGGTGTTTTATCAGCTTATTTAGGACAAAACATTGGAAACCAAAATATTGCAAGAGCGAGAGAAACATTTAAAAAAGCCATGATCTTATCTGCAGGGATTATGGCGCTTGGAAGTCTAATTTTCCTATTTATTAGAGAAGCTGCAGTGAGTCCATTTATTAAAGATGACCCAGTCACGCTTGATTTAGCAGTTGAATATATGTTTTATTTACTCATTGGACTTCCGCTCATGGGCATATTCCAGACATTTGTTGGAACCTTTAATGGGACTGGGAATACAAAATTCACATTTATTTTCACAATTACGAGATTATGGATTCTAAGAATCCCTCTCGTATACTTTTTCAAAATATTTACAGATTTAGGCTCCTCTGGTATTTGGTATGGTATGCTAATTTCTAATATATTAATTATTCCGGTCGGTATAATCATGTATAAAAAAGTTGATTTTAAGCCGAAAGTCAATGTTAAACAGGTTGAAGAACTTGAATTATCTGTTGCAGAAGAGATTAATACTATCGAATAAAGATTTTTAAAAGGAGCTTTCATGAAACATCACGTGCATATTGCCGGCGTTATTTATGCCACAATCTTTGGTTTCACTTTCATGTTTTCAAAAGTTGCACTTACTTATGTGATTCCGATTGGCTTAATTGCTTATCGTTTTTTGATTGCGATTTTAGTTTTAGAAATTTTGAGATGGTTTAAAGTAATTCATATTCGCTTCGAAAAGAAGCATTTCAAACATTTGTTTTTGGTTGCTTTATTTCAACCCATCTTATATTTCTTATTTGAGACATTCGGAATTAAACTTACAACAAGTGGTGAAGCCGGCATGATGATTGCTTTAATTCCAATTTTTGTAACGATTTTATCCTCCATCATCTTAAAAGAAGCTCCTAAAAAAATTCAAATCTTTTTTATTCTTTTAAGTGTTTCAGGTGTTTTATTCATCCAA
>Ga0265294_10004709_pt1 | contig 16935 bp, 12 predicted proteins | sample MunlanPumphouse3_FD_192504 | JGI IMG/M metagenome (GOLD analysis project Ga0265294, IMG submission 192504) | Groundwater microbial communities from a municipal landfill in Southern Ontario, Canada - Pumphouse #3 | ecosystem: Environmental > Aquatic > Deep subsurface > Groundwater | place...
ATAATCTTCCATATTTGAAATATCATTATACATTGTCGTATCAGATTCTGCAGGGGCAGCTTCGGCAACTTCTTCATTTTCATCATTTTCAAAAGACAAGTCGTTGTCGGCAGCCATCTCATGGGAATTAACAATGTCCAAAGGAACTTCTGTTTCTTCTTGTTTGTTTTCAGGTTTTGCATGCGTGGGAGTGCCTGTTTCCGCTTCAAAATGAATCACATTTTTATCGTATTCTTTACTCAATTCATTTCTTCCCGTAATATAGAGATCGGGTAGTTTTTGTAATTCCGTTTCTTTTTGATTATCAATTATCTCATCATCATCTTCTTGCATTCTATTAGCCGAAGAGTTCCCATCTTTTTTTCCCTTCTTTTTAAAAATATGAATTTTTGACCAAAAAGAGAGAAAGTTATCGGTAGAAAGATTGTAACATAGTATTAGTAAGATAAAAAGGAGCGTTAAAAGAATAAAAAAGGTGGCAACGACACCGGTTTTCTCCACCAGGAATCCTTGTGTAATGAAACTACCGAAAGTTCCGGCTACAAAGTTATAGGTTTCTGGGAGGAAGAGAGCCAATATCATAGAAAAACAAGCCATTGTCAATAAAGCAGTTACAGTTGTTTTAACTAAAGGCAGCATCGTTTTATCGAAAGTCATTTTTACACCATACAGAAAAAAGAGGAAAGGAAATCCTATTGAGAAAAAGCCAAAAAAATAATCTACAAAAAAGAATGCTATATATGCGCCCAATGCGCCGCACCAATTGGCAACTTCCTCAGCTCCAAGCTCTACGTATGGACGGTCTGTGCCATTTGTAAAATAATAAGAGAAAATGGAGATCACTGAAAGAACGGCAAACAAGATAAAAATAATACCATAAATTTTGATCATTATGGGACTTAGCAAGCCACTCTTCCAGGATTTTTTTGATGATTTGCCTGAGGATTTTTTTGATGAATTACTGCTATTTGAAGACGACTTCGATTTTTTGCTCTTGCCACTACCCCTGCTATTCGTCTGATAATTAGATAAAGTCCGCATATTATTAAATAAAATTATTATTTACAATGATAGCACAAAATTACTATTAATATATGAGATTAAGTTTTATCCAATAAAAGAATATCAACAATACTGTGTTTAGAAATAAGAGTGTGAATAATATAAAGGATGATTTTTCGTTTGTACTTTTGCAATAAAATATATTTTATGAATACGTTATTTTTATTAGAAGTTGAAGAACTAAGTATTTTTAAATTAGCATTTGATCCGAACAGTTTATGGATTATGATTCCTCTATTTTTAATGCTTGGATTAGAAATCTACATATTTATTGAGCGGTGGCTTACTATTAACAGTGCTTCCAAGGATGATCGTAATTTTATGAACAACATTCGTGATTTTATTCATGATGGGAAGTTGGATTCGGCGATGGCGCTATGCAAAGGCAACGACACGCCCTTAGCGAGAATGATTGAAAAGGGTCTGACGCGCATCGGGAAACCGCTGAATGACGTTGCAGCAGCCATCGAAAATACGGGTGTATTGGAAGTACAAAGGTTGGAAAGAAGAGTTCCCATATTGGCAACCATCGCCGCGATTGCTCCCATGTTGGGTTTCTTGGGAACCGTTGTCGGTATGGTAATTGCTTTTCACAACATGGCAGCTAATCCCAACAATTTGGATATTACCGTTCTTTCCAGCGGCATTTACACTGCCATGATTACCACTATAGCCGGTTTGATTGTCGGCATCATTGCTTATGTTTTCTATAACATGCTGGTTTCCAAAATTTCTCAAGTGGTACACGTCTTAGAAGCCAAAACCACTGAATTTATGGACTTATTACACGAACCGGTTTAAAATCGTAAAAAAATGGCTATCAATCTGCACAATAAAATAAAATTGGAAACGAGTAGCACCTCCATGTCAGACTTGGTGTTCCTGTTACTTATTTTCTTTATGATAACCTCCACTATGGTAGCACCTAATATTATCAAACTATCACTACCCGCCAGCAACTCGGGGAGACAAAATACTCCTCGAAATATCGAAGTTTACATCGATTCATTGAAAAATTACTATGTGAATCCGGAAGGAAAGGGAAATGACTTTCATACAACCGTTGCCGATAGTTTACTACCCGCACTTAGAATTGCCACTCAAAATGACAAATCGGAACAACGCGCCATTATTTTGCGCTCCGATAAATCTGTGCCGATAGAAAATATTGTTGAGATAATGGACGTTCTTAATGTATTAAACAATGAATTAGAAGCAGCCAAACAGGAACGTTATAAAGTTGCCTTAGCAACAGAAGGGAAAAATTAATTATGGAAAAAGAGAAAAAAAACCATTTGATTTCAGCAGGCGGAACGCTCATTTCGATGGGAATTGTTCTTATTTTTTTATTGCTGTGCAGTTTTAAGCAAGAAAATCCACCACCACCGGCAAAAAAAATCATCATGGTGGAATTGGAAGACTACGGCGGCGGTGGCGGTGGCGGCGGCACTCCCCAACAACCCAAAATCGGTAATAATTCTGTTAGTGAGAATGTCGTTACCGATAATTCCCCCGACGCACCGGTCACACACCTACCCATCAACAAAACCACCAATAAAACGAACGAAACCGCCACGCCCAAGATTAATCGCAATGCCATTTATAGTGGTGTGGGCGGTGGCTCAGGCTCAGGTAACGGAACGGGCAGCGGCAGCGGAACAGGCAGTGGAAAAGGTACCGGTATCGGTGACGGAAACGGCGACGGTATCGGAAACGGTATCGGAGAAGGCACCGGCGACAGAGGTTATCGTAAAAAACCTAACATCGTCATTGATGTACACGAAAAAGGAGAAGTCCATGTTGAAGTGCTAGTAGATGCCAACGGTAACGTCACCAAAGCAAGAATTATCCCCGGCAAAACGACCATTACCAATACTGCCATCCAAAACGAATGCCTTCGCAGAGCTAAAGCTGCTCAATATATTACCGGCAAAGAAGAATTTCGGCATATTATATTTCGTCCACAAAGCTAACCTAATTCTCCCAAAACTACCTGACTTAGAACGCCAACTGCTGTTTGCAGTGCCGTTTCATCAATATCAAAATAGGCAGAATGTAAGGCTCCCCTACTCTCACCAATCGGCGGTTGTGTGCCTAAACGGAAAAAAGTTCCCGGTACTTTTTGCAAATAATAAGAAAAATCTTCGGCGGTCATTCGCTTCGGAATTGTTATCACTTTCTCCGCACCCAACCATTTGGACGCATATCCACTCACCCGACGCGTAACTTCGGGGTCATTCATCAAAACGGGATAACCGTTCCTAATATTTACCTCACAAGAGCCTCCCATCTCCCGCGCAGTACGGGTGGCAATATCCGTTATCATCGCCAATACCTTTACGCGCCACTCTTCGCTAAAAGTTCGAAAAGTTCCCGCAATCACCGCCTTGTCAGGAATGATATTACAACTTCCCTCAGCCAGCAATCGCCCAAATGACAAAACCATATCCACATCACCGGGTTTAGCACGATTTACCTGACAATCAATTTCTTCTATAACCTTTGCCGCAATTATGATGGGGTTCACTATTTCGTCAACTAAAGCAGCGTGCCCGCCTTTTCCCAAAACGGTCAGATGTATTTCGTCGGTGGAAGCCATGAATGCTCCCTCGCGCAAACCGATGGTCCCGCTCCGAAGCTCAGGACTCACGTGCAAACCGAAAATGGCATCAACGTGAGGATTTTCAAGCACACCGGCTTCTATCATGAAAGGAGCACCGCCCTCGTATTCTTCTTCCGATGGCTGAAATATTGCCTTTACATTTCCCGAAAACAGATCCTTACACTCATTCAAAACCATCAATGTTCCCAACAGTGCCGCCATGTGTACATCATGACCACAAGCGTGCATCACCCCTTCATTTACAGAAGAATAAGTAGCGTTCGTCATTTCCGTAATCGGCAAGGCGTCCATATCCGCCCGCAGTGCGATGGTTTTACCACTTCCGTTTTTGCGAGTTCCGGATAACAATGCCACGATCCCGTGACCTGCTACATCCTTATTATAAGGAATTTGCAAATCATCTAAACATTTACAAATAAAAATTGCTGTTTGCTCTTCTTTGCCGGACAATTCAGGATGTTGGTGCAAATATCGCCGTATTTCCACAATTTGCGAAAAAAAACGACTAATTGCCCGATTCATCACTAACACATCTGACATTATTTAGAATAAACTGATTGAAACTCCTACCGACATCGGGTAAATCTTAGGACCTTTGCCTTCGTCAAAAACTTTATTCAACTGATATGAGTAAAAAACACCAAAAGCTTTCCACCCCATTCTCAGGTAAACGTCTGCACTAAATTTTTGCTTATAATAGAAATCTTTATTCTTATAATTCAAAAAATCGCCTTCCACTCCATTAAAATCATCCCCTTTGTAGCGATGTGACATACCTGCGACCAATCCGACGTTGATTCCGACCCCAATTTTGAAACCGGAAGAATGTCTATAACGAATTTCAAAAGGAATATGACAATTCACGTAAGAAACACGATTCAATTTATAATCAATATTTTCGGGAATCAGATAATACTTCATCACATCAGTTTCTTTGTCCATCTTTAATACACAATTGGAAAACTGTGTGTAATAGGTGAATCCAACTCCCAATCCAAAAGAAACGGGGCCTTTTTTAGGAGTAAGGAAATCCCACAAAACGGCAACATTGAAACCGGGGTTAAATTTTTTAAAATTGCCCTGGGAGGGTGTCCCCATCCAAAAAGAATGGTAAATATCAAAAACCAATCTGTCGCGAACAACAACAGGTCTGTCTATTTTGTCAAGTAAGTTTTGGGGTTTACCTGCAACATCATTTTGAGCATAACTCACAACGCCAATCAGACAAACAACTATACAGAGAATTATTTTCTTCATTTTATAAAATTAAGTTGCAAAAGTACATATTTTTTTTGTATGTGTTGCGATTCTGAAAAACATTTTATCAATCATACGACAAATAAACGGAGTATTAAAAAATAACAAGTTTTACGACAACAAATTAATTCTAATAATGTTGAATAACCAATTTTGATTGCGACACTCTCCCCATTACATCAACACAACGCAATACATAAATACCGGGTGCCCAATCGCTTGTATTCACACGATGATTATATTCTTGTTCAACAGTCAGCAATTGAATAAGTTGCCCGTAAGCATTGTATATATAAATCGTTTCAAGGTCTTCCGCAATCACGTTCACATATTCAGAAGCAGGATTCGGATAGATTAGACAGTTTTGAAGGCTGTTTTCGGCAATATTTGTACTCACATTGACGGTAAAAAATGCCGTATCGGTACAGAAATTATCGTTGGCAACGACGACAAAATATTCTGTCGTGTCAGATGGTGCAACCGTAATGGTGGCTGTGGTGTCGCCCGTATTCCATGAAAAGCTGTCTCCACCTTCGGCGGTCAACGTTGTAAATTCGCCCGCTGATATTTCACTATCGCCAGATATAACTGCTTCCGGAGTCGCAACAATCGTAAGATTTAAAATTGCAACGCTGTCGCACGCACCGGCAACGTCATATGAATGTGTATATTCACCGGAAACATACAAAACTTCTCCATCCCATTCGTAAGAATCGCAAGCAGTTTCTGAAAAACGAGTGGTATCTGGGTAATAAATGGTCAAATTCAACGTCACCACACTATCACAGCCCTGCGTACTTGTGAAGGTCTGAGAATATTCCCCACTCATTGTAAGCAGTTCATTATTAAATAAATAGCTTTCACATGCAGAAATATTCAAAGTGGTTTCCAAAATGTCGGTAATCGTCAAATGAAGGGTTACCATGCTATCACAACCGGCTGTTGTTTGCCACAAATTTTGGTAAGTTCCACTCTGGGTGTAAGTCGTGCCATTCCAGGTGTAAGAGTCACATGCCACAGGGTAAAAATCATTGTTATATGACTGATTAATAACAAGTTCTAAAATAACCGTACTATCACATTCATTGGCAGCCGTGAAAACTACCGAATAGTTGCCACTTTGCGTATAAGTATTGCCATTATATAAATAAACATCGCAAGCCGTATCTCTTATAAATGTAGTAACTGAATGATTAACAGTTAAATGCAATGTCACGATGCTATCGCAGCCGATGGCTGTTTGCAAAGTCCGCACATAGTCACCGCTTTGTGTAAAAATTTCATTATTCCAAGAATAGACATCACAATCCGTAGCCGAAAAATCGGTTTCAACGCTGTGCCCGATGGTCAAATGCAACGTTACCACACTGTCGCAGCCCAGATAACTTTCATAATGTTTTGTATAATCACCTGATTGGTAATAGGTTGTACCGTCCCAAGTATAGCTTTCGCAGGCACTTTCATTCCATTCGTTGGTTACTTCGCTATGAATAGTCAAATGAAGTGTTACCACACTGTCGCAGCCTAAATAACTTTCATAATGATGTGTATAATCACCTGATTGGTAATAGGTTGTACCGTCCCAACTAAAACTATTGCAAGCAGTTTCCGAAATATCATTCAATAGGGTACAACCCTCTGTATTAAAGCTCCATACCACCGACCAAGGCGAGTTTCCGTTCCCATCATAGCCGCGCACGCGCCAATAATAAGTGGTATTGGGCAACAATCCTTGCAGAGGCGTTGTGATAGAAGCTGTCGTAACAGATTGAAAATCTGCAAAATCGTTGCTCAAAGCATACTGCAATTCATAACCGATTACATTGCTCAAAGATGTCCATTCAAAAAGCTGCCCGTCCTGGGGAATGCCCGTGCTTAAATCTGCAGGAGCAATCAATGACGGCGCAATAGTCAAATTGTATTGTGTATTAAAAGCCCAAACAACCGACCATTCCGACGTATCGACTTCGTTCATCACTCGCACGCGCCAATAGTAGGTCTCTCCATAGCGCAAAGATGGAGTAGTAGCATAATTGTAGCTTCTTTGGGCGATGTACATATTGGCAGAATTGAAAAGTGGTGTAACGTCATACTGGTACTGATAGTAAGTGCCACCGGAGTAGGAACTCCAATTTAATTGGGGAGTTAATGTGGTGACGGTAGCTCCGTTGCTTGGTGATACCAAATTTAAAGAAGGACGAGTGGTAAAAGACCAAATAACCGACCATTCCGAAGTATCAACTTCATTCATCACACGCACCCGCCAATAGTATGTTTCTCCGTAATGTAGCGCCGGCGTGGTTACATAAGTATAACTTGATGTACGTAAGCCGGTTACAAAATAGGGAGAATCAAAATTGGAACTCGTATCACATTGATATTCATAATATGTGCCCCCGGATAAGCTATTCCATTCCAACTGCGGTTTCGTAGTAGAAACCGTTGCACCGTTGCTCGGGGATATCAAGCTAAAAGAATTTCTGGTTGTAAAAGACCAAACCACCGACCAATCGGAAGTATCGACTTCGTTCATCACACGCACCCGCCAATAATATGTTTCTCCGTAATGTAGCGCCGGCGTGGTTACATAAGTATAACTTGATGTACGTAAGCCGGTTACAAAATAGGGAGAATCAAAATTGGAACTCGTATCACATTGATATTCATAATAAGTGCCACCGGAAAAACTATTCCATTCCAACTGCGGTTTCGTAGTAGAAACCGTTGCACCGTTGCTCGGGGATAACAAGCTAAAAGAATTTCTGATTGTGAAAGACCAAATGGCAGACCAATCGGAAGTATCGACTTCATTCATCACACGCACTCGCCAATAATATGTTTCACCGTAATGCAGCGCCGGTGTGTTTACATAAGTATAACTTGATGTACGTAAGCCGGTTACAAAATAGGGAGAATCAAAATTTAAACTCGTATCACATTGGTATTCATAATAAGTGCCGCCGGAAAAACTATTCCATTCCAACTGCGGTTTCGTAGTAGAAACCGTTGCCCCGTTGCTCGGGTATAACAAGCTAAAAGAATTTTTGATTGTAAAAGACCAAATGGCAGACCAATCGGAAGTATCGACTTCGTTCATCACACGCACTCGCCAATAATATGTTTCACCGTAATGTAGCGCCGGTGTGTTTACATAAGTATAACTTGATGTACGTAAGCCGGTTACAAAATAGGGAGAATCAAAATTTAAACTCGTATCACATTGATATTCATAAAAAGTGCCCCCGGAAAAGCTATTCCATTCCAACTGCGGTTTCGTATTAGAAATCGTTCCGCCGTTGCTCGGGTATAACAAACTAAAAGAATTATTGATTGTAAAAGACCAAATGGGAGACCAATCTGTGGTATCCACTGCGCTGATAGCGCGCACACGCCAATAATATGTTTCACCGTAATGCAGCGCCGGTGTGTTTACATAAGTATAACTTGATGTACGTAAGCCGGTTACAAAATAGGGAGAATCAAAATTCAAACTCGTATCGCACTGATATTCATAATATGTGCAGCCGGAATAGGTATTCCACGCCAATTGCGGTTTAGTTGACGAAACAGTAGCGCCATTTGCAGGTGAGACCAAAGTAATTGAAGTTTTTGTAGTAAATTCCCGAACTTCACTCCATTCGGAAGTATCAACCGCATCAATGGCTCGCATACGCCAATAATAGTGTTGGCTGGAATGTAAGGTTCCAGAAGTAACGTAAGAACTTGTGGATGTGCCGGTTACAAAATAGGGAGAATTAAAATTGATATTGGTATCACATTGATATTCGTAGCGGGTTGAACCGGAAATCGTATTCCATTCCAGACTTGGTCTTACCGAAACATTCGTGGCATGATTCGACGGCGAAATGAGTGTCAGCGTTGCCTTGGTGGTAAAATCCCGAACTTCACTCCATTCTGAAGTATCAACCGCATCGATGGCACGCATGCGCCAATAGTAGTGTTTTCCGTAATATAACGGCCTACATGTTATATAAGATCCTGTCGTTGTGTTGGTTACAAAATATGGAGAATCAAAATTTTCGGTCGTGTCGCACTGGTATTCATAGCGAGTGGAACCGGAAATTGTATTCCACTCAAAGTACGGAGTAACGGCAACATTCGTGGCGTGATTCGACGGTGATGTGAGTGTCAGCGTTGCCTTGGTGGTAAAATCCCGAACTTCACTCCAATCGGAAGTATCAACCGCATCAATGGCACGCATGCGCCAATAGTAGTGTTTCCCGTAATATAACGGCCTACATGTTATATAAGATCCTGTCGTTGTGTTGGTTACAAAATATGGAGAATCAAAATTTTCGGTCGTGTCGCACTGGTATTCATAGCGAGTTGAACCGGAAATTGTACTCCACTCAAAGTAGGGAGTAACGGCAACGTTAGTAGCATGATTCGACGGCGAAGTGAGTGTCAGGGTCGCCTTAGTGGTAAAAACGCGAACCGTACTCCATGCAGAAGTATCACTTGCGTTACACGCACGCACGCGCCAATAGTATGTTTTACCATAATAGAGAGCCGGACAAGTCGCGTAATAACTTGTTGTTGTGCCGGTTACAAAATAAGGTGTATTAAAAGTGCTTTCCAAGTCGCATTGATACTCGTAGCGATTTGCACCGGAAACCGTGTTCCATTCCAAACTTGGTCTTACTGCAACATTGGTGGCATTATTGACGGGACTTGATAGTGTGGGGGTTGATAATTGTGCATGAGAGGTGAGCCAACAGAAGAACAACCCTAAAAAAAGTTGATACTTTTTCATAATATAATGATTTACAATAATCTAAAAATTTAATCCAATTTAAGGACAGCTAAGAAAGCGGACTGGGGAACTTCGACATTTCCGATTTGTCGCATTCTTTTTTTACCTTGTTTTTGTTTTTCCAACAATTTCCGTTTACGGCTAATGTCACCGCCGTAGCATTTGGCAGTCACATCTTTACGGACGGCTTTAACGGTTTCGCGGGCTATAATTTTGGTGCCGATAGCAGCTTGTATGGCAATATCAAATTGCTGTCTTGGAATGAGTTCCTTGAGTTTTTCGCAAATTTTTCTTCCAAAAGGATATGCATTATCAACGTGCGTAAGCGATGAAAGAGCATCAACAGAATCGCCGTTAAGCAGAATATCCAATTTGACGAGTTTTGCCGGTTGATAATCGGAAATATGGTAATCGAAGGAGGCATAACCTTTGGAGATACTTTTTAATTTGTCATAAAAGTCGAAGACAATTTCGCCCAATGGCAGGTTAAAAGTCATTTCCACACGGTTTGAGGCAATATAGACTTGGTTGAGCAATACACCTCGTTTGTCCAAGCAAAGTTTGATAATGGGACCGATGAAGTCGGCTTTGCTGATAATTTGAGCGCGGATGAAGGGTTCTTCAACGTGGTCAATCAAGTTAGGGGAAGGCATACCGGAAGGGTTATGCACTTCTATCAACTCATTTTTAGTCGTATATAAATTGTATGAAACATTTGGAACGGTGGCAATTACATCCATATCAAATTCGCGGTCGAGGCGTTCCTGCACAATCTCCATGTGCAGCAAGCCGAGGAATCCGCAGCGAAAGCCGAAGCCAAGCGCAGCAGAGGATTCGGGTACAAAAGAGAGGGAAGCATCGTTAAGTTGCAGTTTTTCGAGGGAAGCGCGGAGTTCTTCGTATTGGTCGGCATCGGTGGGATAAATTCCGGCAAAGAGCATAGGCTTAACTTCTTGAAAACCGGCAACTGCCTTTTGGCAGGGATTTTCCACATGGGTAAAGGTATCGCCGACGTGCACTTCTTTCGAGGTCTTAATCCCGGAAATAATATAACCGACGTCGCCCGCACTCATCACTTTTCGAGGTTCTTGGCGCAAGCGCAGTACGCCGATTTCGTCGGCGTTGTACTCTTTTCCGGTGGACAAAAATTTGACAAAATCGTTTGTATGGATCGTTCCGTTGAAGATTCTAAAATAAGAGATGATTCCGCGATAGGAGTTAAAGATGGAGTCAAAGATAAGTGCTTGCAATGGCGCGTTGGAGTCTCCTTTCGGAGCGGGAATTTTCTCAATGATAGCCTGAAGGAGTTCTTCAACGCCGAGTCCTGTTTTTCCGCTGGTCTCAATAATATCGGATTCATCGCAGCCGATTAAATCTATGATTTGGTCTTTCACTTCGGCAGGCATGGCGGCAGCCATGTCCATTTTATTAAGGACCGGAATAATTTCCAAGTTATTGTCAATGGCTAGATAGAGGTTAGAAATAGTCTGAGCCTGAACACCTTGCGTTGCATCCACTAACAATAGAGCACCTTCGCATGCGGTAATGGAGCGGGACACTTCGTAAGAGAAATCGACGTGCCCGGGGGTGTCAATCAGATTCAGCACATATTCTTCGCCTTTGTAGCGATAATTCATTTGTATAGCGTGACTTTTGATAGTGATACCTCTTTCTCTTTCGAGAGCCATGTCATCTAACACCTGATCTTGGAAATCTCTATCGTTTACCGTGCCGGTAAATTGCAGCAGCCTGTCTGCTAACGTACTCTTACCGTGGTCGATATGAGCGATTATGCAAAAGTTTCTTATATTCTTCATCGTCGGCAAAAGTACGACTTTTTTTTATAAAAAGGAGGAGATTTCTTGATGAAATCTCCTCCGGTTATGAAAAAAATTGTTGTTGAATTAAAATTCCCAAAGGTCGTGCTCGAACTTACGGATTTTCTCAGTAATTTTATCGGATTCGATGCGTTGGTCGCGTGCGTTGGCGATATATTCATCGATTTGACGGTCGTTATAGACGTTTTGTTCCTGATAAATATAGCTTGAAAATTCGCGTTTCCATGTCAAAATATCGTCTAATGACAATCTTTGAGCATTGTTCTTAGGGTTGTAAACTTCTTGTTGAGCCAGATAGGGTCTTAACTCATCAAAGAGAATAAAACCGACGCGTTTTTTGCTTTTGATGGCACCAACAGCTTCTTCTTCTTGCCCGGGTTGAGGTTCGCCGGTATTGGTTTCTTTTTCGTACTCAATCATGGGTTCGATTTCCAAAATTCTGACTTCCAAGAGAGAGCGTTGTTTGTCAAAAAACCAAATTTCTTTCACACGATAAAGAGTCACTTGACGTGGAGTAAATTCTTCTTCGTATTCCAATTCGCCAATGACTTCAAAAGTTTCAGGGTCAATTTGTTCGGTTCTTTTCAATTCAACCAAATTGGCTCTAATTTCTGCGCGGCTTGAGGGAGTAGTACAATACTCATCGGTATAAATGGGAAGATAATCGGTAGCATCGGTTTCTTTGAATTTTAAAGCGTCAAAGATAACCTTTGCTAAGCTTCTCCAAGTACCTCTTTGGTCTTGAGGAAAATAGAGCGGGTGGTTCATTTTTTCTTTCAAATCTATCGTTCTCCAAATGGTGTGATAATACATCACATCATTATTACGTTGGTGGACGTAAGAAATGGGTTTAGAAAAATCACCTACTTCAGTTTGTTCCCAGAAGGTTTCAACCGGTTTACGGACAGGTTGTTGCATGGTGCTACCTGTTGTATCGGTTTCTTGCGCAAAAGCGAAAGAGGCGATACATAAAGCAAAGACGGACAAAACAATTTTTTTCATAACAAATTTATTTTGAATTATTTAATTCTGATAGTAATATCGCGGAGTGTACGTTGACCAGCGATGGAAGAGACTTTGATATCGGAGAAAATGATAATGGTACCGGTAGTTGCGCTATTGATCGCTGATTTCACGTCACCACTAAATGCACCACCTGAGCAAACTTTAGGTGCGCCTTCGATACCTTTGGTAATGAAAGTAACACGGTAAGATTGAACAGTCCATTTCAAGTTATAGACGAAATCGTCGCCCATACGAGCAGTAATGAACGGGTTGGCATTTAATTCGCTCTTGGTTCTTTTGCCGCCCCAGATATTAGCACCCAAATAAGATGTTGGATCCGGAACTTTCTTAACGCGGAATACCGTATTTCCCATATTCTTGGCACCCCCATCACTTTTGGCGGATACCGTAGCGGTTATAGTTTTACCGATTAAGTTGGTCGGAATAGTTACGTCATATTTACCTGCTCCGGTAGGTTTTAATTGACAACCCGGGATAGAAACAGATAATCTCTTAACATCAACGGAACCGGATACAGAAACCGGGTTTGGAATACCTGCGTATAAAACGTTCATGTTATCGGCAGCAATAGTAGCTGACGGTTGAATGACTTGATAAGTATCGTGGAATGGGAAATACTTATCTTCGCCGTCGGTACCTTTTACTTTAATCAAACCGGCAAATTTTTGTTCGCCTGTTCCGCCTGCGCTAAGTTCCAATTTTGCGGTACCCAGACCGGTAATATGTTGAGCACTGCCAATTTCTGCAGGGGTCATGGTATCTCTGCCCATCATGTAATAAACATCAATAGGTTCGGTGGAGTTAAAAGCGGCCACAACGATATCGGATTCATATTTTCCGCCGGTGAATACAATTTGAGATTTTGGAATAGCACGACCTTCGGCTTTATCAAATGATAATTCTTTAGCGTCAATACCGTTTAAGATTTCTTGAAGAATAGCAGATTCTGCATTTCTGACTTCTCCTGACATTTTAGCGAAAATAATAACGGTACCGGCAGTAATCAAATGATTAAATGTATGATTTTCCCAGTCTTCAACGGTACCATCCTTTTTTCTAAAATTTTCCATGCTTAAACCAATGGCGGCGGCGGCTTTTTTGTAAACCTCAGGATCTACTTGACCGGTATCTTTGCCATTCTTTTTCTTAGTAGGAAGGAGTTTAAGAATATTAGCCTTATATTCTTCCACTTTTTCTTTTAAAGCGGTGGCACGTGTTTTACCACCTATTTTTTCTTCCAAGAGAAAAAAGGTTGATTTATCGAAGTTATCTTTCCCTTCAATTTTTTCAACCGGGAGAATAGTAGTTTTTGTTTCGGCCAGTCCTTCTTGAACTTTTTCAGCTCCATCCACATATTTTACCAAATCCATTCTCAGGTTATCAATATAGAGAACCATATCATTGGTGAGTTTCTGTAATTGTTTAGCTTTTGCTTGCGCCGCTTTTCCATTAGCGGTGGTATCGCTTTCAATAGCATTATATTTAACATTGTTCGCTTGTGTCAAACTTATATTGGATTTTGTCATTGTTTCATCAACAAGATTGAAAGCATCTAATATATCTTTTGACACATTCAGTGCCAACATAGCGGTCAGCACCAAGTACATCATACCTATCATTCGCTGCCTCGGGGTTTCCGGACAATTTGTTGCACCCATACTATATATATTTTAAGTTATTAATAATTTGTGTAAGTAGTTTTAAATTAGCCTTTTGTTACGTTCATGGCAGCCAACATATTTCCATATACGTTGCTTAACATAGCTACATTCTTAGTCAATTTATCAATTTCTTCTTTATATTGTTTAGTATTGGCGAGAGATGCATTCAAATTTTCAGCATAAGATTGAATATTGGCTTCCACTGATTTGTAACTGTCAAGCATACCTTGAGAATTTTTAAGTTGCATTTCATACATCGTATTGATGGAAGACATATTTTGGTTTAATTTATTTAATTGTTCATTATAGCTACCTGTATCGGTTTGCAATGATTTGGTGGTATTTTCGTAAATAGTTGCCAAATTTGACACTGCAGAAGCGGCTTTTTGAACGTTTGCCAAATATTCACCAGAAACATTAGAATCTTTTTGCAATGAGGTTGCTGTTTTATCATATTGCAATGAAAGATTTCTTACGGATTCAGCGGCTTTGGTTAAGCTACCAACATAATTATCAGTTACCATGGCGGCATCCGAAACGCCGGATAGTTTATTAGCATTGTCACTAAGATTTTTCATTCCTTTTGCCAAGCTGTCGATCAATTCCGGTCCGATTTTGGCTTCAGAGAGCATTTTATCAAGTTGTTGAGTAGGAGTTCCGGTAGGTAATTGTTTTTTTTCTTTTGGGGAAGCGAATTCATCTCCCAAAGCCAATTCAGGATATACTAAAGCCCAATTGTACTCAACGTGAAGCGGTTCGAAAGCCGAAAAGAAAAAGATAAGAGATTCTGTTCCCATACCGGCCATCAACATATAATTTGCACCTTCTAAGTGAAGAATTTTGAATAACGCACCTAAGATAACAACGGCAGCACCGATTCCATACAATTTAGCCATAAAATTCTTATAGCCCTTACTTCTAACTAATTTGTCTAATCCCATGATAAATAATTTTTTAATTGGTTAATGATTTTGTTTATAATATTTTTGGGTTTTCCTTTTTTAAATATATGTAATTATTAATATATATGTGAGGCAGTTGTAATATTATCACCTCTTTGACGTCCCATGTAACTTTGTACACAACGGAAGCCCACGTATGATTTACAAGTATCTTGGTATTCGAATGTTTTGGTAAACACGGTAGTATAGTAGCTAACATCTTTCCAAGAACCACCGCGGGTAACTTTTCTTTTCTTTTCGCGAGAATCTGTTTTCTTGGCATAATATGTGTATTGTGGGTTCAAGTCGTGAGTAAAGTTGGTAGAAGATTTGTCATAAGCGTCTTCGCACCATTCGGCAACGTTTCCGCTCATATCAAACAGACCGAAGTCATTAGGATGGTAGTGAGCAACGATGCCCGGATAGATATTACCATCGGCGATATAATTACCTCTTTGTGGTTTGAAATTGCTCAAATAGCAGCCATTAAGGTTTTGTGTATAAGGACCGCCCCACGGGTATTTTTGCATGTCAAAGTCACCACGTGCTGCCCATTCCCATTCTGCTTCATTCGGCAAACGAAATTCATGTTCACGAGCATAATCATTCGCTGATAACCAGCAGTTTCTCATATGAGTTCTCCAATAGCAGAATGCCTTGGCTTGTCTCCACGAAATACCGACAACCGGATAATTATCAAATTGCGGGTGATAAAAATAGTTTAATGTCATTGGTTCGTTATAAGAATAAGCGAAGTCGTGTACCCAGCAAAGAGTATCAGGATAAATATTAACGACTTCATTTCTCATAAATCTCTCTCTGTTTTTGTTATAACTACTTGGACGATTGGCAAATAATCCGCCATAATCATTACCTTCCTTATCGTTTTCTTTATAAGATGCACCATATACTTCCGGATCTTCCGGATCAATATAATTGCGATAATCAGTCCACCAATATTCATAATTCAGTTTACTAATATTCAACATCACCGGAGTATAGTGATAAAAACGGGAATTAGCGGTAAGGAAAAGCGGGCTTAAGGCTGATTTAACTTCTTCGTTTTCAGAGTTCCAATCAATTTCCTCTTTCCAGTTGATTAATTTAGGTTCTACTAATTCGCCTTCCATTTCACCGGTTTGATATTTTACATAGTGGCCGCCATTTTCCTCAGCGTCTTCGATCTCGGCTTCGCCCAATAATACATGAGCAACAGAATCACGAACCCAATAAACAAATTGACGATACTCGTTATTTGTTATTTCAGTTTCGTCCATATAAAATGCTGAAATAGAAACATTTTTTGATTGATGGGTAAAAGCAAAAGGAACATCTTGATCCCCGGTGCCCATTAAATAATGTCCTGCGGGAATGTAAGCCATTCCATAAGGCATTAGATCCAAGAAATCGGGTCGGTCTTTAACTCCCACTAACTGTCCGTCACCATCATTCTTACAAGAAGTAAGAAGAATAATGATTGCTGAGAATAATAATGCTGTCTTTTTCATATTAATTGGATTTGTATTATTTTAAAAACGATGTTACTAACAAATTATTGTTTAATATTGATTCTTGTATATGGAGCGAGTTGAGCCGTAGCCGGAGAATACAGGTTCTTTATAGATGTCGAAGCAATAACGAAGCATAATTTCGATATCGCCATAGCTTCTATTGGGTGCATAACCTAACTTACTGGTTGTGAAGCTGTAGCCTAATCCCATTTCTAAACCTTTCAAATAATTGTTGGAAGAAT
>Ga0265294_10004710_pt1 | contig 16934 bp, 13 predicted proteins | sample MunlanPumphouse3_FD_192504 | JGI IMG/M metagenome (GOLD analysis project Ga0265294, IMG submission 192504) | Groundwater microbial communities from a municipal landfill in Southern Ontario, Canada - Pumphouse #3 | ecosystem: Environmental > Aquatic > Deep subsurface > Groundwater | place...
ACCATACAGGAGTATAACTTTTCGATGAGCTATAATTGGTACGCGCACCGTATTGCGTACGGAATGCCAAACCTTTAACATTTGCAATATCGTCAATCTGTAATGAAAAATTGCCAACAAACATATTGTTGCTGCTGTCTGACCATTTGTCAGAGCTCAAATAACTGGAACGTAAAGGATGGTAAGCCGTATCGCTAAACAGTATCTCACCCCAGTTGTCGGTATATTCATCCCATGCCGGAATAATAGGATCAGCACGCATAACAGAAGGCCAGACAGACCCAAAATAGTTACCGTTTCCATTTCCGCCCTTCGTTACACGGTGTGTATAAATTACATTGACTCCCAAAGTAAGTCCCAAAGGAAGTTTATAGGTATTATTGATACGCCCTGTCATGATGTCCATGTCATTGTACTTCAATGCACCTTGTTGTTTGGAATAAGTAGCCCCAACACTGTAGGTCTGACGGTCAGTACCCCCAGAAATATCCAGATTATAATTCTGCATATAACCGGTTCTCGACACCTCGTCAGACCAATTGGTTCCTTCGTATTTATTATCGATGACGTAATCGAACATTGTCTGATCACGAGCACTCAGCGTAACGCCACTATTAACAGCAAGTTCTTTCTTCAATGTAGCAAATTCCCAAGCGTTTAATAAATTCACGTCTTTAGTCATTTTCGACATACTACCGTAGACCGTAGCATTGATAGTGGTCTTGGTATTATAGCGTCCTCCTTTTGTCTTGATAAGAATAACTCCGTTGGCTCCACGCGAACCGTAAATAGCCGTTGCCGAAGCATCCTTCAATATTTCAAGGCTTTCGATGTCTTGAGGTGACAAATGGTCAATGTCTGATGTAGGAAATCCGTCCACAACATAGAGTGGATCAGAGGAGTTGATAGTTCCATAACCGCGGATACGGATTTTTGTACCTGCTCCTGGTGCACCCGAATTACTGATCACATCCACACCTGCCACACGTCCAGCTATGGCGTCACCTACATTACTAGTAGAGAGTTGAGTCAGTTCGTCAGTGGAAACTTGACCGACTGCCCCTGTCAAATCCGATTTTTTCATCGTGCCATAACCAACAACAACAAGTTCATCCAAGGTCTTAGCATCTTCTTGCAATATTACATTTATTGTATTTTTTCCTTCAGTTTTTATTTCTTGTTCCAGATATCCAATATATGAAATCCTTAATACTGCATTATTCGATATATTCAAAGAAAATTCGCCATCCATATCAGTCACAATTCCATTACTCGTTCCTATTTCAATAATATTTGCCCCAATAATTGCTTCATCATTAACATCTACAACTTTACCACTAACTGTTTTCCCAGTTTGTTGTTGTATTAATAACGGTGCTCTCGAGGTTTTCTGTGCATACTCTTTTTTACTCTTATCTTTATAAATAGTAATCTGCTTGGAGGCTAAACTATAAGACAAATCTGATTCTTTAAATACTTGGTTTAGAATTTCATCTAAAGAACGATCAGTCATATCTACCTTGACTTCTTTTTTCAGAGTGGAAACAACATCCTCGTTATAAATAAAGACATAATCCGTTGTTTTTTCTATTTCAGAAATCACATTTTCAATGGTATAGGTATTTGTGAATTTCAAAGAAATTTTTTTTTCCTGAGAATATCCACTTACTGCTAATAAATTTAAGGTACTGATAAAAATCAATAAGGTTGAAATTTTCATGATCCTTAGTGTTTTATTGTATTTCTTACATACAATATCTTTGATATCATTTATTTCTTTCATACATTTGTAATGAATTATTAGTTTAGTAAATACTGTTTGTTTTTCGAATTAATTTTTCATTTAGTCGAGTAATGGTGGGCATTACTCGACCTTTTTTTAATGTTAAATTTATAATCTCTACATAGGCAATTATTTTATGTTTATTAATTTGATAACATGATCTTCTCTTTTATAAGTGGTTGACGTCAAAAGGGAAATAGAAGAAAGCACTTCATCAATATTTTCAGATAGATACAGCTTCCCTGTAATTTTTTTATCGGGAATATCCGCAGCTCCTGAGAAAGAAATATTGTAATATCTCCCTACTTTTTTTAGAACTTCGGAAACAGGAGTGCCATCAAAAATAAAAACTCCCTTTACCCAACTTGTATAGAGGGAGACATCAATCTCCTGTTTACTGAAATTTCCGGCGCTAACTTTTACCATCTCATTCGGAAGCATTTTCACTGAATTATCCGGAGTGCTTATTTTCACGCTTCCTTCTACCAACACAACCGAAGTTTCTTCATCGTCACCATAAGCAGAAACATTAAAACTTGTTCCGAATACTTCCACATCGCATGTTGCTGTGTGAACTATAAAGGGTTGTTTTTTCGATTTACTTACATCAATATAAATTTCTCCATTAACATAAATGTCTCTTGTACTTTTATTAAACTTTGATGGAAATTCTACTTCAGTGCCTGAATTGACCCAAATTTTAGATCCATCGGCCAGAATAAGTGAGGAACGTTTGCCATTCGGGACGATCAATTTATTCATCTGAATATCTGCCGTCTTAATTGTTTTTTTAGCATTTGTGTTATCAGTATATATCATCTGCCCATCAGCTTGTTCTATTTCTGAATCGGGATTCAGTGTGATAACATCACCTCCCACCAGTAATTTCACATCTTCACCCGGAAGAGTTTTGCCTACAATTTGTTCAGAGGTTATAATCTTCTGTGTGGATTCCTTATTGAAAAACAGCGTTCCAACAATCACTAATAAAGCTACTGCTGCTGCCGACAGGTAAGGAACGATACTACGTCTGTGTCTGCGATGATTTGTGATACACTGACGTATTTTTTTGTATAATAGATCGGTATCAGTAAAATCCCGTTTATTAATTTTTACCTGCGCGAAGATTTCTATAGCTTTATCAAACTCTTCTTGAAGATCAGGATTTTCATTCATGAAAGCGGACCAATATTCGTTTTGTTGATGGGTTTTCTCGAGTCTCCATTGTATGAATTCTCGGTCTTTTAATAAATCAGAGTAGGTTGATATAGGTGATCTCATTTTTGTCATAATTTATGCTTAAAGCCTGGCATATATAATAAAGACAAACGAATAAATAATTTGTAGTCAAAAACTTGAAGAAAAGTGAAAATTCAACAAATTAAGACAAGAGAGGGGGCTATTGCATACTTTTCAGTATTCAAATAGGGCTTAATCATTTTGAGCTGAGATGTAAGTCCTAAGAAATTAAAAGATATAAGTTATAACTCTGATTAAAAGGATTTTAAATTATATCTTATAAGACACCTCTTATTAGGTTTTCAAGAAAAGAAATAGATAAAGAATAAAAAGAGGGTATTTTGAATCAATTCCTTTTTCCCTCAAGGCTTTTATGCCGCGATGCACAAGCTGTCTCGCCGAATTATTATCCATTTTCATAAGGTCAGCAATATCTTCATAATCCATTTCCTGCATATATCTCAGATAAATTGCTTCACGTTGACGCGGTGTAAGTTCATTGAGAAGATCGGAAACAATTTTCTTCAGCTTTTCTTCTTCTTCTTTATCAATAATTGTATCTAAAATAGTTATATCAGCTGCAAAAGGAATCTCCACATCTTCAATAGGGGCGGTTTTTGATTTTCTGTTGTATATATTGAACAATCTGTTTCTGAAACTTTTTAATAAATACGCAGTTGGATTTTTCACATGGGTGAGTTTATCTCTCTCAACATACAATTTATAAAACACATCGTGAACACCATCACGACAAGTCTCTTCGTCGAAACCAAGACTTACGCCATAGGACAATAGATCATTCACATAATAATTATATATATATGCAAAAGCATCCGATTCACCTTTACTGTTTAAAAAATTACTCCAATAATCTTTCATTCAATATTAATACCACCTTTATATCTTATTTAATTAAAAAATATCAACTTTTGTTCTTACAAAGTTATACAAAATCTTTCAACATGCTGTCTTTAATAAAAAAACAAATAGTAGTTAGGGTACGCTCATAAAGTGATAAGGTATTGAATATTAGCAAATAAACTGATATATTATTTAGATAACACCCAAAAGATACGTCTTTTTAGATAAGTCTTTTCACCTTATAAACGCCTTGCATTGTTTGATAAGTTACAAATAGCTATACAGCGGGCTCATAATTGCAGTTTTATCAAAAAACTCAAAACAAAACATTCATAAAATGGGTTTATAGTAAGATATTGAATGCTCCTGGCTTAAATGTAATTTTAGAGCAAAATCAAACCATCGATTCAAGAATTTTAAAATTTCTGTTGAGTCCACAGAGAAGAGGACTGATAATCAACAGAGGGCTTTTTTGAAAAACTTTTTCAAAATAAAATGAGATAATGATTGATATAATACCAAAAAAAGTGGCCATAATTGTTGCCCATCCTGATGATGAAATATTATGGGCAGGTGGAACAATTATGGAGCATCCGATGTGGAATTGCTTTATTGTTTCGGTTTGCAGAGGAAGCGATGTAGATCGTGCTCCAAAGTTTTATAAAGCACTGAAAGTACTTAAATCGGAAGGAACTATGGGCGATATGGATGACGGTCCGGAGCAAATACCACTCGATGACGTAGAACTTGAACAAACTATTCTGAATCTGTTACCGAAAAAGGATTATGATTTAATTATCACCCATAATCCAAATGGTGAATATACACGGCATCTGCGCCATGAAGAGGTAAGTAAAGCTGTGATCAATTTATGGCGAAACAACAAAATAAATACCAATGAATTACAGACTTTTGCTTACGAAGATGGTAATAAAAAACACTTTCCTCGTCCGATAAAGAGTGCGACTATTTACTACCCACTCTCAAAAGATCTATGGCAAAGGAAATATGCTATTCTAAACGAAACGTATGGTTTTGAGAAAAATAGTTGGGAGTTACAAACAACACCCCGCGAAGAAGCATTCTGGCAATTTACAAATTCATTCGACGCTAATAAATGGCTAAATAAGGGAGGACTTCACAAATGAAAGTATTGGTATTATATGACTATCCACCTTCACCCGGAGGACTGGCCACGCAGGGAGATCTTTTGTATAAAGGATTAGTGGAAATGGGGGTTGATGCGCACCCGGTACATTTTGAATCGGCGCAGGAAAAGGAATGGTATTATCGTTGGTTTACGCCTGATGTAGTTGTAGGAGTAGGATATTGGGGACACACGCCACAGTTGATTCTGCACCCACAGCGGTATGGTGTTCAACCGGTCCCTTGGCTTGTTGCAGATGGTTATATCGCCAACTATCAGGAAGTATTAAATGCATTACCTCTTATTCTGGTAACCTCAAACTGGGTAAAAGAGATGTATGTGCGCGATGGAATTGATAGCAGTAAAATTGAAGTTTTACCCGTGGGCTGTAATACAGATACATTCATTCCTTTTGAAAAGAATGATCCAAAAATTTTAGCCGTTCGCGAAGCTTTGGGAATTTCTCACGATCAGCTAATGATACTTACGGTTGGGGGTGACGCAACTTCGAAAGGGGCACAGGAGGTAATGCAGGCACTGGCCATTATTGATGCGAAAGCGCCCGATTGGAAATATATTTGTAAAGTTTGGCCCCAACCACGAACTAAGAGACAAAACCTTATTGATCTGGAAATGGCGAATCGACTAGGTATCGAAAAAAATGTAACCTATGCAATCAACACCATTTCACGAAACTTTATGCCTTATTTGATCGGTGCTTGCGATATTTATGCGGCTCCTTCCCGTTTGGAGGGTTTTGGAATGCCACAGGTGGAAGCAGGGGCATGCGGGAAACCTGTTATTAGTGTAAAAGCAATGGGAATGTTGGACACACTTATTCATGGAAAAACAGCACTCCTTGCAAAAGTAGCACAGAAAATTGTTGTGAATGAAGTTTTATTGGGCGAGGAATCCGGGTTTGAGGATCATCATAAAGTAATTTTCAATGTACCACGCACAGTCGACTACCGAGCAAATGTACAGGATATTGCGAAATACCTGTTGACTTTGATGACAGACAGTGAATTGAGAGAAAAGATGGGCAGAGCCGGAAGAAGAAGAGTGGTGGAAAATTTTGATTACCGGGTGGTTGCAAAGCAATTCGTGAAGATTATCAACGATAAACTGGGGATATACTAATCAGAAATCAGAAGTCATGAGTCGAAAGTTGGAACTAAAACGAAAAAATAGTTGCAAACTTCAGAATATGAACGAAAGATCCTTTAAAAAACAGACAAAATGCGTACTGAATTTTCGAAAGAGTTAGAAGAGGCTAAAAAAGCTGCACTGGAAGTTTTACTCCATAATGCACAGGGACCCTTTCATGGTCTGCCTCGAACAGCAGGGTGGGGATATCCGGAACCATATACCCGTGATCTGATGATTTCTATTCTGGGGATTGCCGCATCAGGAAATCAAAAGCTTCTGAAGAGCATTCGAAACGTATTGGAAACACTGGCTAAAAATCAAACAAAACAGGGTCATATATCATCGCTGGTGCATGATAAGGAGAATCGTGGGGCAAGTGATACTACACCTCTTTTTTTGCTGGCAACCGGTATATTCAGAAAAATAACGGGAGAGATCGACTTTCTATCTGAAGCAGTTGAGAAATCATTGATTTGGATGAGTTATCAAAGCCCTTCGAACAAATATTTGGTGGCGCAGCAACCTACCAGCGACTGGCGCGATGAACAATGGGTATTTGGATACGGACTTTACGTGAATACACTTCTTTATAGTTCAAATAAAATCCTCGGCAATCAAGAATCGGCGGATAATATGCGTTCAGCAATGGGTCGTTTTACAATAACCGAAGGTATTATTCATCGTCATGTTCATGAAGGTTTGGTGGTGAAACGCAAACCATATTATGCTCTTTGGTCGTACAAAATACTTAGCAGCGAACGTTTCGATCTGCTTGGAAACAGTCTTGCCATTCTCTCCGGAATAGCCTCACCGTCGCGCGCCAATGAAATGATTTCATGGATAGAAGATGAATGCGTGGCAATGAAAGAGAAAGGAGAACTAGACTGCAACCTTCCCCCCAATTTTTTCCCCTTCACAAAACCGGGAGACCCCGATTGGCATGAAAGATATTTCCAATATAATAAACCCGGAGATTACCACAACGGAGGAATATGGCCTTTTATCTGTGGGTTTTACATCGCAGCATTGGTTGCTGCAAAACGATTTAAACTTGCTGAAGAAAAACTGTTGGAACTCACTCAATGTGTTAAATTATCTCGCACAGAAAATCTTAAATTTGGATTTAATGAATGGATAAAAGCGCAGGATGGGCAACCGATGGGGCAAGACTGGCAAACGTGGAGCGCATCAATGTATCTATATGCAGCAAAATGTGTGGAAGAAAAAAGAACTCCGTTTTTTGAAGAGATGAGACTGTGACAATCACATAGGATTGAAAGTTGAATGCTCTTGGAACCATTCCTACCATTAATTTACAATCATACTTAGATATAAGTGGAGAAGAGATTGATGAAGAAATTTAAATGCCCGAAAAATATCGTATCTTCCGGACAAATTTCGATGTGTTATGGATGAACAAAATAAAAATATAGCCCAACAACTAAAGAAACGCATAACGGCTGGGGGTAAAAGCAAAATATACTTTGTAAACAACTTCTCTAACCTGCAAAAACTTATTGGGATAGAAGACATAAAGAAAAAAAACGTCAAAGTTTTTTGATGTTTGGAAATAACCTTCAACCTATTTATCTGCTTCATAAATCAAATTATTGATGTATTATGCAAAAAATAATGATTAACTTTAGATTATATATCATAATCAATAGACAATACTTCTTTATTCTATAATTATTTATTTAGTCCTTCCGACGAAAACTTATAAAGAGATAAGCGTCTTATCAATTGAAACTTTTTTGTCTTTATCTACACCTGCTTTGTCGGCATAATAATTCCAGTTGTGTACCGCATCGTTAATCTGATCAATTATTTCCTCCGCCTTTTTATTGCGGATGGAACGTCCTATCACGATCAGATCCTCCCGTGTAATATTCTCCCGCTTCCCGTTAATACTCAACGCGTGACGGCTTACCCAGTCGCTTCCGGGGCGATAAGCATGACAGAGGTCGTATGCCGGAGCCAATTTCCACCGGTCTCCCTGTTTAAGAATAAAAGAGAAGTTCTTGGTATGGTCATCGCAGTTGCGGGCTATCACATTAAACACCATACGGCGAAACATCTGTTGGGCTTCGGCGTAAGTCAGCTTCAGTTCCCGCATGGTTTGAAATAATTGTTCATAACTGTAACTGTTTACCCGGTTATAATCAAAATGTTTCATGGCACAAAAAGTCTGTGTATGATGTCTTGTATAGCTACCTTCCCTGTCAAAGCGCCGGGTCATAAAATGGGCGCGTCCGTTCTCTTCCAATAACCGGCATGGCATCATTTCTATTCCGCAATCCAAAGCCATCAGGTAGTAAGCATATTCAACACGTCCATATCCATGAGTTGTGCCCAATTGCACTTCACTCACCCCGTCAAGTTTAAGTAACCAGTGCTCAAACCCTTCGGGAACACGCGTTTGTCCGGAACGGACTTCTCCCGTTTTTTCATTGTAGGCAATCACAGCTTTGGGGCGTGCCCCCCCGGCAGATGTTCCGATTTTCAGGATTTCCCGCATGGCCTTTTCTTCGTCGGATTTTAAATTGGCTATAAAAGCCTCCTTTTTCGAAAGCATCTTGCCTGCAATTTCCACCAAGCTATCTATCTCCACCGAAAAAGTATTCACATTTTGTTTTAAAATGGCTGGCTCAATTTCCAATGCCCCCATTCCCCGTTTACCTATAAAACAAAGCATTTCTACCGGGTTCATGCTGTTTTCCGGTCGTCCTTGCTGCGCCAGCCACAGATTAATCAATTCATTCCCGTAACGGTCCGGCAGCATGTCCGCGAGCAATCCGGGCAGCCCTTTAAAAGTATTGGAAGAAGAATCGGACTCTTTGCGTAATTCGGGGAAAGAGTAAATTTGTTGTTCCGGGGACAACGGCATCTTTAAGGGGGATAGTTCCCATCCCTGTCTTTTAAATGCAGGATCGTATTCAAAAGAAGCCAATCCGGATTTTTCATCCCAAGTAATGGCTCCAGCCATTTTGCCCCATATATTCACGATGGCAGTATTCATCATTTACCGATTTTACCAATCAATATCTTCATTATTTGCTTTATCTGTTTTTCCCTTTTTGGGAAAAGCAACCCGCTGTCTTTTCTTCCTCTCGGCTTGAGCCAGGGCTAACGGACTTTGCCGGCGGGTAATCACAAAAACATCCATAATATGTAATTGATCCAACACCCGCAACACCCGGATGAGTGTTGCTACCGTTACGATGTCGCCTCTCTCCAGCAAACTGAGTGTGGAGCGGCTTATCCCTGCATCTTCAGCAAGCATCGCCTGGGTTTTGTTTTGCTCCATACGGTGATGTTTCACAAACTCTCCGATTTGCTTGAGAATGCGATCATCACTCATTGCATTCCAATCGTTGCGTGATATATCATTCATAACAGAAGTGTTTTATATATAGTGAATGAAAAACCATACAAAGATATCATCTTTTAATCAATAAATTTAGTTTTGAATGAAAAATAATTCATTAAACACGATAAGAGTACTTAATGAGTGATATATCACTCATTAAGCATGTTTATTTTGTGATTTTATATATCATCCTCTACTCGCTTAGCTTACTACCACCCATCATAATAATTATCGCCTAACAAGGTGAAAGCGCTCGTTAAGCCACTGTGACAGACAAACGTATCGCAATTCGCGATATGTGATATCGTGCTAAAATGGACTTTAGGAAGAAGTTGAGTTGAAATATTTTCAGCATTCTATACTATAGCTTTATAAATATATCCTACATTCAACTAAATTGATAAAAAAGGTTTGGATAGAAAATATATTTTACGCGTTGAATTTCTTGAAATCCGTGCTGAATAGCTATCTTTGCAGAGACTAAAAAAGAAAGTACGGAGCGGCTTTAGTGTCGTTCATTATATACATGATGTTCGCTGAATCTGCCGCGAAAACTGGAAATTTGCAAGGCAAGAGGAACAGCAAGCGTTCATGCTATACCTTGTGGTATTGCGTGGGTACTTGTTTCCGTTTCCTCTTGGGTATTCCAGTACCTCGCGGCGGGATGGTTGTAAGTCCCACGCTTTTTGCGTGTTATCGGCGAACCAAACAACGGCAGTTTTTAACACGTAAAATAGAAATGAGATGAAGAAAATTATTCTTTTCATGGCCGTATCTCTTGACAGCTACATTGCAGAACCCGACGGTAGCCTCGAATGGCTTACTTCTTTCCCGAATCCGGAGAAAACAGACTACGGACACAACGATTTTTTGTCTGCCATAGACACGGTTATCATGGGCGGGCGCATTTACTGTGAATTGTTGAACATGGATGTGATCTGGCCATACAAGGAACAACAAACCTATGTGGTATCGCGCCACGATTGGGGGCAAAGCAAGGCGTCCGTTTTGTAACGGAGAACGTCACTGACACGATCACCGGGCTATGCAAGCAGGAAGGAAAAAACATCGGAGTTACCGGCGGCGGAGAATTGACATCCATGTTGCTTTCAAGTAATTTGATCAATGAAATGCAGCTTCTCCATATTCCCGTGATACTCGGCAAAGGTATTCCCCTATTCCCCGGACAAGACCAGGAGTCAAAATGGGAATTAACCGGAAGCAAATCTTATCAGAATGGAGCACTGTATGTGACTTATCAACGTAAATAAAATAAATAGATTGGTAGAAAAAAATATTCCGGAACATAGTGGTTATTTCCGATAATTACCTTAAATTTGTAACGATTACCATCGATAGGTAATCATTATTAATCAGGGTAATTATATGGATGATGTTTTAAAATATTTGCAAGACACGCTGGGACTGTGCGGTACTGTAACAAAAGTGCCGGAATCGCTATTGAATAAGCTTCCCCTGTATTTGAGCCATTCCTATAATTACAGTCTACTCGAAATAGACGGAGGTTCTTTTCTCCTTGCCGAAGAAGGTAATACGAATCCTAAAACAGCAGAACAGTTGAAAAAACAGGCAAAAGCAATATTCCATTATACAGATTTGCCTGCTGTTTTTGTATTGTACAATCAAAGTATGCAAATGAGGCGTAATATGATCAGGAATCGTATCAGTTTCATTGTTCCTGAAAACCAAATATATTTGCCTGAATTGTTTATTTATTTAAAAGAAAATAACCGGAAAATTCACCCACTTTCCGAATTCCTAGCTCCTTCCGCGCAGTTATTACTTCTCTATCATCTGCAGGTAGAGCATCTTGAAGAGTTTTCGTTCAAAAAAATTGCGGAAAAACTGGGCTACTCTCCAAAAACGATTACAAAAATTTCGGAAGAGTTAAAAGCAAAAAAAATATGCCGGGTTACAGGGACAAAAGAAAAGCATTTTGCTTTTAATGTTGGAAGGAAACAACTGTGGAAAATGTCGGAGCCTCAAATGCAATCACCCGTAATCAAATTCTATTTTACAAGGCTGAAAGACAATTGGAATTTTTGTAAATCGGGAGATACGGCGCTTGCTCACTATACTTTTTTATCAGATACGGGGAAAGAAGCGTATGCGGTTTATAAAATAGCGTTTGAAGGATTAAGGGAAAAAGGGTACTGGGAGTACTTAGATGAAACAGAAGGGGATATCCGGATTGAAGTCTGGAAATATAATCCGTGTTTATTGAGCAATAACGGGTATATTGATCCATTATCGCTTTATCTCTGTTACAGGGATGATCCCAATGAACGGGTTGAAGCTGAAATGAAGGAATTAATAGATAAAAAAGTATGGTAAGAGGATTGGATACGTTTCGCGAATATTTCAGGGATTATACTGATAATTATATCATCATCGGAGGAACTGCATGCAATGAATTGATTGAGGATGTAGGACTGAAGCCCCGGACGACAAAAGATATAGATGCAATTCTCGTTGTGGAAGCATTGAATGATGAGTTTGTTACACGTTTTTGGGAATTTATCGGAGAGGGGAAATACGAATTGGGGGAAAGCCTGTCAGGTAAAACTCAATTTTACCGTTTCATAAAACCCCAGACAGATGGTTTTCCTTTACAAATCGAGCTTTTTTCAAGGGTGCCGGATATGATAAAAGTGCCGGCAGGCTCGCATTTGACACCCATTCCGGTTGGAGAAGAACTTTCAAGCCTCTCTGCAATTCTTTTGGATGACGATTATTATCATTATGCCGCATCTCATACGGTGGTGGTGGATGATTTGCGTTTCGTTGACAGAGATGCTGTTATCGTACTTAAAGCGATTGCGTATATCAATAATTCTAAACGTAAAGCGAGCGGGGAACAAGTCAAGTCGGAGGATATATCCAAACACAAAAATGATATTTTCCGTGTAGTTTCTACTTTAACTGAAAATGATAAATATGAAATACCCGAAACAATCAAAAGTGATTTGAGAACATTCTTGGCTATGGTAGAGAAAGACGGTTTAGGAACATCCGGTTTATCAAAAGAATTAGGACTTGGTACTGAAATTACATTTGAAATATTCGCCGATCGATTAAAGAATACATTTGGGTTGTGAAAATACAATATGCATCGGATTTACACCTTGAATTTCATGATAATTCAAGATTTCTTCGGGATCATCCGCTTGTTCCGGCAGGAGATATTCTTATTCTGGCGGGAGACATCGGCTACCTGAACGACGACAACTATTCAAAACATCCTTTTTGGGATTGGGTTTCAGATAATTTCAGTCAAACCTATGTTATTATAGGGAACCATGAATTGTATAAATACACGGATCTTGCAAAAATACCCAATGGATTAGTCCTCCCTATAAGAAGCAATGTCAATCTTTATTACAATGATGTTGTTCACCTGGGAGAAACAGACTTTATATTTTCAACATTATGGGCAAAGATTAGCGAGAAAGAAGCTTATTATACGGAACGTGGGGTTGCTGATTTCCACCGGATCTTGTATAACAACAAACTTTTAACATGGGAAAAATTCAATGAAGAGCATGACAAATGTTTCGCGTTTATAAAAGAAAATGTAAAATCCAGTAAAGCAAAGCAGATAATTGTTGTAAGCCATCATGTCCCGTCATTCCAATTGTCTTCCCCTGATTTTGTCGGGAGTCCTATTAATGGAGCATTTACGGTTGAATTGGAAGAATATATAAAAGCGAGTCCAATATCATATTGGATTTACGGCCATTCCCATCGAAATATTGATAAGCAAATAGGGAACACTCAATGTGTAAGTAACCAGTTGGGGTATGTTTTTCACAATGAACACCTCACTTTCAATCCGGCAAAAATTATAGAAATATAGCCGTATTCTTGCAGAAATATTCTCTTTCCCTGAAAAAAGTTGACTCATAAAACAGAGTCAAAGATAAAAAACGAAAAAAATAGGATACAAAATTTCCATGAGAATGCAATGGATTGAAAGCTGTTTTTTAGTGTGGTTGAGACGATATTAAATGATTAATAAATATTATTTATTCTACTATTTTTATCTATAATATATGATATATCAATTATTATATTTACTTTTGTATTGGAATATCAGTTATTATGAAATCAAAAGGAACAAATTATACTCAAAAGCAGAAGAATATTCTTGCCACATTAGGTGAGAATATAAAGTTAGCACGTTTACGCCGGAAGCTATCTATACGCTCAATGGCTGAACGAGCAGGCATGGCTACTTCCACATTGGGAAACATAGAGAATGGTTCTCCATCAGTTTCACTAGGTAGTTATTTACAAGTATTATCCGTTTTACGTCTTGAGGAGGATATTTTATTGATAGCAGATAAAGATCCAGTAGGTAGACAAATTCAGGATGCCGGACTGATAGTGAAAAAAAGAGCCCCGAAAAAGAAAAAAACAGTATCAGCTATTGATCATGTTATTGATAAGGGAAATTCTGAAAAACCTGAATTTGATTAATCTATTATGAAACAGAATAAAGAAAAAGAAATACTTGTGTATGCGGATTGGTATATGCTCGGTTCTCCTCAATTGATAGGAAAATTGTATTTTACTTCTCTTCGTGGCAAAGCTGTATATTCTTTTGAATATGACAATGAATGGATAAAGACTGGCATTTCTATTGATCCAGAATTGCCTCTTTTCTCAGGGTTACATTATGCTTCTTCAAATGATAATTTTGGCATTTTCAAAGATTCTTCCCCAAACAGATGGGGGCAACTGTTAATGAAGCGAAGGGAAATTCTCTTGTCCAAAATTAAGAAAACAGAACCTCGCCCTTTATTTGGAATTGATTTTTTATTGGGTGTCCACGATAGTCATCGCATGGGAGGATTGCGTTTAAAAGAGAGCGAAGAAGGTGAATTTCTGAGTAATGACCAAAGGCTGGCAGCTCCACCCTGGACTTCATTAAGAGACCTTGAATATGCAGTTGAACAATATGAGAAAAATGCAGCCGAATTAGATGAAGCTTCTCTGAAATGGATCAATCAACTTATTGCTCCCGGATCATCGTTGGGGGGAGCTCGTCCTAAAGCAGATGTTGTTGACACAAACGGGAAACAGTGGATCGCAAAATTTCCAAGTAAAAAAGATGATTCGGATGTTGGGTTGTGGGAAATGGTTGTCCATGAACTAGCCATCCAGGCTAAAATTACGGTTCCAAATGCCTTTATTAAGAGGCTTGCCTCTACTTATCACACCTACTTATCCCAGCGCTTTGACAGAACTGAAGACAATAAGCGGATCCATTATGCTTCAGCTATGACACTGCTACAACGAACGGATGGTGACGATGCAAACAGTGGAGTAAGTTATTTGGATTTAGTTTCATTTATTAAGTCTGAATGTACAGATACAACCACAAATTTGGAAGAACTTTTCCGTAGAGTGCTTTTTTCTGTTTGCGTTTCCAATACGGATGATCATTTAAGAAATCATGGATTTCTTTACACGGAAGATGGTTGGACTTTATCACCGGCATTTGACATCAATGCAAACGAAATAGGAACAGGATTAAAACTGAATATAGATGAAGAAGACAATTCTTTGGATATCGATTTGGTTATGAATACGGCTCCTTACTATTTGCTATCTGATAAACGTGCTTCAGAAATAAAAGATGAAGTAACTAAGGCAGCTTCCACTTGGAGAAAAGTTGCGGCTAAGTACAAGATTTCTCCTTCTGAAATAGAAAGAAAAGCAAGAGCTTTTTTGTATCTGAATAATCGTGAAGAATTCTACTGAAATTTTCAGGTTTAGTTTCAAGAGCTTGTTTCTGATCTATAGGATTCGGTTGTAAAGATTCAATAAGAGGCTTATCACTTCCCAACAGATAAAACATCAAACCATTTTTCACTCATCATTTTTTTCGTTTCTTTCTACCTGTATGATTCCCCATTCTTATGGAAAGCTTTCCATAAGAATGGGGAGAGTTTAAGAAAAAAAAGATAACTTTGTCAAAATGATAGTTTAACAAGTGGGTGCATATCGCCGGAATATCAACTCGTCCTGGGATAAGAATGTACGTTCAACTTCAAGCATCTTACTCTTGTAATTGATGAACGGATATGTTCTATCCAACCATTGGCCAGATAAATACGGATAATCTTTCCAAAATTCTTGATATACTTCGATGTTGTATTCTGGCAGCAATTACATACGCTTTTCAAATAAAATTCATAGCTTGTAATACTGAAAATCCCATTCCAGTGTAACCATAGTTGTAGTCAGCACACGGGCCACAAGAAAAGATGGAGCAGGAGTTGAGATACGTCAATGTACAGAACCGGAGGAAAAACTAAATCACATCCTCTCAGCTCTTATGATAGAAAAACAACCGTTGGAAAGAAGAAAGTTTGTGTGGCACCCAGACCCACCTCCTCAAAAAAACAGCTACTCAATTTCAGGAACTTAGCTTGCTAATACCTGCAATGTGGGTTAGGTTAAAATGATAGTCCATTTGTTTACTGCAAAAAAAACAAATGACAAACGCCATAACTTGGCGTTGAGAAATTTATTTGTATCTTTCTTCTGCTTTTTTCAGTCTATCAAATACTTGAGCACGGGGTTCCGGAGGTGAAATTACTTCGACAAGCTCTCCGTAACCAAGTATTTACACCTAAAATCATTACTATTTTTTGAGGCCTTATTTTCAGTATCGATTCAGTAACGGGACTCTGTCATTTCTTGATCCTTTCTTTGACTTTCAAACGACAGTGACAAACAATAAAAAATCCCGTGAAACCTTGATCTTAAGGGATTTGTCTTATATTTTCTTTCGTTTGTCTTAGACTGTTCAGCGGAGAGAGAGGAAAATGAACCCATATCCTAACGTCACTGAAAATCTGTTTTTTATCTTTTGTGTTTATTGTGCTGTAGCAAAATTGTAGCAATAAGTTGACTTATGAATGAAGGCAACTTGAAGGACTGATTGATGCTTTTACGTAACTACTCAGGTATACCCCCGGTCATAGACAGAGAGTCCTGACTATTCGTCAATAACTATGCTATACACGAAACTACGCTTGAGAAAAGGTTGCAATAACCTGAAGGACCTCAAAGGGGTTCTGTCCGTTCTTGACCGCCGTTTGGATGACGGAGGCAACGGGGGCATAGTTCCCGGCTCCTTCCCCGGATCGGAAGCACCCGCTGACTTTCAATTTGGTCTTGGCCGGTCTCAATGCCTTCTCGGAGTCGTTGTTCGTGGGAGGAACAGCAGTATTGGCGAGGAAGGTGGCCACGGCATTCTGGAAAGCCCAGAGCCAGTTGTTTTTCCCGTTCACGTTGATCCCGGTCTCGTCCGCCCCGGCAACCTTTCCACCTGCAACTTTCTGACGTATCAT
>Ga0265294_10004713_pt1 | contig 16925 bp, 13 predicted proteins | sample MunlanPumphouse3_FD_192504 | JGI IMG/M metagenome (GOLD analysis project Ga0265294, IMG submission 192504) | Groundwater microbial communities from a municipal landfill in Southern Ontario, Canada - Pumphouse #3 | ecosystem: Environmental > Aquatic > Deep subsurface > Groundwater | place...
ATTCAAACCATTTTTTTGTCGTAAACAAGGGAAATCTTTGGCGCGCCCTGTCAATATTTTATGGGTATAGCCTTGATGACCAACATCAAAAATTAATTTATCATGAGGACTTTGAAAGACATAATGAAGCGCAATCGTTAACTCAACCACGCCTAAATTGGAAGACAAATGTCCTCCAGTTTGACTTACAGTATTTAATATATATTCCCGAATCTCTTTCGCCAAAGCTTCCAATTCAACAACTGACATGCTTTTTAAAAATTCTGGGGAAGTAATCTCCTCAAGTTTCATCATAGAACAATCCTATTTTCTCTTTGTTGTTTTCATAATTATGTTAATGCATAGAATAATGGGGAAGCAAATAATGACTAGACAGAAATTAAGAATTTTTTGAATGACTGCTAGTGTTCTTTTCATTATTTTTCTTCTTTATCGGCTGTTTTCGCAATGACTACTTCTTTTGCTGCTAGTAATTTGTCCTTGCATTTTTTACTTAATTCAATTCCTTTTTCATATTTTTGGATTGATTCTTCCAAACTCAAGGTTCCACTTTCCAATTCTTTTACAACTACATTTAGTTCATTCAGTAAGTCTTCAAACTTTTCCATTTTCTTCCTCCTTTATATTGATAATTTGCGCTTCTACAGTACCATCATAAAAGCGTATTGTTAGATTTTGGTTTATGTTAATTTGTGATACGGAAGCAAGTAATTGATTGTTTTGATACGTCAAGGTATATCCCTTTTTCATAATGCTTAAGGGATTTAATAAAATCAATTTATCAATCGCGCTATCAACATTACGTTCATTGATGTTTAGTTTCTCTATCAGTAATGTTGTCAATAAAGTGCTTTTTTGGGCGATTTCTAGATATTGATGTTCTATTTTTTTACTTAGATTTAATAATTCTAAGCGCAATGTGAAATCATTAACTCGTTCAAGATGGCGTTTGATAATCGCTAACGGGGAATTGGCATTCAATTGATAAATCAATTGATTCAAAAAAATCAGTTTTTCTTCTATCAACAAGTCAAAGTTTTTAAAATGATGATTTTTCACAAGGCTATCATATTCGTAAAACTTGTTTTCTAATATGCGTTTCATTGCACTTGATAAACGTACCAACATGGCTGTTATTTCTTGAATCAGCAACGTTTTGTTCTTCGTCACTCTAACTGCTGCCCCAGTTGGGGTAGGAGCTCTTTCATCAGAAACAAAATCACAAATGGTAAAATCTGTTTCATGCCCAACGCCACTCACAACAGGAATCTTACTCGCAAAGATTGACCGAGCTAAGGTTTCATCATTAAAGCAAGACAAGTCTTCCATACTACCACCACCACGAGCGATGATAATCACATCAACAATATGTTCATTGTTCGCCTGTGCTAATGCTTTAATTAACGATTTTGGAGCATCAGATCCTTGAACCAAAGCTGGATATAAATGAATTTGGGCTAATGGAAAACGCTCAGTAATCGTAGACCTAATATCTTGAAAGGCATCAGCTGTTGCTGAGGTTATCACACCAATCTTTTCTGAGTATTCAGGAATTGGTTTTTTATGCTCAGGAGCGAATAAACCCTCTTTTTCTAATTTGTCTTTTAAAAATAAAAAATCTTGATACAAGGCTCCTAACCCAGCCTCACTCATCGTGATTACGACCAAATTATAACTACCTTTTTTTTGATAAACACTTACTTTACCACTGACTAATACATTCATTCCATCTTTCGGCATAAAGTTTAGTTTGGTAGCCGATGAAGAATACATAATACCGCTAATCTCAGAGTCTTGATCTTTTAAGACAAAATATAAGTGCTCTTTGGAAAAGCGAATATTGGATAGTTCTCCTTGGAGGTAAACAAAGCCCAAATTCGGATCACTATCAAATTTATAAGCAATATATTTATTTAATGCTGTGACAGTTAAGTATTTGCGGCTGTTATTTTCCATGTTCCAGCCTCTTTGCAATATTATCCAATAGGGAATTGTTGAACTTAGATGTCTCTAGACCTTCAATTTCACTATACTCATGTGAGATATCTAAAATCTCGTTGATGATAATACTTTTCGGAGTATCAGTAAATAGCATTTCATAAACAGCAATTCTAATTAGATTACGATCAATATATGACAACCGATCTAGGGTATATTTTTTCAAAGAAATGGCAATCGTGCGATCGATTTTGCTGAAATTTTCTAATACCCCAAATACCAATTGATGATAAAAATCTTCATCGCAATCAACTGCTTCTTCATTAAAAATACCTTCTAAATAGTCATCACTAAGAAGATCTTTTGTTAAGTCGTAACTGTATAATTTCATCATCGCTTTTATGCGACTCATTGTTCTTTTCATTAGCATCACCACTTAGAATATTTTACCATATTTTAAACTATTTTTAAAGACTTATTATTTATTTTTCAAAAGTAAAACATCCCATTTTCAAATGGGATGTACGGGTTAAGCAAAATTAGCACTATTATTAATGCGATATAAAACAATCAAATAATAGGCCGAAAAGCCAAATAAATATAGATTGCTTATGATACCTGGCGCAAACCAAATCGCAATAAATGTTACTATCGTGGGGATAATACTAGAAAGTGCAGCAATGTTATAATACTCCTTGAATGCCTTTAATCTACCTGTTTTTCTAAAGAAAATCCAAAATAAGAAGACGAGCAATAATGGGAAAATAACACAGAAAAAGAAAGTCAATAAAGAATAACTGCTTGTGTAACTAGGAATATAGCCTGCTTTTATTTGTTGGGTTAAGTAAGCTCCAGCATCAGCACCAGAATGATTAAAATGCGTTGTGCTAAAACCGATATCTTTAAAACTAGCATTGCTATAATTTTCTTTTAGTAGTGTTTCACCATGAGTAATATTGGCATCACCAATTCCTTGTGGATGAGCTTGGTAATAGAGGGCTCCTGGCCACAAAATGATTAGATAATATTCATTGGTTTGAATATTAGGAAAGGCTTCTGCGCTATAAACAAACTTTTCTGCTGGTTTATAGCTTGCTTCATCAGTAGCAGTATCGAAGATATCGATGACAAAATGAATATTGATGGTGATATCTTGATCATTTACATAAACAAGATCCGTTTCATATAAGGCCTTTTTTTGCTCATCTAATTCTAAATTGTCGCAAGTAAGGACAAATAAATTATCTTCGTTGACATCAGCATGGCATTCTTTGCTTTGAATTTCCGAAATCACATCATTGATGGCTGGCTCATAAGGAATCTTAGAGATTGCTTGCAATGATAAATAATTATGTTCGCTGACCATCTCGTCAATATTATTTGTAATATAATACTTTGCAGGGATGGCTAATAAATACGAAGAAAGAATAAAAATACAAACCGAAATCAAAATGGAAATATAACGATATTTTGCCATTCTTGATGGCATTACTAATGACTTTAAAAAATTAATTATAACCATATAATTGTTACTCCTTTATAATAGGGTTTTAAAATTCAATTATACCTATTATATCATTCCTTTGATTTTTCTTCAATGTTTATTTTACTTGATTGAAAACCTTGATATCAATTGTTTACCTATTTGTCATATGACACTAAAGTTGCCTCTGATATCAGTTCCTCTGTATGGTACAAGCAATTTCTGTAATCAGTCCACATCGCTTTGGTTACCAATTGATATTTTAGACTTAATGCCAGATTTTTTATTTGTTCTTTTTCATTTGTTGTCAGATCCTCATCAATCATCAATCCGTCAATATCGATTTGATATACTTCCCCAATCCGCAACAATTGAAACGTTTGGTAATCAAGGTACAAGCGAAATTCCAATTGCTTTAGATATTGTAAATCTGCCATTAAGAAAGGACTCTCGCCATCGATTAGTAGATATGGCTTAACGGTTGCAGGATTGTTAGCAAAGTAGTTTTGACTTATCAAATCATGTAATGTATCAGCATTTACTCTAACAAAGAGCACTTTCGAATCACTTGCTTGCATTATTTTATTGAGGATTTGCTTTTCTAAGGCGATTAAGTTGGTATTGGTGATGAATTTACGATAATCATCTCTGGTTTGTATGCCACCGATATTGGCTTTGATCTCATATCCTACTTTTGTCTTTTGCATGTAAAGCGGAGCGTATAAAAGTTCCAACTCGCTTTTTTGGACTTGTAAACTGATGCATTGATTTAAGGTTTTATAATATAAGTATTCTTTATATGCCACTTCATCCAGTTCAAAATAATGAAACTGAATCATAAACGTTACAACATCGATGAGGTCATCAAAAGCTGAAAAATCTTTTGGATATTTGATTGCAAAGACGAATGGAGTTACATTTTTTTCGCAAAGCTCATTAGTAATTTGACGAACCCAACGATCAATCGTTCGACTATCATAAGTTTTTGAAAGAATGATGAATTCATAACTATCTAATAAGTAAACATCTTCGCCTGTCATTTGATGCATCATTTGTATGATACTATTTTTTAGATCGTCACTCATGTAAGTATGTTGTTTGAATTTACCACCGATGACACTCAAATGATAGTTAATCTCAGTGGCTTTTTGTTTTTCTAATTGCATTTTTTGCGTTAAATCGTGTTTTGTAAAATAGGATGCCATTGAAGTGTACTTGTTAGAAACAGTTAATTTCGCATTGGCAACATCTTTTTTTAAATCGTCTCGAACGATACTACAAATATAGAATTTTAAAATTCCATCTTTAGAAAAATAAGGTTTCCCATGTTCAGTTATGAATACGCGCTGTCCATTTAAAGATAAATTGTAAGAAAAGTGGTACGTTTGTTTGGCAGCTACTTGCTCAATGATTTGGGCATGAATATGTTTGTCAATATCGATTATTTTTTGTAAGTATTCACCACGCGCAATCACAAGTTCTTTGGTCCCTAAAAAACTAGCCAATTCAGGTGTGATTAACATTCTTTGTTTGGATATTTCATAATAAAATAATCCTTCTTGTAAGCCCGACATCGCTGTTTGCAAGATATCCTTTTGCGCTTGTAGATTTTCTTGATAGAAAAGATTGATTAACTTAGATTCTAACAATTTAGACGCAATCTTTAAGGTTAAACTTGCCTCTGGTGATGTGATATCACTGATTGTTGACGTGTAAACAACACAAGCATATAAATCTCCATCATAATTAAGCGGAGTAGCAAATACATATTTCACTTTCAAATCTAAATAAGTTGCTTTTGTAATCGGTTCAATAATCGGAATATTAGTGTCATTGAAATCGAGAATGACATCTTTATTTCCGCTTATTAGCAACTCAATAATCGTCCCATCAAGGGCTGAATAAGGTAATTCTCGTTCGTATAAGCGTTCCTTTTTATAATTGAAGGTAGTAACACTGCTAAAACTATCGTGTAAATCAGGCAATAATTCGAAGTTAGCACGATTAAAAATAATATACAACGCTTCATTAAACGGAACAATCTTTGCTAGACTTTTAGAAAACTCCAATAAACTTTCTCGTTCTCCAACTTTAACCATTGCTAGATTAACTAGATTAATCGTATTTTCAATACTGGTGATTGTCTGTTGCAATTTTTCATTCAATTCGAATTGTTTATCGTCTTCATTTGCTTCGAGAATATTTTCTTCGTTATTGCGGATGATTTCTTTTTCTACCAAATCCGTGTAATTCAGAAGCTTTGTAATCTCTTCTTTTGCTCCTGGAAGGAGCATAATCAATGCCTTTAGATAGTTCTTATAGAAATTCTTTTTTAGAAACTGATCATTTGTAGCTTCTACTGTTTTTAAGTATTGGTCGCTATATTTTTTTACGCTTTGGTAATCTTCTAGTAGGAGCAATAGTTCACAAAATTCATTGAGGTAGTTAATTTGCTCATTGTCTAAGTCATCGAGATTCTTAAATATATCTTTGAATAACTTGAAAGCAAATTTGTATTTCTTTTCGTTGATTAACAGTTTTGCATTCAAATAATCACAATACAGTTGACTCGCTTTATCTTTTAGTTTATTTGATAAAACCATGGTTTCTTCTAAGTAAGTTAAGGCATTACTCATATCCCCATCATCAATATAGAGTTTGGTAATGTTCCCGAGAATAATCACTTTTAGATTGTCATCGGGATTGTTTGTTAGTATGGTGAGAAGATTACTCAATGATTTATGTTTTTCACCAAGCGCTTCATAAATATAAGAATTTTCTAAATACCAACGATTCACTTCGTCTTGATTATTCACATCAATATAAAGACGTTTTTCATTGGCATAGATAAAAGCACGACGATAATTTTTCTTTTGAATAAAGATATAAATCAATCGCTCTAATACGGAAACATAGATTTTTTGGAAAATAGTTTTATCAAGGTCAAGAAAGCTTTTACTAGATAGTGCTAGGGCATCATCAAATAAGCCTTCATTGATATAAATATCAATCATTAACAAGGTATTTAAATAGAAATATTCATAGTTATTGGTTGCTCGACACTCATTTCTTACTTCAACAACGCTGTTGAAAAGTTTCAGTGACAATTCTTGACTTGCTAATTGATCATAAACTTCTCTAATGTTCATGGTATCACCTCACATTATGATTATAGCACAAAGGAAGACGATTGAAAACAAAAAATGAGCCTAGCTTTGTGAAAAGCTAAGCTCATGCCTATCTTTAAAATTCAAACATAATTGTGACTGGGCCATCGTTAATCAATTCAATATCCATATGGGCTCCAAAAATACCTTCCGCAACATCCAAATCGAAGGTACGTAGTTGCTGGCAAAAGTCTATATACAATTGATTGGCCATGACAGGATTTAATGCATCCGTAAAGGAAGGACGATTGCCTTCATTGGTATTGGCATACAAGGTAAATTGTGATATGGCGAGAATTTTTCCCCCAACTTTTTTAATATCAAGATTCATTTTACCATTTTCATCTTCGAAAATGCGTAGATTCGCAATTTTTTTCGCGGCTTTTAGGTTCTTTTGTTCATCGTCACCAACAGTATAACCAACAAGCAAACAATATCCTTGTTTGATCTCTCCGGTTATGTTCTCATCAACGGTACATTTCGCTTTTTGTACTCTCTGTAAGACTATTTTCATTACTTAATCGTCCTTTCGATGGTATAAATATCGGCAACCTTTTGTAAATTCGTGATTGTATTGTTTAATGTATCAACATTGTTCACACTTAGCCGAATCTTAGTTAATAAATCACCGCTTTTATTCTTTGCAGAAGAGATTGTTGTAATAGTAACATTATTGATACTGTTAATCACGTTAATGATGTCGGCAACAATATTACGGCGATCAAAAGAACAAATCATAATTTGAGAATCAAAGTTCTTTTTCTCACTATCATTGTCCCAAATGACTTCAATATAGCGATCTTTATCTGTCGTTTTGGTATTATGACATTCCAAGCGATGAACTACAATTCCATATCCTTTGCTGACATAGCCAACAATATTATCGCCAAAGACTGGATGGCAGCAATTGGCAAGCTTTATTTGTGCTTTGTCAAGTCCATCAACAACTATACCAAAATCATTATTCGCACGACGCTTTACGCGTTTTTGTTCGGTATCGCTATAATATTTTAAAAGCGCTTCATCATCGATTTTTTCACTTGTTCCTGCTAATTTATTAGCAGCTCCTCGTGCTGATAATGAGCTTTTACCAATTTCAAAGTAAAAATCTTCCAGATTATTGACTGCATATTTTTCAAATGCTTTGGCAACCATCTTATCATCTAATTTTGGAACAAGAATATTTTCCGCTTTGATTGCTTTTTCAAAATCATCGTGTCCTTTTTCAATGAGAGCTTCTCGCTTTTGTTTGTTGAGGATGGAAATAATTTTATGACGAGCATGAGTTGTTTTAACAATCTTCATCCAGGCTTCAGTTGGGCCGTTAAAACTCTTAGAAGTCTTAATCTCAACAACATCACCGGTCTTTAACTTATAAGTCAAGGGAACAATACGACCATTGATGATAGCACCAACGGTATGATTTCCTACTTCTGTATGAACACGATAGGCAAAATCAAGCGGGGTTGCTCCTGTAGGAAAGTCCAAGACATCGCCTTTTGGTGTAAAGACATAGACATTAGCACTAAAGATATCTTCTCTGATTTGCTCTAGAGGATCGCTATCTTCAGATTCGCTTATTTCTGCGTAAGTTAATAAGTCACGATACCATTTTAACTTAGCAGCAACTTCTTCCTGTTCTTTTTCTGGAGAATAACCTTTATTTTCTTCTTTGTAAGCCCAGTGGGCTGCAATACCATATTCAGCGATATCATCCATATCATAGGTACGAATTTGTATTTCATAAATTTTGCCACTATACCCTACGATTGTTGTATGTAACGATTGATATAAATTGGGTTTTGGGGTGGCAATATAATCTTTAAATCGTCGTGGTAAAGGATTCCACTCGCTATGAACGATTCCCAAAGCATGGTAGCAATCTTCAATGGTTGGTACCAAAATTCTTAAGGCCATCAAATCATAAATTTGATCAAAATCCAAATTTTTCTCACGCATTTTTTTACTGACACTAAAAATATTCTTTATACGACCTTTGATTTCAAATTTCTTAATATCATTATCATCAAGAATATTGGTCATTTTATCTTTCATTCTTTGGATATCTTCTTCTCGTACTAACTTTTGTTCGGTGATTAAAGAATTAATCCGTTCATATTCAACAGGTTCTAGGTATTTATACGCTGTGTCTTCCAATTCTGCTTTGATGCGATACATACCCAAGCGATGGGCAAGTGGAGCATATAAATCAAGCGTTTCCCGTGCAATTTTTCGTTGCTTATCTTCTGGTTGAAACTCAAGGGTACGCATATTATGAACACGATCTAGCAGTTTTACTAAAATAACTCTAATATCTTTCGCCATTGCTAGTAATATTTTTTGGTGAGTTCTGGCCAATGCTTTTTCTACTGTCATGTACTTTAGTTTACTAATTTTGGTAACACCTTCAACGATTTTCACAACATCGCTACCAAAGCGTTTTTCCAAATCGGTACGATCTTCATCGGTATCTTCTAACACATCGTGTAACAATCCCGCTGCAATCGTTGCTGGACTAGCATGTAGGTCAGCTAGCATATAAGCAACCTCAAGAGGATGTTGGATATATGGATCTTTTGACTTACGGAATTGGCCTAAATGCTTTTCATTTGCTAATTCATATGCATCTTGGATTAATGCAAGATTTTTTGGATTTTTTAAATATTCACTAACCTTTGCCATCACATCGGCAAATGTCACTTTATAATCTGGTCGATCCATATTCTTTCCCCTCTCTACTATATTTTTTATTACTATTTATTCATATTGTATTAACGTTTTTACTGGATAATTGCCTAAGACATCGCGACCTTTTAAATCGACTAATTCGATTAAAAAGCCCAAACCAACAACAATGCCTCCCATCTTCTCAACAAGTTCAATTGTTGCTTTAACGGTTCCCCCAGTTGCCAGTAAATCATCAATAATTAAGACTTTTTGACCAGGTTTGATTGCATCTTGGTGCATACATAAGGTATTGGTTCCATATTCTAGAGAATAAGAAATACTAATCGTTTCTCGAGGTAATTTATGTGGTTTACGGACAGGTATAAAACCAATCTTCATTTCGTAAGCAATGGGACATCCAAAGATAAATCCTCTTGACTCCGGACCGACAATTACTTCGGCATCACATAAAATGGCAAACTCTTTTAATTCATCACAAGCGCTTTTGAAAACTTTCCCATTGGCCATTAATGGCGTAATATCTCGAAATAAGATTCCTTCAATGGGAAAATCAGGAACATTTGCAATAAAATCTTTGTAATTCATAATAACACCTCTTTCACGAATAGGTATATTATAACACAAGTATTTTTTTTTGTTAAGTACTTCCGTTAAAAAAATAACTAGCCTAGGGCTAGTTAATGATTGAGGTTCCAGTAACATTAGGAATTACTTTATAGATATTGACAGCATTAAAAATACTGCTCATTTTATTGATATAGTCGTTGATATCATCTCGATGAACAAATGCTAAGATAGTACCAGCAAAACCACCGCCATGGACTCTAACAGCTCCCCGGCGTAAGAGTTTTTTTGTCAATGTTAGTGCTAGTGTTAACCCCTGTTCGCTATCCTCTGGATAATAACAATTTTGTAATAAATCATAAGAACTTTGTCCAGACTCATTGACGATACGCAAGAACATATCAATATCTTGGTTTTGTAAGGCAGTAAACGCCTTATCAACACGCTTATTTTCTTCAAAGAAATGCATGCTTCGTAATATCGCACGTCCACCAACTTCTTTTACCAATTCTGGTAAGGCTCGATAAAAATCATTTTCACTCACTTCGCGTAAATAATCGTGCCCCAAATAACTAGCAACCTTTTGCATATCACTTTTAATCTCACTATAGTATTGGGTTAGATTGGCATGACTTCCTGGAGTGTTAATTAGCACCAAACTGTAATCACCAAAGGAAAACTCCGCTTTTGTAATGACAGGATTATGGGGATTATAAAAGTCTATATGATTGATTCCTCCAAAAGAAATGCCGATTTGATCCAATAAACCGCAAGGCTTTCCGAAGAAATCTGTTTCCGATTTCTGAGCAATCATCGCTTTTTGGAGTTTATTTATTTCACCATGATTAAACAATTGATTGATTACTTCACAAAAGACAAGTTCAAAAGCAGCACTAGAGCTAATTCCTGCTCCTTGGGGAATGGCACTGTCAATCTTCACATCAAATCCACCAACATAGAAGCCTTTGCTCTTCATTCCCGACACGATTCCACGAATAAGAGCGATACTTTGATGATATTCTTCTTTTTTCGGGTAGACATCATCTAAATCAACAACAACAAATTCATCATCATCATCGAAGGAAGCGCGGATGAAATTACTCTTGTTTTTCTTTACCGCCGCTAGTAGCGCAAGCTGAATTGTTGAAACAAGCACTTTTCCATAATTATGATCGGTATGATTGCCTAACAATTCAATTCTTCCTGGTGAAGAGAAAAACACTTCAGCGCTATCTTCAAAAGAAATCATGAATTTCTTTTTCAATCGTTCTAAACGAAAGACAAATTCGCTAGTTTGCATCATATGGTGGTTTCACTAACTTGAAGTTCTTTTTTTGAAAGTTCCAACTATCGCGGCACATATCTTCTAGTGTATATTTGGTATAAAAATGTAATTCTTTTTCTGCTTTTGTTGTATCTGCAAAACATTCATCAATATCACCTGGGCGACGAGGATTGATGGTATAAGGAATCTTCACATGATTGACATGTTCAAAGGTACGAATGATGTCAAAGACGCTATATCCTTTGCCTGTTCCTAAATTGTAAATTGTTAAACCAGGAATTGTATTTCGTTTTTCTAACGCCAAAACATGGCCATAAGCGAGGTCTAGAACGTGAATATAGTCGCGTACTCCTGTCCCATCAGGGGTTTGATAATCATTTCCATAGATTTTTAAATGACTTAATTTTCCAATTGCTACTTGGGTAATATAAGGCATTAAGTTATTGGGAATCCCTTCTGGTTCTTCCCCAATCAAACCAGATTGATGAGCTCCTAATGGATTAAAGTAACGAAGAATACAAGCATCAAAATTAGGATTGGCTTTGCAATAGTCTGCGATTATCTTTTCAATGAAATATTTAGTTCTACCATAGGGATTACTGACTTCCCCTATTGGAAACTCTTCTGCAATCGGAACAGTCGTTGGCTTTCCATACACTGTTGCGCTAGAACTAAAGACAAAGCGAGTGATATGATATTCTTCCATTAACTCTAGTAATGTTAATGTAGAACCCAAATTGTTATGAAAGTATCTTAATGGTTTTGTTACGGATTCAGCAACTGCCTTTAAACCAGCAAAATGAATGACCGCCTCAATTTGTTCTCTTTTAAACATGCTACGTACTTGTTCTTTCTCTAACAAATCAATTTGGTAAAACTTGGGTCTCACACCAGTGATTTGATTGATACGATCTAGTACTTCGATTTTGCTATTAACCAAGTTATCAACGATTACCACATCATGCCCTGCTTCTATTAAAGCAACAACCGTGTGACTACCGATGTATCCAGTTCCCCCAGTAACTAATATTGCCATGTTATCCTCCTATAATTTCTAATCCAACCGCGCTTAAAAACGTTCGTAAGTGGCTATCTCCTATGGATGTGTTTTTAAAAATAGCAGTACACTCAAGAATTTGTTTACAAGTGTCGTTGATATATTTTTCAAGAATTAATTCTACTCGTTGCTCTGAATTGCTAGCCCCATACTCACTAAGTAATTCTGCGATCATATTTTTATGAACAATCAAATCAGGATTTGTTATAATGGCATCTAAGTATGTAACCCGTCCCATTAATATTTCTTGTACAGCCGCAAATTGTTTTTTTAAGCGCCCTGGTAAGATAAATAATCCCATTGCTTCAATTAAACCAATCGATTCTTTTTTAATATTGTGAAAGGGTTGATGAGCATGGAAAATTCCATCAGGGTATTCTTTATTGGTGCGATTGTTCCGTAAAATTAGATATAAATGATAATATTGATCCACTTTACGAACAATTGGGGTAATCGCATTGTGTTGTTGTTGCGTATGAGCGATTAATCCTATTTGTTCATCTTGATAATTATTCCATATATGAAGAATTTCACTCGCAAAACTGATGATTTTATCACGATTTGGACTAATGATTCTTAAACATGAATTATACCAGTTTAAATAAGCAATTTGGCAATCCTCATACCCTTTCTTCACAAACTCATACTTCGTAGCAGAAGCAAACACAGGCATCATATGCTTACCACCTTGAAAATGTTCATGGTTTAAAATAGAACCACCAACAATTGGTAGAGAAGCATTGCTGCCAACAAAGTAATGAGGAAACAAATCAACAAAATCGCATAACTTAATAAACGTACTGTGATCAATTTTCATATTAACATGTTTTTTATGAATCACCACAACATGTTCTTCGTAATATTGATAAGGGGAATATTGCATAAACCAGTCTTCCCCAGCTAGTTTAAAATCGACTAAGCGAATATTTTGACGCGGTGGTGAGTCCACTCTTCCCGCGTATCCTAAGTTTTCATAACATAAAATACATTTTGGATATTTGATTGATACGTCATTCGCTAGCTTGGCGGTTGCTTTATTATCTTTTTCTGGTTTTGATAAATTAATTGTAATTTCTAAATAATTATTGGGAAAATTTGCCTTCCAAAAAAGGTTTAATTTTATTCTACTTAATTTTATATAATGATTGTTCACTTGGAGAGCATATAAAAAACGGCAAGCTTCTTCACTAGAAACATGATGTAGTAGATCGAAAAACTTGGTTTGAACCACGCTTGGTAATGGCGTTAACATGCCCATGATAGCAGTAGAAAACAACTCCAGATCTTCTTCCTTCACTAAGTTTTCTTTCAATGCAACCAGTTCAATACTAGTAATCAAATCATCTAGATTGTTTTCTTTTTCTTCACTGACATTATAATTTTGCAGATGAAATTTAGATAATAGCAAGTTCGTTAGATAAACCTCATCCGTACTTGCTAGATATAACTTTTCTCGAGCATAGCTGATCAGAGAGTTAATTAATGCATTCCGCTCTTTTATAATCATGGTTTCACCCCTCTAACAATAACATTATATTATATTTCCTAGTAAAAGACAACATCAAAGTATGAGCCAACAAATAAATCGCTAGACTAACAACACAAAATATGATAAAATACTCAAGAAGGTGATAATATGGAACCACTAGCTTATAAATTACGCCCTACCCAACTAAAAGACATTGTCGGTCAAGATCATTTGATTGGTAAAAATGGGGTGATTACAAAGATGTTGAAGAATAAAAATTTACCATCGATTATTCTTTATGGTAGCCCAGGAATTGGGAAAACGACGATTGCTTTAGCCATTTGTAATGATTTAAATGTAGATTACCATGCTTTTAATGCTTCAACGGACAATAAAGCGATGTTGAAAGAGATGATTGACAAAGCGCAAACTAATCGACCATTCATCTTAATCATTGATGAAATTCATCGCATGAAAAAAGACATCCAGGATTATTTACTTCCCTTCGTTGAGAAAGGTACGATTACGTTAATTGGATTAACAACAATTAATCCGTATCATTCGATCAATCCTGCGGTTCGTTCTCGTTGTACCATTTTACGATTAAATCCTTTGAGCGAAAAAGACTTAGAGACGATCTTTAGCCGCACCTTTGCTTATCTAGACAAAGAGATTGCGATTGCTGAAGACGCTAAAAAATATATTATTAGTTTATCAAATGGAGATGTTCGTAGTTTGATCAATATGATCGAATGTGTTTATTTCACCTTAAATAGTGAAAAGACATTGACATTAGCAGCAACAAGAGAAATTTTACTAAAAGCCAATGTCAGTATTGATAAGAATGAAGATAGTTTTTATGATACTTTAAGTGGTCTCCATAAATCGATTCGCGGTAGTGATGTGAATGCAAGTTTACATTATTTAGCGAAACTAGTTACCAGCGAAGACTTTTTACCCCTAATTAGACGACTTTATTGTATCTTTTATGAAGATATTTCCATTGCCAATCCGAATCTTGGCCCTCGTGTGAGAGCGGCTTGTGAAGCAGCTTTGGAACTAGGAATGCCGGAAGCGGTTCTGCCTTTATCCTCGATTGTTGTTGAGATGGCCTTATCACCAAAATCTAATTCCACCTATTTGGCTTTCCATGCAGCAATGAAGGATATTGAAGAAGGCCGTAGTGGTTCCTTACCATTACATCTAAAGAATACCTACTCGTTTGATCCCAATCAAGGAACCTATCAATATCCTCATGACTTTCCTGGGGCTTGGGTGAACCAGCAATATCTTCCTGATAATATTAAAAACGCTCAGTATTGGACAGCAAAACCAACGAGTCCTTTTGAAGAAGCGTTAAAAGAACGCTATGAGGCGATTGAAAAAGCCAAAAAAGCAAACAAAAAAGCATCAAAATAGATTGATGCTTTTTATTTTTTAGTCTTTTCTTTATGTAAAGTTTGTTTTCTACATTTAGGACAAAACTTCATTTGTTCAATTCTGTCAGGAGTATTCTTCTTATTTTTTTCTGTTAAGTAGTTTTCCTCATTACAAACTGTACATCTCATTAAAAAAGTTACGCGCATAACTGTTCCTCCTAGATTTACTCACCTGTGTATTATACAATAAAAGTTAGGTAAATGCAAGAGTTTTCTAAATTTAGTTCTGTTTAGGCTTGATATGCAGGGCGAATAACATCGTAGGTTGTACGAAGATTGAACGCATTTTCGGCTGTAACAGCCTTAGCGGCAGGAATCATCGTTTGAATGGTAAAGGTTTGATCATACCCAACAGAATTATTGAAGATTCTAACTTGATATTCGACCTCTGTATCAACATTTGGATACGATGTAATTAATCCATTGCTACCGATATACGGACTATTTTCAATTAACTCGATTGTAAAGCCTTTTAAGAATTTCGCAGCATTGTATTCAGCATATACCATATCCATGAAATATTCCCATTTACCAGCATGTCTCATTGTCATTGGGCAATCTTTCCCTGAGAAAGTATTATGTTGTTTTACAGCAAATACAGGATCTAAACGCTTTAGACGGCATAGTTCACCGACTAGTTTTGCAAGATTTGACCATGTGTGCATAATATTTTCATTTTCATTGACGGTTGATTCAATCCCTATACTATTCAGGTTACCACCCTTATTAGATAATGTCTTATAAGTATTACTCCACCAAATAGTACCAACATAATAATTACCATTGGCTCCAATTTTTGTATTAATTCCTGTGTAAGGAATCAATGTTTGTGCATTGACATTAATGATGGTCCCCCCATTGAATGTTTGGGAAGCTTTTAGCGTTGACTTTTGGTCATTCACTACATAGTAACCATCGTCACTAAAAGTTACATAACCAGGAACATTTTCTGTTGCTTTGATTCCTGTATCATACCAACTATTCTTAATACCAGTACCATCACCAGCATGCCATGCAATTTCTGTAATAGGAACCGATTGGAAAATACCATCTGAGCCGACAGAGAAATGCCATGAAGCTCCATTACAGCCATTTGTATATTCGCAATTTGCAGTTCCTGCTCCGGTACCGGTATAACTTCCTGATGAGTGAACAGTAATGAAATCAATACTCGTTGCTGTTTTTTCAGGATAGTTTGCAGAACCAGGTTTTAATTTATATTTGGTATCATCGATTACTAAATCAGTAAAGAAATACTTACTGATGCTACCCGATAATAATTTTAATGGACCACGACAATTTGGATCATCAGCAGCTTGCATACCATGAACATAGATAATTTCTTGTAAGACAACATCATATTGAATTTGATCAATCCAATTGACAGGGTTCATATAGTTAGGCATACTAATTGAAATAGAGGCGCTTACTTTTGGATCAACGGTTGAAGTTGCTGTAAAAACAACATCACCACCTTGAGAAAAGCTTGGAACACCATATTCATTGATTGTGGCAATAAAGTCTTTTGATGTTGTCCATACGACTTCTGGAGAAGCGGTTGCTGGAGTAACGGCAACATTAAATTTCATCGAACTATCTAAGAATAATGGTAAACCAGCATCCATAGTGATTTCTAGTGTTGCGGGAATATTCGGATTTGTAATCACGGCAACAGTTACCTCGTAGGTATAATAGCCACTAACACCACGAATTATTACTTCACCAACACTTGCTGAAGTCACTTTCCCAGCAGCATTAACAGTTGCTATTTTTTCTTCTAATGTTGACCATTGAACGTTTGTTGCAGGAGCACCATCGATTAAGAATTCTAATTGG
>Ga0265294_10004714_pt1 | contig 16924 bp, 12 predicted proteins | sample MunlanPumphouse3_FD_192504 | JGI IMG/M metagenome (GOLD analysis project Ga0265294, IMG submission 192504) | Groundwater microbial communities from a municipal landfill in Southern Ontario, Canada - Pumphouse #3 | ecosystem: Environmental > Aquatic > Deep subsurface > Groundwater | place...
TCGGTGGAGGCATTGAACGTTGCCGACAAAAATTACGAGATTGTGCGCAACTTTCCCATGCCCGGCCGTTCCTTCAGAGGAACCGTTTCGATCGATTTTTAATTCACCATTAAACAATAACGCATATGAAAAAGAAAAATGTTTGTATTTTAGTACTTCTGGCTGCTCTTTTTGCAGCATGTAGCGACAGCGACATCGTGGATCCTACGGAACTTCCGCCCTTGGAAACCCAAAAGATTTTGGTACTTTGCGAGGGAATTTGGAACCACGACAACAGTACGCTGGCTTTTTACGATTTGAAAAGCAAAACCACGGACCCCGATTATTTTACTACGGTAAACAAAAGGGGTTTGGGCGATACGGCAAACGATATGATCAAATACGGATCGAAAATCTATATCGTTGTCAACGAGTCGGGCACCATAGAAGTAATCGATGCCGCTACGGGTAAATCGTTGAAACAGATTGAGATGAAGGAAAAGACAGCCGAAGGCAAAGAAATAAACAAGCAGCCCCGCTATGCAGCTGCTTACGGGGGAAAAGTGTACGTTACTTCCTACGACGACACCGTAACCCGCATCGATACCGTTTTGCTGGCAATCGACGGCTCAGTGACGGTTGGACGCGATCCGGAGGGTATATGCATCAAAAACGGCAAAATCTATGTGGCCAACTCCGGCGGATTGGATTTCCCGAATTACGACAAGACGGTTTCGGTGATCGATCTAAAAAGCTTCGAAGAAATAAAAAAGATCGAAGTCGGTCTCAATCCCTATCAGGTGTTTGCCGACAGCCAAGGCGATGTGTATGTGAGCGTTCGTGGGGATTATGCCGATATCACCCCGAGTTTCAAAAAAATAAGCCCGTCGTACGAAGTATCCGCGATTGCCAACCTGACGGTTTCGGAATTTACAATCGTCAACGACAAAGCATACATCCTGTACAACGAATGGGGAAAAGAAAGCGTAGTGAAAGTGTTTGACTGCAAGACCGAAAAAGTGGTTACCGACAATTTTGTAACCGACGGCACTGCTATTTCCAACGGCTATAAAATTACCGCCGATGCATACAGTGGCGATGTTTACGTTACTACGTCCGATTATACCACCTCGGGCAACGTGTTGTGCTTCGACAACAAAGGGGAATACAAATTCACCCTCCCAAGCGTAGGAATAGGACCAAACAAAATAATTCTCCTCGATTAACCGACAAATTTACATTATTTATTATTTTGGGTTCAAATGAAAGGGGCTGTCTGTTTTTTGGACAGCCTTTTTCGTTTTTCGCTTACTAAAGAAAATGCTATTTCTGCCTTAACCAATGGAGCGAACAAGCAATGAAAAAATCTTTAACGCCTAATCGAGTTTAAGTACGGCGAGGAAAGCTTTTTGAGGTATTTCCACGTTACCGATCTGCTTCATGCGTTTCTTCCCTTCTTTCTGTTTTTCGAGCAGCTTGCGCTTACGCGAGATATCGCCACCGTAACACTTGGCGGTAACGTCTTTTCGTAAAGCTTTGACCGTTTCGCGGGCAATAATTTTAGATCCTATGGCAGCTTGAATGGCAATATCGAATTGTTGACGCGGAATCAGCTCTTTGAGTTTTTCGCACATGCGCCGCCCCAACGACTGCGCATTATCGAAATGCGTAAGCAGGGATAAGGCATCCACCGGCTCGCCGTTGATCAGAATATCGAGCTTCACCAACTTGGAAGGACGAAAATCGAGCATATGATAATCGAACGAAGCATACCCGCGAGAAACACTTTTCAGCTTATCGTAAAAATCGATGACGATTTCGCCCAACGGCAAATCGAAAAGGAGTTCCACCCTGTCGCCCGAAATATAATTCTGTTTGACAAGTACCCCGCGTTTACCCAGACAAAGCGTCATGATAGGACCAATGTAGGTAAGATTGGTAATGATGGAAGCCCGTATAAACGGCTCTTCGATACGTTCGATCACTGCCGGATCGGGCAACTCCGAGGGATTATGCACTTCTTTCATGTTGCCTTTCTTGTCGAACACATGGTACGAAACATTGGGAACGGTGGTGATAACATCCATGTTGAACTCGCGCTCGAGACGTTCCTGCACGATCTCCATGTGCAGCAATCCCAAAAATCCGCAGCGAAAGCCAAAGCCCAGTGCAACCGACGATTCGGGTTGAAAAGTGATTGAAGCGTCGTTCAATTGCAGTTTCTCGAGCGACGTGCGCAGGTTCTCGAAATCGTCGCTTTCGATGGGGTATACGCCGGCAAACACCATCGGTTTCACTTCCTGAAAACCGGCAATGGGTTTATCGCAAGGACGGTCTACATGCGTAATGGTGTCGCCAACTTTCACCTCATTGGAGGTTTTGATTCCCGAAATAATGTACCCCACATCGCCACAGTAGATCCGGTCTTTGGGCATCATCCCCAGTTTGAGCACGCCTACTTCATCGGCTTCGTATTCTCGTCCGGTAGCCACAAACTTCACGTGATCGTTTTTACCGATACTGCCGTTCACCACCTTGTAGTAAGCAATGATTCCACGAAAAGGATTGAATACCGAATCGAAAATCAAGGCTTGCAACGGAGCATCGGGATCGCCCACAGGCGCGGGAATTTTTTCGATAATAGCTTTTAAAATCTCTTCGACCCCTTCGCCCGTCTTCCCGCTGGCGCGAAGAATTTCGTCGCGTTCGCACCCCAACAGATCAACAATTTGGTCTTCCACTTCATCGGGCATAGCAGTTTCCATGTCGATTTTGTTGATAACGGGAATAATGGTCAAATCGTGCTCAATGGCCATATACACGTTTGAAATGGTTTGAGCCTGAATGCCCTGCGTGGCATCGACTATCAACAGCGCACCTTCGCAGGCCGCAATGGAACGGGAAACCTCGTAGGAAAAATCCACGTGTCCCGGCGTATCGATTAAATTAAGGATGTAATTTTCACCTTCGTACTCATAATTCATCTGAATGGCATGGCTTTTAATGGTGATGCCGCGCTCGCGTTCCAAATCCATGCTGTCGAGCACTTGGTTCTGCATATCCTTACTGTCGATGGTGTGGGTGTACTCCAGCAACCGATCGGCAAGTGTGCTTTTGCCGTGATCGATATGAGCAATGATGCAAAAATTACGTATATTTTTCATTCAATAAATTTCTCCTAATATAAAATACAAATTCTTACTCAATTAAAATTCGGCATTCTTGGGTGTTCGAGGAAAAGGAATCACATCGCGAATATTGGTCATCCCCGTAACGAACAACATCAGCCGCTCGAAACCCAGCCCGAATCCGGAATGAGGTGCCGTACCAAATTTTCGACTTTCGAGATACCACCAAATGGATTCTATACTCATTCCGAGTTCATTTACCCGATTCATCAGCTTATCGTAATCAGCCTCACGTTCCGATCCACCAATGATTTCTCCGATTTTCGGAAATAAAACGTCCATAGCCCGCACGGTTTTTCCATCGTCGTTTTGTTTCATATAAAACGATTTGATCTCCTTGGGGTAATCGGTCAGAATCACGGGGCGTTTAAAATGTTTTTCCACCAAATAACGCTCGTGTTCCGCTTGCAGATCGGTTCCCCAATGGACGGGATATTCGAATTTTTGCCCCGATTTTTCCAGAATATCGATTCCTTCGGTATAGCTGAGCCGGACAAAATCGTTGTTTACCACAAAATGCAAACGGTCGATGAGCTCATGATCGTACATTTTCGACAAAAAACCAATATCTTCCATACAATTTTCCAACGCATGGCGAACGAGGTATTTCATGAAATCCTCGGCAAGGTCCATGTTGTCTGTAATGTCGTTGAAAGCCACTTCCGGCTCTATCATCCAAAATTCGGCCAAATGGCGTGGCGTGTTTGAATTTTCGGCACGAAACGTGGGGCCAAACGTGTAAATGGCACCCAGCGACATTGCCCCCAACTCGCCTTCGAGCTGACCCGAAACAGTGAGGTTGGTCTGACGTCCAAAAAAATCCTGCGAATAGTCTACCCTGCCGTCTTCTTTCTTGGGAACATTGTCCAAATCGAGCGAGGTAACCTGAAACAAAGCGCCTGCACCTTCGGCATCGGAAGCGGTGATAATGGGTGTATGAAAATAATAAAATCCCCTGTCGTGAAAATATTTATGAATGGCATACGACATATGATGTCGAATTCTGAAAATAGCGCCAAAAGTATTGGTGCGTGGGCGAAGATGGGCTATTTCGCGAAGAAACTCCAACGAGTGTCCCTTTTTCTGCAACGGATACGTTGCCGGATCGGCCGTGCCGTAGATTTCTATTTCGTGGGCCTGTACTTCTACTGTTTGTTCCCTGCCCATCGATTGAACCAATATGCCGTTTACGCCGATGCACGCACCGGTAGTGATGGGTTTCAAAAACTCTTCACCGAATTTGGCATTTTCGATGACGATTTGCAAATTGTTGATGGTCGATCCGTCGTTTAACGCGACAAAACTTATGTTTTTGTTTCCTCTGCGGGTACGAACCCAGCCCTTTACGTTGATTTCTGATCCAAAATCGGTCGACTTCAATGCGTCGGCTATTTTCGTTCTTTTTATTTGCTTCATAATTTACACGAAATCGCCCGTCGTCATTTCACATGACAGACGGGGATCAATTATTTTATTTGTTGATTTAAAAAATTAAGTGATTTTTTCGTTTGCACTTCGTTCGGACATGTTAATCGAAATGTCCCATACGAAGCATGTTTACTTCTTGTTCTGTGAGATAACGCCATTTTCCTCGGGGAAGTTTTTTCTTGGTCAATCCCGCAAAATAAACCCGGTCGAGTTTGAGTACCTTGTAACCCAATTTTTCGAAAATACGGCGAACAACCCGGTTTCTCCCCGAGTGAATCTCGATTCCGACCTGCGAAAGATCTTCTTCGGTTACGTAACTGATTGCATCGGCGTGAATCTCTCCGTCTTCCAATTCAATACCATCGGCTATCATCTGCATGTGTTCTGCAGCCACGGGTTTATCGAGCCACACCTGATAAATTTTTCGCTTTTCGTATTTCGGATGGGTTAATTTCGACGCCAAATCGCCGTCATTCGTGAGTAGCAGAACGCCCGTAGTCGAACGGTCGAGCCTTCCCACGGGATAAATGCGTTCGGAGCAGGCACTTTTCACCAATTCCATCACCGTCTTGCGGTTTTCCGGATCGTCGGTAGTGGTAACAAACCCTCTCGGTTTATTGAGCAATACATAAACTTTGCTTTCGAGTTTTACGGGTTGATCGTAAAAAGTCACCTCGTCGGAACGGGTAATTTTTGTACCCAATTGAGTAATAACCTCACCGTTTACCTTTACCGCCCCCGCCTGAATAAACTCATCGGCTTCGCGACGCGAGCAAACGCCCGCATTGGCCAAGTATTTGTTCAAACGAATAGGCGCATTCGGATCAACATTCTCCTTGTACTTGATCTGTTTGAACGGTTTTCTCTTTTTCTTGGGTCTAACGGACTTTTTCCGATCGGCATTTGTCCGCGAATACCCTCTGTTGCCTTCGTATTTTCGATTATAAGGCGTTTGTTCCACCCTTTCTCCTATGCGTGGACGGCGTTTTCTTACATTTTCGCCGGAGGAAGTGTTCTCCTCATCGTTCTTTTGTTGAAATTCATTGGTAGGCTGATGATAATTACGCCCTGCATCATTGTAATTCATACCTTCGGATTGCGTTGTTTTATCGTTAGTGTAATATGACTTATTGAGAGAAACGTGCTTTCCATCGCCTTTGCTACTAAAATTTCGTTTAGGCTGTGATTCTTCGTTGTAGATTGTCATGTTCTTTAAATACTGAGTTGATTTTGATACTTATTAAAACCTCACGGTGTTATTTGTTTTCATTAAAAAAAGTACTCGGTTTTGTTTTTCGAAACAAACCGTAAATTCATTTCATTTTGATGTTTGCATAAAAAAATAATTTTTGTTGTTCCATTTTTATATTCCGGTGTAATTTCTTGGAGTAATGGCTTTTAATTCTTCTTTGATCTCATCCGAAACACGAAGTGAATCGATAAAATTCAAAATATCTTCTTTTGTGATATGCACATTGGTGCGGGTCAATTCTTTTAACGTTTCGTAGGGTTGCGGGTAGCCTTCTCTTCGAAGAATGGTTTGAATTCCTTCGGCCACAACTGCCCAGTTATTATCCAAATCCCTCTCGATGGCTTCCCTATTCAATAACAATTTACCGAACCCTTTTGTTGTGCTTTTTATGGCAATTAATCCGTGAGCCAGCGGAACGCCGATATTTCGAATGACGGTGGAGTCGGTCAAGTCGCGCTGCAAACGCGAAACGGGCAACTTGCCCGAAAGATGCTCGAGCAAAGCATTGGCTACACCCAAATTGCCTTCGGCATTTTCGAAATCGATCGGGTTGACCTTATGCGGCATGGCCGACGAACCCACTTCGCCCGCCTTGATGTGCTGCTTGAAATATTCCATCGAAATGTAGTGCCACATGTCGCGAGCAAGATCAACTAGTATGGTATGGATGCGCTTGACGGCATCGAAACCGGCAGCCAATTGATCGTAATTGGATAGTTGCGTGGTATATTGCTCACGCTCGATTCCGAGTTTTTGCGAAAGGAAGTCGTCGGCAAATTTTTTCCAATCGATATGGGGATAAGCCACGTGATGGGCATTGAAATTGCCGGTTGCACCACCAAACTTTCCCGTCACGGGAATCTTTTTCAAGGTATCCGTCTGGATCCGCAAACGGTAGGAAAAAACGTTGATTTCTTTTCCCAATCGCGTAGGCGATGCCGGTTGTCCATGTGTCCTGGCCAACATGGGAATAGCTTTCCATTCTTCGGCATAATCGTCGAGCAATGCGATTAGCTTTTCCAAAGCAGGAATATAAACGGTATGCAAGGCATCTCTCCACATCATGGGGAAAGCCGTATTGTTTATATCCTGAGAAGTGAGACCGAAATGAATAAACTCTTTGTATGACGACAAACCGAGGGCATCGAATTTTTCTTTCAGAAAATACTCAACCGCTTTCACATCGTGATTGGTGATTTTTTCTATTTCTTTAATGCGTTGAGCATCTCCTTCGGAAAAATCGAAAACGATTTCTCTTAAAGCGTCGATTTTTTCGGCAGGTATTTCGTTTAAAGGTGAAATGCCTGTTTCGCATAATGCGATAAAATATTCAACTTCTACCCGTGTACGATATTTTATCAAAGCCCCTTCCGAAAAAAACACAGCCAATTCTTTGGTTTTTTCTCTATATCGGCCGTCAATGGGAGATATGGCCGTAAGTTCATTTTGTCTCATGTGGTTTATTCCGTGTTTCGTGTTGCAAAAATAGATATAAATCTACTTTCTAAAAAATATATCGAAAAAAATATCGCTTTTTTTTTGCAACAAAACAAAAAAGAGTATATCTTTGCATCGTTTTTAAGGGAAACATAGCAGGGAGGGCGTTTAGCTCAGCTGGTTCAGAGCGTCTGCCTTACAAGCAGAGGGTCGGCGGTTCGAATCCGTCAACGCCCACAAAAAAAATCAAACACTTGTCAAATCGAGCACGTATCGTTTATCCGATAAGTGCTTTTTTTTTATATGGCCGTTCATACTGCTCTTCCGGTGTAATATATATAAAATGCAACATAATTTCAAATTTCAATTTTAAACCATAAATTTGCCTTTCGAAAGAACACGTAAGAATACGTATATTAAAAAAATCACGAATTCTGAAAATTATGAGAAAAAAGTCGCTTGTAGCCGTTTCTTTTTTGTTATTGACGCTCTGCCTCGGAGAAATCAATGCACAGCCTCAAATTATTGCCCATCGCGGTTATTGGAAAACCGAAGGTGCTGCACAAAATTCCATTGCAGCTCTGCTGAAAGCCGATTCCATCGGAGTTTACGGATCGGAATGCGATCTGTGGTTGTCGTCAGACGGAGTGCCGGTTGTCAATCATGATGCAACCGCAATAGCCGAAGGAAAAAAAATAATCGTCCAAGAAAGCCCTCTTGCAGTATTGAAAAAGGTAACCCTCGACAATGGCGAGTCGTTGCCCACCGTTGAAGAATATCTCGATGCGTTCGAAAAATGCAAAAACGTAAAACTGATCATCGAATTTAAAACACATAAAGAAAAAGCCCGTGAAGATGAATTGGCAAAAAAAGTAATCGACGCCGTGCATCGACGCAATCTTGCCGATCGAGTAGAATACATCGCTTTCGGAATGAATTTTGTAAATCAGATTATCCGGTTGGACCCTTCTGCAAAGGTATATTATTTGAGCGGCGACCTTACTCCCGAAGAACTTCATGCAATAGGCGCCGCAGGGCTCGATTATCATTATAATGTAATATACAAACATCCGGAATGGGTAAAATCGGCGCACGATTTGGGGTTGAAGGTAAACGTATGGACGGTGAACAAACGCAAGGATATAGAAAAAATGATCGATTTGGGAGTCGACTACATCACTACCGACGAACCGCTTTTGGTGCGTGAAATCATCAACGAAAAGAAATAATATTGGCAGGGATTTATCTTCATATTCCGTTCTGCAAATCGCGATGCATCTACTGCGATTTTTATTCGCAAACAGACGAAACCCCTATCGACAAATTTACCGAAGCGGTATGCAGAGAAGTACGCTTGAGAAAACAGATGCTTGCAAACGAAACCGTTCGGACGGTTTATTTCGGGGGAGGAACGCCGTCGCGCTTGCAACAGAAACATCTTGAAAAGATTTTTGACACCCTGTATGCCGAATTTTCGATGGACAACCTCGTTGAGGTTACGCTGGAAGCCAACCCCGACGATCTTTCTCCCGCATATATCGGTATGCTCCGTCGGCTGCCCTTCAACCGCATCAGCATCGGCATTCAAAGTTTCAACGATGACGAACTGAAATTTCTCGGACGAAGACACTCGTCGCAAGATGCCGTAAAGGCAGTGAAAAATTGTCAACAGATGGGTTTCGAGAACATCAGCATCGATTTGATGTATGGGCTGCCCGATCAAACGCCGGAAATATGGCAAAAAAACCTGCAACGGGCCGTCTCTCTCGACGTTCGGCACATCTCGGCTTACCATTTGACGTACGAAGAAAACACGCCTTTGTATGGGTTGCTCCAAAAAGGAAAAATATGTCCTGTGGACGAAGAACGCAGTTCAACCCTATTTACCCTCCTTATCGACACCCTCGCAGAAGGGGGCTTTATCCATTACGAAATCTCCAATTTTGCCAAACCGGGATATTTTTCACGCCACAATTCTTCGTATTGGAAAGGCGATAAATACCTTGGATTGGGACCCTCGGCACACTCGTTCGACGGCAACAAACGCTCGTGGAATACGGCTTCGCTGACCGATTATCTCAACGGCGTTTTTTCGAGAAATCTGTCGTACGAAACCGAGCATTTAACACTTTATCGACATTACAACGAGTTTATTCTTACGCGATTGCGAACAAGAGAAGGAATCGATACATTGGAATTGAAAGAGCGCTTTGGGGAATCCCTGTATCGCTATTGCCTCAAGGGTGCACAAAAATTTATCGCAGAGAATCTGTTGAATTTCCAAAACAATATCCTAAAACTTACCCGAAAGGGGATTTTTATTTCCGACGGAATCATTAGCGAGTTGATGCAAGTCGATACAACGGACTAATCGGCATAATACGTGTTGAAGATTTGCCGAAACTTTTCCGTTTCCCGAAAACGGTTGAGCCACGCATTCAGGCTGTCCAGCAAAATGGGCGAATCTTTTCGTACTGCCCACGATTCGAGTTGTGTGAATCCGATATCGGTATCGATATCGATTTCCGGCAAACGTTCGGCCATGCGCACAGCCAACTTTTCGTCGCACACGGTAAAATCGATCTCGCCGGCAGCTACCATCATCACCAATTGCTCTGCCTCATACGTATCGTCTTGTTCAACATAAACGGTATCGCCAATTTCGTGCGAAAGGTTATTCAAACGCACAATTGCAGGTGAATTTTTGGGAACATAAAGGATTTTTTTCGCCAAATCCAAATGCCGCCGTATGGGCTCGATACCATTATTGAATGCAGCCTTGCGTTGCACAAGCACCCATTTGTTAAACGTAATGGGTGCGGTAAATGCAAACGAGTCCCGCAGATGAGTATTGACAGGAATGTTTTGAGCCACCATATCGTATTTCCCCGACAACAACCCTTTCAGGTTTTCATCGAGACTGTTTCCGAGAAATATATTCACCTTCAAGCCCCATGCATCTCCCAGCGCCTGAATCAATTCGTATTGAAAGCCCACAACAGAATCGCCCGAAACATAATAGCCTACGGAATTATACCCCGTTGCCACATTGAGTTCGCCCGAGCTCACAATCTGCGGGTAATCGCGAACAGGGGGTTGTTTCTTGAGATTTGCCTTTCGCAACTGCACCATCACTGCAACAACCGCAAGAAGCAAAAAAATATAAAGAAAAATCAGCTTTTTGGAATTCATATCGGTTCAATATATCGATGTTGATTATGTAAATCCGCTTCGTTATGCAAATCCGCTCAGTTGTAAAGATTAACGGAAAGTCCTATTTTAAACAAGGTGGGATTTACCGGATAATGAGGCAGCGAAAAATAATCGGGATCCATAACCAAAGGAGCAATATTGTAAAACATCAAAAAGAAACGGGTTTGCTTCAAATGCATGTTGGCATAAGCGGTAGCAATGGGAAAATTGCCGATTTTCATTTCCCGCTGATTGTAAAATTGCAGCAACGCAGGCTCGTATCCCGGAACGTAATATTTGGTATGATAATGCGCATCGATACCCAGCTGCAGCGTCAGCTCGTTTACGATTTTCGTCTTCAAAAACATATTGGAATATACGCTCAACGTAGGCACGGGAATTGCGTGTTGGTTGCTCGATGTTTGGTAAACCACTTGATTGTTCCAATTGAAAACGCCAAAACGCAAATCCTGATCTACCCGTATCGAAAATACCTGAACATTATCGGTAGCCTGAACAGGATCTTTGTTTTCGTCGAAATAGATATAATTCTTCAAATTCTCCACCCCCGCCCTAATGGTGGTGTTGGTAAATGGAATAAACAATTTCCCTCCGAAATACACGCGACGAATATCGCCAAAATCGTTGTTCCACCAAAAATATTTCGAGTGATAATTCTCTTCCAGGTATTTCGGTTTCAAATTCTTGATATAGGCTTCGCCCACAAGTTCCGTTCGTTTTCCGGAAATATTGAAACCGGTTTCCACATTTCCCATTGCCCTGAATTCGCCCAAATTATACCCTGCTACACCCAAATCGGCCCGGATATTGAATCGCAAGTTTTCGCCCTGACGTTTATTGAGGATACCGCCAACAACAACCGAATTCTCTTTGTGGCTCGTGCGCATCGTGCCCACGGTGTCGATCAGGGAATACTTGCGCACATCGTGTTCCACGAAAGCCGTTAAACCAAATTTTACCCAATCCCTGAACCCTTCGCGCATGGACAAAGCCAGCGTATTCTTAAAGGAAGTATAATGGGTACTGTCGTCTACCGCACCGTAATAAAAACGGTTCCGATATACCGTATCGATGGCTTGAATCTGCTTTTCTTGATCGACATAAGCCGTATCGTAGGATAAAAATCGCCGGTATTGCTCACGGTAACGCGAAGTGAGAATAAGACTGGCCACAGGTACGAATTCGCCCTTTTCACCGGCCTCGACCGGTTCTTTGCGGTAACCCAAATTATAACGGCCGGTCAGGTAAAACTGATCGGTTTTGAGTCGATTCCATGTTTTCGAAAATTTCGTGGGAATATCTTTGGTCTTGAAATCCTGCTCAATGGAATCGGGTTGCGTAATGAAACGATCGTCGGCGATGCCGCCGTTTTCGTAATGGGTAATTTCCGCCGTTGAAGCATAAGCATGCACCTCGACGCGGTCGCTCAAATAATTGCCGTGCAATATCCAATCGATATGTTTAGCCGCTTGCGAGTTGTAGAAACCTCGAGCGTAAGGATAATCCATTTCGAGTCCCACGTTCAGCCTTTTTCCGAAATTCATGGTCAAGCGACCTTCAAACCGTTCTTCTTTATCTTCCGTAACTCCTGCCATTTGATAGTTGAGGCGCGAATAGGGAAGGCGTACATTGAAAAACAACTGATTTTCGGGATTCTTGTTATACGGATCGTAGGCATCGTAAAAAACAAACTGGCTTTTCTCTTTACGGTCGAAAAATATTTTCGAGAAAAGCGGCAATCCCAAATTCCCCAAATGCCCCACGGCAACCGAATATCCATCGGGCAATGTGGTATGCTGATAATTATATAGGACCGTATCGATGGATGTCTCGTAACGCTCGCCTGTTCGCTCATCGATTTTCCAAACCGTAATCCGCTGTCGTTCCTTCACCGAATCCGATTGGGGATTAATATCCGAAGCAGGTGATACACTTTTATGCGGCAACAAATCCAACGAATCGCGGTCGGACGTGATCTGCGAAGAATCGGGAAAAATGATGTGTGCCTGTGGAAAAGAAGCGATTGTCCACAAACACGAAAGACAAACCAAAAGTATATATCCCTTTTTTCTCATTGGGTGCAAACTTACATAAAAATTTGCCACGCAGAGTTATTCCGTCGCAGGTTTTCTCCGTTTTTTTGAAAATTTTTAGAAGATGAACCTTACCGATTCAATCCTTCAAAAGGATAGAAACGAAAGTCGAAACTCAATTTTTTTTAAAAAATGGCGGTCGATAAAAATAAATCCATTATCTTTGTGAAACAAAAACAAGAAGAATGAAAGTCAACACGTTTCATCACCATCATCATTTTCATACCTGCCTTCAGGCGAGGTGAGAATGGTATGTGTCTCAAAATAAACAGAACATATAACTATAAACCCGTCTGAAGGGAAACAGACGGGTTTTTGTTTTATAACGGAGTTTCCTCTCAGACGCAATGAACGCCAAAAAAATGGAAAAAATTAAAATTGCTATCCAGAAAAGTGGAAGATTAAGCGAAAAATCGCTCAATCTGTTGAGTGAATGCGGCATCGACATATCCAACGGCAACCGCAAACTAAAAACCGAAGCCAAGAATTTCCCAATGGAAATCCTCTTCCTTCGCGACGACGATATTCCGCAATACGTGGAACAAGGCGTGGCAGATATCGGCATTCTTGGAGAAAACGAAGTGTGGGAAAAAGAGAAAGACGTCTCCGTAATCGAAAAATTGGGATTCGGAAACTGTCGTCTGTCGCTGGCTATTCCCAAAGACGAGCAATACACGGGATTGGACTATTTTGAAGGGAAACGCATTGCCACCAGCTATCCGCGAATATTGTCCAAATTTTTCGTCAAGAAAGGGATCAATGTAAAAATCGAGGAAATCGGTGGCAGCGTGGAAATTGCCACGGGAATTGGGCTGGCCGACGGCATTTTCGATATCGTGAGCACCGGAAGCACTCTTCTGATGAACGGACTAAAAGAAGTGGAAGTCCTTCTCAAAAGCGAAGCCGTGCTCATTGCCAACAACAACCTTTCGCCCGAAAAAACCGAACTGCTCGATAAGCTGCTGTTCCGCATAAAGGCATACAAGAACGGACAGGGAAGAAAATACATTTTACTGAATGCGCCCAACGAAGCGCTGCCCAAAATCGTCGAGCTGCTTCCCGGCATGCGCTCGCCAAGCATCCTGCCTTTGGCCGACAAAGGCTGGAGCAGTGTTCATTCCGTGATAAACGACGACGATTTCTGGGAAGTGATCGATGAGTTGAAAATGGTTGGCGCCGAAGGTATTTTGGTTGTACCCATCGAAAAAATGATTCTGTAAAAAACAATAACAAATCACGTCATATGAAAATCATCACAAATCCCCCACTTCGCCGATGGGAACGATTGGCACAACGTCCGGCTCTTCGTCAGGAAAAACTGGTGAAGACGGTAAAAAAAATCTTTTCCGAAATCCGAAAAAAAGGCGATAAAGCCGTGCTGAAATACAGTACGAAATTCGATTATCCGTCGCAAACCGCTTTCCCGGTAGAAAAAGAAATCATCGACAAATCTTCGGATGCGTTGTCCGAACGATTGAAACGGTCCATCGATCTGGCAAAACGCAATATCGAAATTTTTCATCACACGCAATGGGAAGAGATCCGGAAGGTGGAAACGATTCCGGGTGTTGTCTGCTGGCGCGAAAGCCGTCCCATCGAAAAAGTGGGCATTTATGTGCCGGGCGGCTCCGCCCCACTCTTTTCTACCGTGTTGATGTTGGCCATTCCGGCAAAAATTGCCGGTTGCAAAGAAATCATTCTCTGCACGCCACCCAATGGCTATGGAGAAATTCATCCGGCCATACTTTACACGGCAAACCTGACAGGGGTGACACGGGTATTTGCCGTTGGCGGCATTCAGGCCATCGGAGCAATGACGTTCGGTACGGAAAGCATTCCGAAAGTCGATAAGATTTTTGGTCCCGGCAACCAATATGTCACGACAGCCAAAATGGTGGCTTCGTTATATGGCACGGCAATCGACATGCCGGCCGGTCCCAGCGAGGTGCTGGTCGTTGCCGACGAAACCTGCAATCCTTCTTTCGTGGCAGCCGATCTGCTTTCGCAAGCCGAACACGGTCCCGACAGTCAGGTTATCCTGCTTTCCAACAATAAAAAGATAGTAAAAGAAGTTGAAGCAAAACTCGAAGAACAACTGTTTGCCTTGCCTCGCAAGGAAATTGCCGAGGAAGCACTGAAAAACAGTCGTGCCATCGTTTTCGATACGCTCGAAGAGTGCATGGCTTTCAGTAACTTCTACGCCCCGGAGCACTTGATTCTTGCCGTAGAAAACCCCAACCGTTGGGCTCGCAAGGCGGTAAATGCCGGATCGGTTTTTCTGGGCAATTACAGTTGCGAAAGTGCGGGCGATTACGCAAGCGGAACCAACCATACATTGCCTACAAACGGTTATGCCAAAGCTTACAGTGGCGTTTCCCTCGATAGTTTCATCAAAAAAATCACCTTTCAGCAACTCTCCGAAGACGGCATCATGCGCATCGGGCCCGCCATCGAAGTCATGGCCGAAACCGAACAGCTTTACGCCCACAAAAACGCCGTCACGCTCCGATTGGAAGAAATCGTGTCCAAAAGATTAATCGACAACAACAACAATAACAATAGCAATGAAACCTCAATTTGATCTTGCTTCATTGGTCCGTAAAAATATCCTGTCGCTGAAACCCTATTCCAGTGCACGCGACGAGTTTTCGGGCAGTGAAGGCATTTTTCTCGACGCCAACGAAAATCCGTTCGGTACCTATAACCGTTATCCCGATCCTCGTCAAAAAGCGCTGAAAAAAGCACTGTCGGAGTTGAAAGACATGCCACAAGAGCAAATTTTTATCGGAAACGGCAGCGATGAAGTCATCGACCTGATCTTTCGCGTTTTCGGCAATCCGGGAACCGACAGTGTCATCATTTGCCCGCCCACCTACGGCATGTACGAAGTGTCGGCAAACATCAACGACATACGGGTTATCCCTATCCCCCTTCGCGATGATTTTCAGCTCGACATCGATGCCATCCTGGAAAGGATTCGCAAGGACGAATCGGTAAAACTCGTCTTCGTCTGTTCTCCAAACAACCCGACGGGCAACACGCTGCGGGATATCGATGCGATATTGGATAATTTCAACGGCATTGTGGTGATCGACGAAGCCTACATCGACTTTTGCCCCGAGAGCAGTCATCTTGCCGACATACGGCAATATCCCAACCTCATCGTCATGCAAACGTTCAGCAAAGCTTGGGCACTCGCGGGTGCACGGGTGGGCATAGCTTATGCGCAACCCGAAATCATTGCGTTGCTGAATAAGACGAAACCGCCTTATAATGTGAGCAAACTCAATCAGGAAGCGGCATTGAAAGCACTATCGAAGAAAAAAGCGACCCAATACAGGATAGCGACCATTCTCGAACAAAAAAAGATCTTGGCCGAAAAGCTTCCCACCCTCTCTTTCGTAAAAAAAGTCTACCCCTCCGATGCCAATTTTTTACTGGTGGAGATGGAAAATGCCGATGCCGTGTATACCCATTTGATCGAAAAAAAAGTAATTACGCGAAATCGCTCTTCGCAAGTGAAGAATTGCATTCGCATTACGGTCGGTTCACCTAAAGAGAACCGAATTCTGATGAACGAACTAAAAAAGATGGAACAATGAAAAAAGTACTGTTTATCGACCGCGACGGAACATTGATTATTGAGCCCGCAGATGAACAAGTCGACAGCCTCGAAAAGCTGGAGTTTTATCCGCGGGTCTTTCAGTATCTTTCGCGCATTGCCAACGAACTGGAATACGAATTGGTGATGGTAACCAATCAGGACGGACTGGGTACGGATGCATTTCCGGAGGAAACTTTTTGGCCGGTACAAAACAAAATCATCCGCGCATTCGAAAACGAAGGAGTGGTTTTCGACGATATACTTATCGACCGCTCTTTCCCCGAAGACAACGCTCCTACCCGTAAACCACGTACCGGATTGCTTACGCACTATTTGAAAGGCAATTACGATTTGGCAAACTCTTTTGTTGTCGGCGACCGCGAAACCGATGTTCAATTGGCCGAAAACATGCATTGCAAAGCCATTTTTTTAAGCGATGAGCCGCATCCCAAAGCCGTATTATCGACGACCGACTGGGGGGAAATTTATCGTTTTCTGAAAGCCGAACCGCGCAAGGGAACAGCAACACGGAAAACATCCGAAACCGATATTCGTGTCGAAGTGAACCTTGACGGAACGGGAAAAAGCCGTATTTCCACCGGCCTGGGATTTTTTGATCACATGTTGGAACAAATTGCCCGTCACGGAAATATCGATCTGAATATCGAAGTCGAAGGCGATCTTCATGTAGACGAACACCACACCATCGAGGATACGGCCATTGCGTTGG
>Ga0265294_10004715_pt1 | contig 16920 bp, 17 predicted proteins | sample MunlanPumphouse3_FD_192504 | JGI IMG/M metagenome (GOLD analysis project Ga0265294, IMG submission 192504) | Groundwater microbial communities from a municipal landfill in Southern Ontario, Canada - Pumphouse #3 | ecosystem: Environmental > Aquatic > Deep subsurface > Groundwater | place...
TATAATGGCAACAAAACAACTTATAGCTAGAAAAAGCCAATGAGGCTTGTAAAATTTAAGAACTTTTTTTAAGAATGGGTATCCTTTGTATGTCTTTTTTACCCTTCCATAGGCATCAAGTAAAGCCTCTTCTTCTGACCAAGACGTAGAAAACTCATCGACCATTTCAGTTGATTTTTGTTTTTTAGCTTTTTTCTCTTTTACTCTCTTTTCTTTTTTCTTTTGATTACCTTTCATTTATAAAGCCCCTATTTATCTGTTTCAGTTTAACACTTTTAAATGTATTTTTCAATATAATAACTTAATTTTTTATTTATATTTAAACAAATCTATTGTAATATACTTGACACGCCGTCCTTCTTTCTTATAAAATTAAATTGTAATTTTAAGGTTGGCGAGGAATACATGAGCAAAGAAGAAAAGATGGATACAAAAGAAAAAATTAAAAAAGCAGAGAAGAAAAAAAATAAAAAAAGAAAGCCTTTTTTTAGATTTATAAAACTATTGCTTAAGGCTATAAAGAAAAAACCAACTATAATTGACTTAAATGATGGGCAGGCCTTGGGCGCTGGAGTTTTTATATCAAATCATAGTGCTGCTAGCGGACCGTTAGTTTTAGAATTATACTTCCCATATTATTTCACCCCTTGGGGAACATATGAAATGAACGGAAATATTAAGTCAAGATTCAATTATTTGTACCACATCTATTTCCAACAGAAAAAGCATATGAGTAAATTTTGGTCTTTTGTAATTTCCATACCTGCTTGTGTAATTTTAAAAGGATTTTATAACGGAATGGGCCTTATTTCTACATATCCAGATAATAGACTTTTCTCATCTTTTAAAAAGAGTTTCGAAAAGTTTAGCAGTAAAGAACCTGTTTTAATTTTCCCTGAAAATTCTAGCCAAGGCTATAAAGAAATACTTGAAGAGTACAATCCTGGATTTGTATCACTATCAAAGATGTATTTTAGAAAAAGCAATATCGACCTACCTGTTTACACTTGCTACTACCATAAAGATACTAATGTTTTAGTAATTGATAAGCCAGAAACTATCAAGCCATTGCTTGATAAAGGAATGAACGAAAAAGAGGTTGCGGATTATTTTAAAGATAAAACCAATGCACTACGAGAGAAATACATAACACCTTTCATAAAAGCTAAGGAAGAAAAAGTCAGAGACAAAAAGAAAAGAAAAAAGTCCAGATAACCCTGGACTTTTTTAAATAAAATATCATAAAGAAACGCTTGTTACAAAAACATATTGCCTTTTTTCTTGCTAGACAAAAATAATTTTACAATTTCCACTAATGGTAGTATAGCTATCGATGCAATACCAACAGTAACCCACTGCGACCATATTAACTCTACTAGCCCAAACAGTGTCAACATAACTGGAAAAACAGAAACGAGCAAGTTTAGAGCAAGTGTGATAATAAAGCAAATATTAAATGTTGGATTATTAAAAGCCTTTATCTCAAATATACTTTTATTTGTCTTACAGTTTATACTATGTATCCATTGCATATAGATTATCGTATAGAAAGCCATCGTGCTGGCAACAGCGTTTCCGTACCAGTTGGTAGCACAAACATAGACCACCACAACAATAGCAGTTTGTAACAACGACTGGTATATCACCGCCGTGCCTATACTTCCAGATGGCAAATGGCTATTAGTCTTTCTCGGAGGCCTTTGCATTATATCAGAATCGCTTTTTTCCATTCCTAACGCAAAAGCAGGCAAACTATCAGTTACCAGGTTTATGAATAAAATTTGCGCTGGCAATAGGAAGGTTTTGGTTGGAAGAACTAGAATTGCGATAAGCATACTTAATACTTCTACCGCGTTTGTGCCTAACAAGAACTGAACAGCTTTACCAATGTTGCTATATATTTTTCGTCCCTCTTCGACTGCAAGAATAATCGTGGCAAAATTGTCGTCAGAAATAAGTAAATCTGACACCATTTTCGTTACCGGCGTCCCACTAATCCGCATTCCTACGCCTATATCGGCTACTTTAATACTTGGGGCATCGTTAACGCCATCTCCGGTCATAGCAACAACATTTCCTTGTTTCTGATATGCTCTAACAATCCTAACTTTGTGCTCGGGCACAACTCTAGCAAATACAGTATAATGTGAAATTGTTTTTTGTAACTCTTCTTCTGTCATTTTCGCTAATTCTTCCCCAGTTAATACCTGTTTTCTAGATTCGGCAATTCCAACTCTCTTTGCTATTGCAAATGCAGTTTCTTTTTGGTCCCCAGTTATCATGACGGGTTTTAACCCTGCCTTGACACACTGAGTAATTGCACCACTTACTTCGGGACGAGGAGGATCAGTCATTCCTACCAATCCAACAAAAGTTAAATTTTCTTCGATTCCCCCCTTATCGGTTTTCTTCTTAACTGCTATTGCTAAAACTCTCAAAGTATCTTCGCACATACTTCGATTGGCATTCTCCAATATTTTTTTATATTTACTATTTAATGCAATAACCTTACCATTAACCATAATGTCATTGCACAGGTTAAGAATGTTATCAAAAGCGCCCTTAGATAACACCCACCTTTCACCGTCTATAATATTAACAGTACTCATCATCTTTCTATTACTGTCAAAGGGAACTTCTTCAACACGAATATTCTTCTTAGTTAACCCCCTTATTTCTATCCCTTTTTCTCCTAGATATTCAGCAAGTGCCACATCAGAGTTGCTTCCTATAAAGCCATCTGAGTTAGCAAAGACATTGTTACATAGTCCAATTGTCTGAATAAATTTTTTCCCTTCAAAGGTTTCAGAACTTAGCTCGTTAAATGCACTATTAAAAAAAATCTTTCAACCGTCAATTTATTTTTCATTATTGTGCCCGTTTTGTCCGAACAAATAACAGTACAGCTTCCCAGTGTTTCAACAGTGTTCAGTTTTTTAACAATAGCTCTTTGTTTAGCCAATCGTTGAACACCAAGTGCCATAATAATTGTTATTACTGCTGGTAAGCTTTCAGGAATTGCCGCCACAGCCAAAGCTACTGAAATAAGAAAAGCGTTAATAACATCTGCTGTATGTACAAAGAATATTTCAATAATAAAAATTACCGCAGCAATTATAAGTATTGCAATAGAAGTTGTCTTTCCAATCTTTGAAATACTTTTTTCTAACGGCGAGACTACTTTAGTTTTAGTATCTATCATTTTTGCAATCTTACCAAGTTCTGTTTTCTCTCCTACGCTAGTAACTACTCCCATTCCATGACCATAGGTAACAACCGAACCACTAAAAGCCATGTTTTTTCTATCAGGTAAATGAACTTGTTCGTCTAAAATTAAATCCGCATCTTTAAGAACTTGCTTAGACTCTCCCGTAATATTGCTTTCATTACATTTTAAGGAGTTAGTTTCTATTAAACGAATATCCGCGGGCACCAAATCTCCTGAGGATAAAGATACTATGTCACCCACAACAATGTCACGGTTTTTCACTGACTTTAATTTCCCGTCACGCAGAACCTTTGAGTACGGCTCCATTGTTCTCGTGAGCTCTTGAAGTGCGTTATCTGCCTTTTTCTCTTGAAGCACTCCAATCGTTGCATTTAATAACACAATAAAAAGAATAACTCCCCCCTCAAACAAATCTGCATAATGTTTTTGAACCAATGCAAGAGTAATTGAGATTGTGGCAGAAATCAGTAAAATAATAACCATTAGATTTTTAAACTGCAAAAGGAATCGATGTACTATCGTTTCCTTTTTACTTTCTTTTAAATGATTCTCTCCGTATTTGTATCGCCTATTATCAATATCTGGTTCAGTCAACCCTTGAATATTCGAGCCAACTTTCCTTAAAGCTTCATTAGCACTAACATTATACATGCAAACCCCTTGTCCATTTTTATATAAAATATGAACAAGATGCAAAAAAAATGTTCGCAACCGCAAACATTTTAATCACTCGGAGAAAATACTAACTGTATCTCATCGTTTTCTATATTATATGACAATACTGCGCCTAAATGTGTTACAAACTTATTAACTTCTTCAATAATCACACTATTCATAATGCCGTCTACTTTCTCAAACTCTTCACTCATAATGGCATTGAATATCAATTCATTCTTTTCATCATCAAGTTGGTTAATCCTATTTTGATTATTAACTATAACCAACTGATTGCGATATTCATATACTTCGCTAATTGTTGTTAAATACAGCATGCTAGGAGCTCCGTCAGTGCTACCAATACCCTCGCTTATCTGGGATATGTCTATTTTACAGACTGTTTTTATATAGTCAGTATGCCCATCTGGATTGGCTGAATCATCGACTCTATAAAGAGCTACTTGTAATATCTCAAATATATTTTCCTCGCCTGCCATTGATTCGTTCACATACGCTCCAAACTCATTGCCGGTTAAGGTTAAGGCGGAAGTCAGCGTCAACTCGCCATCGTTTAACTCCCCATCTATCACAATGTTTACGCCAGCCGTTTCGCATTCGGAAATAAAACTCGTACAATCCGCAGCAGTAATAGCGTCGGGAGCAATGTCTTCAATATTTATTGTTTCAGATAACGCATCAATTAAGTCTTCATATTGCCCTAATGTGTCACCAATGCTTTGAGAATATTTCACAACTCCCCAAATACCTGCTCCAACAAAAATAGCGACGCATAATAAGACAACCCCCCATGCTTTTAGTCTCTTCTTGCGTCCTGCTCTTCTCTTTTCTTTTTTAGCAAGTTTGCGTGCTTGCTTCTGCTCTTCCCATTCTTTTATCATAGCGCAAACGTAAATATGGCCCAGATAATTAAGCCACCCATAATGAGTATCCAAAGTATTCTAAAACAACCAAATCGTCTTCTAAATAATCTGAATCTTTTCTTGGCCATAACGCCTCCATTATGGTAATTATACCCTTTATTCCATAATAGTGTCAAGAATTACTTTGTTTACTGTTTTAAAGACTTTTCCTTTTAACAAAATATAGAACAAACAATTATCTAAATATAAGACGTAAATTAATCTTTGAAAGAAAAATCTATTAACCGTTCGTTCTCGTATAAGTGTTTAGTTTTTCCTTTTTTTCAAAACACTCTGAAAATTAATTGATATTTTTTAATCATGCCTAAAATTCCCGTTCTTTTTCGTAGCTTTTTATTGACTTAGACTTTCTTTTGCTTTATAATTATACCGTTCCAAAAATATACGCACTCATAGCTCAATTGGATAGAGCGCAGGTCTACGGAACCTGAGGTTGGGGGTTCAACTCCCTCTGGGTGCACCAATCGAACCGAATTCGAACAGTAGTTCGCGTTCGGTTTTTTTATTTTTAAATATTAATTTAATGGATCGTTATTTTATTACAAAACTTTAAAATATATTAAAACATATTTTTAAATTGGGTCGCTTTGTCTTTGTTTTCTGAAATATCTACTGAATAGTTTTTTCCATCTTTAAAGGTCAATTTAATCTTTTTACTTAACAAACCTTCAACTTCAACCTTTAATACTTCATCTTTAGTAAATAGTTTATAAGCATAAAATGATTCGTTGTCAAATTTGCAAAGGTAATATGTATCTTTGTTTGCTGATAATATTTTAATATTTTTATTTCCTGAAAATAAATTAGCAGCCTTTGCATTTTGATTAGTTTTAAAGTTATCAAAACCGCCAACCCACAACTTTCTTTCATCTAAAACTTTAATTTTTTCTAGTAATTCTTCTAAGTTTTTCATATCATTTTTTGAGTATGAAGTTTTAAAGGTGTTTAGTTGTTCTTCATATTTTTTTTCTTGTTCCAATTTTTCATTTCTGATTGCTTGATTAGCCTCTTTTTCTTCTTGGTATAATTTTGCACTATCGCCAGTAAGGTTTTTTGACATAGACTTTTCCATTTTTTCGCCAATTTTACTCATTAATTTTCCAAAGATTCCCATTAATTACCTCCAAAAATATTTTGTTCTTATAATAAATAATATATTTTTTAAAAAAAGATGTCAAATATAAATTATTGATTAGTTTGATCATTAAAGTATTTTTTATAATTTTAAATGTAAGTTTTAACAAAGTATCAAACAGTTTTTTCTAATCATGCCTTGAGTAACTTCTACACCTATTGCTTCATCGTTAGATATTAAGTCTGGTCTATCTATACGGTATCTCTGTTTACGATGAATTAAATCTAGATCAAATAAAGAATTAAGACAAAGCCTAGCGTACTCTTCAAAATAATCTGTCGTATATAGAGTTGTATATTTCCCCATTTCTCACCCTTAACAAGGGTATACGAAAATTATTCATATGTAAAGCAAATTCAATCATACTATTTTCTCATAAAAATCTTTCAATATGCATTTTGAAATGTCATCAACGGTAAATGTTTCATAGTAAACAGAAAGTAATTGTATGTTCTTTTCATTTCCCCACAGATATTTGTTTCTTACGTACATTCCTGTACCAAAATTAAACAAAAAGGGACTATCCTCTGAAACTGTCTTTAATTTATTCACTAAACTTTCATTTTTTGAAAGATCCTCAAATATTTCCTTTAACAAATCCTTGACATATTTTTTACCCTCAATTTTCATAAAAACCTCTTACTAAGTGCAATATACTTCACTTATATATTACATAATTTTAAAAATAAAGTCAATAATAAGTGAAGACTATTTCACTTATAAGCACAACTATTTTATATATACTTTATATAGGTAATAAAGGAGATTAATTATGACACTAAATCGAGCGTTCGCCCTTAGAGTAAGCGATATTTTAATTAAGAAAAAGATGTCCAAGTACCAATTAGAGAAGAAATCTGGTTTAACACACTCTGCACTTAGATATATATTTAATGAGGTTAATACAGATGTTAAGTTTTCAACAATTATAAAAGTTGTACACGCACTCGACATGACTATTGTTGATTTCTTTAATGACGATTTATTTAAAATCGAAAATTTAGATTACGAATAATCTTAATACTTTATGCAAATTCAAGCACTAATTGTCTTTATTATAAATTTTTCTATTCCCCGTGGAAAACAAAAATATCATACACGATTAGGATCTTAAAATGAATATTTCAAAAGAACTTTCTAAAAGTCTAAAAGCTTTACGAGAACAGTATAACTTTACTCAAAAATAAGTCGCTCAAAAATTGGGCGTAGTTTATCAAACATACCAGTCATATGAATTGGGAATAAATTTACCTTCTCTTGAAAACTTTATAAAATTAGCTGACTTGTACGATGTTTCGTTAGAATATTTGTTAGGTAGAAAAGAACACTAGCCCTTCCCCTTCTCCACGAAATCGAAGTTCGTTTTTTTGAGCTTTACATAATATGGTTTATTTAGGATTAGTTCTCCTTTGCAAAACATTTTTGCGGAAGATTCTTTTTTACTCCCCTCTTTTTGATAGGTTATTTCATAAAAACTAAAACCTATCAAATTTAGCAGAGGATTTATATAAAACATTTTATTTATAACATAAACAACACCGATAAAAACAATCACCATTAAACTAACAATAACCATACTTAATCTTGTTAGTTCAAAAGCCAGAGCAAACAAAACAAATATTGAGAAATACCCTATAAAATATTGATCCGTCATATTTTGTTTTGACTTTATTACTATTTTTTCGGATTTATCCTTGTTCCATAAAGTATTCCATAGTAAACCAAAAATCCCTGCAATTATAAGTAATGAATAAAAAATTAGCGTAAAAACATTTAATTCATTTAAAGCAATTGTTTTGCTCAAAACTCCAAAGAAAAATTTAACTACTATTAAAAAATACATTGGAACAAACGCACTAAAATATAAAAAAAACATCTTTAATTTTCTCCATGGTTTATTTTTTGTGTTTATCTATTTTTTATGTAACTTACACAACAGTACGGGAAACATTTTTGTAGTTCTAGCATTATAATTAAAAATAGGCTTCAATATCTTTGAGTTTTTGAGCTAAAGATAATTATAATAATTAAAAAGTAAGCTGGATTAAGATAAACTCAAAAGTAAAAGGATAAAAATCTATTATTATAAAAAATTTATTTGCGAACCTATATTTAATAAAAATCTTGTGTTTTTTCTTAAAATATGTTAAGAAAGTATAGATTTAAGAAGGAGTTTCTCATGAGAACTTTAAAGAAGATTATTGTATTATTGATACTTGCAGTATCTCCATTACTATTGGTAGCTTGTGGAGACAATAACAATAACAACAACGAGGATCCTCAAACAATGTTTATTTCAGACTATACTTTGCCTGAAAATTTTGTTATGACTCTACAGTTAAGTGACACATCTATTTTTAATCCGGGAAACCCTTGGTATTTCAAAACCGCCAAAATCGGAAACGATTGGCAAATAATTGAATATGATAGAAACTTAGGCACAAATGAACAAGTAACTCATTTCTTTAAGTACATTTCAACAAATCAGTATAATCACTATACTTATAACTACAAAACTTCTTCATGGGTAAAAGGATCAACTGTAAACTTCCAAGAAATGGTTAGAACAAGTAATAATAACTTTTTATTCTTAGAAAAAGCCGATAGAGAAAACCCAGTAAATAATGCAACTACAACCAACACAACATATGACGTTGATCCAACAAGCATCGAGACTTATATCGATGCTATCAAATATGAATTTACAAACGTTCTTGAATACGAAGAAGTAGCAGACGCAGTATTCACTGACATGACTTTGTCTCACATTTCGAGAGATGGAAGCACAATTTGTTATGCTTTCCGAGCATACGAGTACACAAAAGAAATTTCTAACTGGGATTCAAGTTATCTATCTTATAGAAATTACAAAACTGTTCCAATAGTTTAACCATTATAAATTACAGAAATATATTGATTTTTAATATCATATATAGTATAATAATCTTATAAAATAATTTGGCGGTCTTTTTTTTATCAGAAAAACGGGACCCTAAAACAAAGAGGTAAAAATATCATGGACGGTGTCGTCCCGCTTACTATAGCACTAATTATATTAATATTACTTTCAGCATTCTTTTCAGCAACAGAAACAGCTTTCTCTTGTATAAACAGAATAAGAATAAAAAGCTGGTCAAATAAAGGAAATAAACGTGCAAGATTAATTTTAGGTCTCGCCGATAATTATGATAAATTAATTACAAATATTTTGATTGGAAACAATATTGTAAACATTACTGCCGCATCATTAGCAACGGTTCTTTTTACAAAGCTACTAGATGCTAGTCTAGCTACAATAATATCAACTATTGTAATGACCCTTGCTGTTTTGATTTTTGGAGAAATTATACCAAAAACACTAGCAAAAAAGTACCCCGAATCTTTCGCAATGTTTGTAGGTCCTATTATTTATGGAATATCCTTACTTCTTTACCCTATTAGCTTGCCTTTTTTTGGTTTACAAAAACTTTTAAATTTAATATTCAAACCTAAAAATAATAACGGAGCTACAAATGAGGAACTTATAACTATAATCAATGAGGCTCAACACGAAGGTGCTTTAGATGAAGAAGACAGTACTCTTATAAAATCAGCTATTGAATTCAATAATGTTGAAGTTGATAAAATTCTTACCCCAAGGGTAGATGTTATAGCTATTAGAAGAAATGCCCCTATGGAAGAAATAGTAGAAGTTTTTAGAGAATCTGGTTATTCAAGATTACCTATATTTGAAGACACTATTGATAACATAATTGGTTTTATTCATGAAAAAGATTTCTTCTTAGCTTTACATGATGGAGAACAAAATATTGAAAAGATAATTCAAGATGTGTATTGCATCTCTCCTCAAGTCGATGTTTCTACATTGTTAAAAGAACTTCAAAATAACAAAGAGCATTTGGCGGTTGTTGTAGATGAATTCGGAGGAACCGAGGGTATAGTCACTATGGAAGACTGTTTGGAAGAGCTTGTGGGCGAAATATACGACGAATCTGATGAAGTAATAGGCATGTTTAAGAAGCTTAATGATAATACCTACATCGTTAATGGAAATGCTGATGTAGAAGACACTTTTGAATTATTAAAATTTAAACCAAACGAAGAGTACGAGAGTAATACCATTGGAGGTTGGACTCTTGAAACGATAGGTCATACACCAGAAAAAGGTTTTTTATTTACATATAAAAATTTAACAATACAGATATTAAAAATGGAATTCCGTAGAATAAGAAGTTTAAGAATTCATGCAGAACCAATCATTGAAGAAAAAAAATAGTAGCTATAATGACTACTATTTTTTTAATATATAATTAAAAAATAATACTAATATAAATAGTGTGGTATAATATCTAATAAATAAATGCAGGTAAAAACTGAAATGAAAAGACGAATCTTAGTATATACGGTTACAGCAGGAGAAGGTCATAATTCCATAGCTAGAACAATAAAAGATAAGCTTATGGAAAATCCTGATAATGAAGTTAAGTTAGTTAATTTTTTCGAACAGTACAGTAACAAAGTAAAGGTAAATCTAATCAACAATGGCTATCTTATGGCCTGCAAATACCTTATGCCTGCATACAATTACTACTTTAAAATTATGCAAAAAACAAATCCTGAAAAGAGATTCAAAAACTGGTTTCAGAAAAGAGTTCATAAGGAAATCCCTTATATGCTTAAAGATATTCAAAACTTTAAACCAGACATTATTGGTTGCACCCATATGTATGGAGGAATTGCTGTCACCATAACACGACAAAAACAAACTCTTGATATCCCAACAGTACAATTATTAACCGATTATACTGTGCACCCATATTGGGAAAGTTGTATCGGAGTAGACTATCTAATCACCCCTTCTTCAAGTATGGATAAGGATCTCATACTTAAAGGATTTAAAAAAAATCAACTTATATCACTAGGACTACCCACAAGAGAAGATTTTAGTAAAGTTCAAAATAAGATTAAATCTCGGGAAAAACTTGGGCTTAAAGAAAACATGTTTACCGTTCTGTTGTTTCTTGGCGGTGGCGGAATGACTAGTATAGAAAAATTAGTTAAACCTTTAATCAAAATCTCAAAGCCCTTGCAGATCCTAGTTGTAAATGGCAAAGATAAAAAAAGCAAAAAATCGATTGATAACTTTATCAAAAAGAAAAAACAAAAAACTATCCATGAATTCAAAAGCTATGGCTTTATAGACTTTATAAGCAGTCTTATGGACGCATCGGACATAGTTGTCAATAAATGCGGTTGCACGGTAGCAAATGAGGTCTTAAACAAGAACAAACCATTTGTTATAATACACAACCTTCCTCAACAAGAATTAGATAATATGAAGTATTTAGTTCAAAATAAAGCAGCTATTTATCTAACAAAAAAGCAGTCTTTAAATAGTGTAATCTGCGACCTAATGAACCACCCAAGTAAAATGAAAGCTTTAGAAGAAAACACTAAAAAACTTTCAAGACCAACCGCAACAAAAGATATTTGTTCGTTTATAGAAAAAACAGCAGATGATAAAAAAAATAACTATAATCCAAATTAGATTATGATAAAGATAAAAAGAGTAATAATATTAGGAAAAAATAGAACAATTTTATAGTAAAAAAATATGAGGCAATGCCTCATATTTTATTTATACAAATCGCTAAGTCTTTTTAAGTATGTTGTAATTTGAGCAGTACTTCTTGTATCATCAATCAGTTCCTGAACCCTATTAGAAAGTTTGTCTTCATCTTCGTTAATCTTGTCATAAATATAATCTAACAAAGTAACTCCTGACCCAATCATCGTTTCTTTTGACGCTAAATCTTGCCAACTAATAGTGCTGTTCCCTTCTCCATCATTTGCACTGTCATAACCAAAATAATCAATAACCTCTCCCATATTAAATACAATATGATATCCAGTATAACCGTTTTGTGATAAATCTTCATGATATACAGGTTCAGCCATATTTCCACCGCTAGCACCATAAGTTGCATCGGCTGCAAGTGTTTGAGCAGCCTCTGTGAACTCCTCAGTCATAGCACTATTGTCATTTTCCCCAACATTGACTACGTATCCAAAGTACGTGTAATCCTTATCAGATGAAAAGAATCCACTATCTTCACTGTATTTATAAGAATAATCAAGGAATATTTCCGCTTTCTTTTGTATTTTCTGATAATCAGTTAATCCGTTATAATCACCTGTTCCACTATCTATTTCGATAAACATATTATTCATTTCATTATATATAAAATTAGGTGACTTATAAATAGTTTGATCTTCTTCGTCTGTTGCATATTTTACCCATTCACGATCAGCTGAAGTTAAAATTTCGTACTGATAATCATAAGTTGCTTGATTAATTTCCTCATTTACTAGTTGCATGTTTAAGTCTTCTATTTCTGCTATCATATCAGTAGTATACTTAAACAGAATGTGAACTACTCTGTTAAAATCTACACTCAAATCAGTTGGGTGGTAATAAATACCACAATTATTCGATTGCATTGCACTTATATATGCTTCAAGAGCAGCTGAATTTTGAGCATCTGCTTCCTCTCCTGTAAATATAGGGGCATATTCGTTATATTGTGCAAGATAATCCTCAACATATTTATCAACAGCGGATTGGTAGTCAATAGCTAAACTGTTAGTGTAGTTTGTTTGATATTTGGTAACGTATAAAGAATCTTCATAAATTTCATATAACCTATCATATTCCCAGTCGAAAGCCTCTTCCTCAGTATCGCAATCAGTCCCCTCATCTTCTGCATAATTTTGTCTGCTAATAACAAATCTCTTCCATGCTTCTTTTGTTATAAGGTCATCAGTAGCATATTCAAAAATAGGTTCAGAATATATTTTTTCTTCCTCTTGCACTCTTGCAGGATTTCCGTTATTATCTTCCTCAATATTTTCATCTTCATCACGATCAATTACGTAATTAAAATCTACTTTATCATTAATGTAGTCGCTATCTTCATCCTCTTCCTCTTCTTCGACTACATCTAATCCCCACTCTTCCTTAATCTCTTCCTCATAATCTGAAAGAGTAGAATATATGCTTTCATAAATACTTGTTTTAATATTATTTAAATCATTGTTGGTTAATTCTCCAAAGGCTTGCTTTGCTTCATGCACACGTATTCTATAATCAACTATATCATCAACGGTTTTCTCTAAAGATTCTTCCATAGTATCGCCGTAATAGTACATATAATAATATCCTGAAAGCCCAACTGGGTTTTGCCACCAGTTTAAAACTTGCTCACGCGTAATATCCTCTGTATAATCTCCAATTTTTATGGTTGTAATCACCTGATTAGCATATTTGGCTGGATCTTTTTCAACTAATGAACATCCAACAAAAGTTGTTGCTAACAAAATAAACATTAAAACAACTGATAATATTGATGCAATTTTCTTTTTCAAAGCCTTTCTCCCATTGTCATATGATAACTTTGTTTATTTTACTAAATTACTCATATTTTAGCAAGTATTTTTAGTTATTTAATATAATATCCACTATTATATAAAATCAAACTCTTCGATTATTTTTTATTAATAAAATCCTTTATCTTTTCAAAAACTTCATCTTTAATAGAGTTTAGCTTTTCCATATCCTCTTTACCTATTTTACCAAGAACATAATTAATTAAGTCTCCGTTTTCGGGCTTCCCTATTCCAATTCTTAATCTTGGAATATCCTCCGTACCCATCATGGCTAAGATGTTTTTCATACCGTTATGAGTTCCTCCACTGCCATTTTCTCTAAACCTAATTTTACCAACTAGCAAATCTATATCATCATAAATAATAAGTATGTCTGAACTATTAACTTTTAGCTTTTTCGCTGCTTTTAAAACACTCTTTCCGCTAAGATTCATATATGTCGTAGGTTTCATTAAAATAATCTTTTCACCATTTATAAACCCTTCGCCAATTAAGGCATCAAATTTCTTTTTAGTAAAAACTATTCCCTCTCTTTTTGCAAACATATCCGCCATCATAAAACCAATATTATGATGCGTTCCATCATATTTATTTCCTACGTTTCCTAATCCTACTATTATCTTCATTTTATCTCCTGTTTCTTAGAGTTAATGGTTGGTTGTCGCTATTTTCTTTTATCAAAGTGAGTAAAACTGTTAACTCTTTCACCCCTTTTAACAATTGAGTTATTTTCTATAACGCAAAAAGGAAGTATTTCTGCATTTTCCATAATTATGCTATCTCTTATAACGCTTGCCTTTACAGACGCTCCTTTTGATATTATTGCATTCCTAATCATGTTCCCTTCTTTTATTATAACATTATCAGATAAAATCGTATCCCCCATTATTGTGTTGTTTCCCATAATAACAACTCCTTTGCCAATTCGAACACTTGGAGCTATTGCTGTACTTGCAGGTTGCAATATAGCAACGTCCCTCCGAATATGAAAATCATTTATTCGTTGTTGTAAAATCTCAGTAGCTTTAACCAATCCTGCAATATTAGTAACTGCAAAAAAATCTTCTGGATTAAACGAATACGCTTTCGGCGAATATATCTTTTCTGCTGTACGAATATATGGCGTACTAAAAATATATCCTCTATCTAATTTGCAAACTTGCATACTTTTTGCACAAACATAATCCAATGCATTATCTATTGTTTCTCGAGTTAACAAAGGAGTATCACAATATAACACAACAACATAATCAGAATCTTCCAAATAAGGACTTATTATACTTGTAACATCGTTCTCTATTAGTGCGTTAACTGTTTTTACTGGGTAATCCTGCATTGCATCTACAACCCAACTACTTATACTTTTACCTAAAATCTCCACTTTATATGTAGGTTTTGAAAGATTTGATTTCTGATTATCAATATTTAAAACGATAACTTGTACTTTTCTATCAAAAAGAGAAAAGACTGGCCTTTCTTCTGTTTTTCTTTCATCTAGTGCATTTTTTTCAATCGTCATAACATCTGTCATTCAGCCTTCTTCCTCCTTTTCTTAAAAAAATTACTTAACATGCTGGCACATTCCTCATTCTCAACATAAACATATTCACAATAATGATTAAACCTTATATTATCTAAATTACTATACTTTTTATCCTTAGCCCCATAGTATAACCTATCTATTCTTGCACTTAGTATAGCACCCAAACACATAACGCAAGGCTCTTTTGTAACGTATATTTCGCAGTTTTCCAGTCTAAAATTCTTTACCTTTTTACAAGCCTTATTTATTGCGAGCATCTCCGCATGACATGTAGGATTATTCCTCGCATTTTTTTGGTTATATGCTTTTGAAAGAACTTTGCCTTTCTGAACGATTACAGCTCCTACAGGAACGTCTCCTTTTTTGCCAGCTTTTTTTGCTAATTCTATAGCTAACTGCATATATTTATTGTCCATTACACCATGCCCCATATAAAGGTAAAGAGAGTTATTAAGAATCCTAAAATTAAACTAGAATATAGAAACAGATTTACACGAGTAGTTGGTCTTATAATAACCCTTTCACGCGGTAAAACCAAATCTATTGGGCTTTTCATTTCCTCATAATTAATATTCAATGACCCACTTTTCTGCATTACATCTCTCCAAGCTTGTTGCTTTTGCATTTTAAACTGCAGGTCTTTTTCAATATCTCCTTCAAAAGCTCCGTCCAGCGCCTTTTTGACTTTATTATAGGTTGTAATTTTAAATATAGCAACTATCAAATAAATTAATAAGAATAACAGCGCTGCTACAATAATAAAACAAATACTGAAGACAAGAAATGCGTTACTATTAGCAACTTTTTCAGCAAGCCACGTGTACATATTCCCTAATGGCCACTTATTATAGCTAGCATATGTCATATAAACAGACAGTGCATTATTCGTAAAATGTATTATGATGCATGGAATAATACTTTTTGAAACAACTCCAACAAATCCAATTATTATACCTAAAATTGTTGCATAAAAGAATTGATTAATATTAAAATGCAAAAATCCGAATAACAACCCTGAAATAAGAATAGCCCTTTTAGGCCCAATATTTTTTATCCCATTTATCAGGAACCCTCTATGCAAAAATTCCTCGCCCAAAGATGGTAACAATGCAACTAAAAATATCTGTAAGAAAAACTTGGCTAAGCTACTATCTACACTATCCGCTGAAGAAATAAAAGGATTCTGATACCCTATATAACTTAGAATTCCCGAAAACATACTAGAAACGCCTATGTTTATTATAAAAACAATGATTCCTAAGACAATACTAATCATTATAACTTTTAAACAAGTCTTACGTAATCCAAAATCATTAGACATTACTTTACTTGTAATTTTTTTAGGTTTTTGTATAAGTAAATACAAAGTAAAAGGCACTAATATCAAAATTCCCAACTGAACAATCATGGTATAAACAATATCTAATGTTTGACTATTAAAATTTAACAGTCCAGCAGCCAAAATGATTTTCATTACGCAGAAAAGCGCCATACTCATAAAGTATATAAAATATGTATTAAAAACCTTCTTTTTTACGTAAATTGTATCCATTTTACCTCATTTATATAAAGAACTCCGAAATCGTATTAACTAACCAAAATACGCAACCTAAAGAAATACTAATCCAAAAAAACATCCTGCTACTTTTTTCTTTTTGTTGTTTTTGTTGAACTAATAGGTTAACAGTATTTCGATCTACGCCTTCATTAATCATTGTCAGCATTTCTGGTCTAACTTCTGCACTCACATTATCTTCTTTTGCCCCTTCCTTCTTACTATTGTCCATTACTCTCTTTAACAAAATACTTAGCCCAACCAAAACAGCAGCGCCCAATACTAAGTATAAGAATGGAGAAATATAATCCATAGCGCTTGAGTATGGTACAGCAATTGAAGAAACCGCTCTAGAAGTTGCAATATATGAAACCAGTATTACAGTAAAATTATTTACAAAGTGGAAAATAATGG
>Ga0265294_10004716_pt1 | contig 16917 bp, 15 predicted proteins | sample MunlanPumphouse3_FD_192504 | JGI IMG/M metagenome (GOLD analysis project Ga0265294, IMG submission 192504) | Groundwater microbial communities from a municipal landfill in Southern Ontario, Canada - Pumphouse #3 | ecosystem: Environmental > Aquatic > Deep subsurface > Groundwater | place...
AAAATATTATGGATAAACACGGATATACCTCCTAATTTTATATTTATAAAAAAGCTGTTTCTAAAGAGAAACAGCTTTTTACTATCTGCTTCTTATCTCTCAGAATAAAATCTGCAGGAAATGACACAATTCCCACCACTCATGATAAGAACACTCTCATATGCTATTGTAGAATTAAAAACATTTTAATGCAAGTAGATAGTTGTTGTCAATTACTATTCAAAATATTATTTGCTGTTTTTTCATCTAACCCCTTCACAAGCTTAATAAGTAATTCCAGACAATTATCATAATCATCATAGTGAAAAATGCTGTAATGGCTGTGAATATAACGAGTAGGTATGCTGATGACTACAGTTGGTACACCAAAACCGGATTTATGAATGGCGCCTCCATCTGTACCTCCACCCATCATGGTATTGTATTGAAGTGGAATACGATTTTCCTTTGCTGTATCAATGACGAAATTCCGAAGATTTCTGTTTCCGATTACAGAAGAATCTGCTAGTGTTAGAACAGGACCCTTACCTAATTTAACCTCTGAATCTTCTTTTTCCAGACCAGGCATATCAGTGGCAATGGTAACATCTACGGTAAAGCATATATCTGGTTTTATAACGTTAGCGGACGTGGTAGCTCCCCGCAAACCGACCTCTTCTTGAACCGTACCAACACCATATATCGTATTAGGATGAGTTGTATTCCAAAGTTCCTTAATCAAGTTCATAAAAAGGCAACAACCAACTCTATTATCTATAGCTTTCGCCATAATCATCTTTTCTCCAAGAATGTGGAAAGTGCTATCGGGAACGATAGGATCTCCGGGTAGAATACCCATTATTTCTTGTGCTTCTTCTCGATCTTTAGCACCAACGTCAATAAACATTGCTTTTTTTTCAACTATTGTGTTTTTATCTTTAGCTGAAAGAAGATGAGGAGGTACAGAACCGATTATACCAGTTCTATCACCTTTTCTGGTTTTAATAATAACCTTTTGAGCAAGAAGAACTTGATCTCGCCATCCTCCAAGGGGGATGAACTTAATAAAGCCATTCTTAGTAATTGCACTTACCATAAAACCGACTTCGTCCATATGACCGGGTATCATAATTTTGGGAAATGAACTTGTTCCTTCTTTTTTGCAGATCAAACTACCTAAATTATCTTGAGTAAATTCCGCTTTTCCAGTTAGGTAATCTTTTATAAGCTCTCTTATATTTCCTTCAAAACCCGATGGACCGTGAGCCATAGTCATTTCTTTAAGTATGTTCAGGTGTTCCATAAAATACCCCCTATGTTTTATTAAAATATAAAATCAACCCTATAAATATTATATCTCAAAAGTGAAATATTAGCACAATAATAATAACTCTTATTCATATCTGTGTCTGTATATATGTGATATAATTAGAAATCGTAGGGGAATAGTTAATGTGGATAAAGGGATAGAAACCTTAGTGATGGTGGTGATGGTGATGGAGGTATATGCTTTGGTTGGCTCAAGTGGTACGGGAAAGAGTCATCGAGCCATGACTATAGCCTATAAGCATGGAATAGATACGGTAATTGATGATGGCCTTTTAATTAAAGATGGATACAAGGTGACTGGTAAATCAGCAAAAAGGGAAGCTACAACACTTAAAGCTGTGAAAAGGGCTATTTTCCTTGATCATGAGCATGCTCGTGATGTACAGAAAAGTCTTAAAGAAATTAATGCATCTAAAATTTTGGTTTTGGGAACATCTTTGCGGATGGTATTAAGAATTACAAAGACACTGGAACTCCCGGAACCTACTGAAGTGATACATATTGAAGATGTTGCAACTGAAAAAGAAATAAAATTAGCATTAGAATATCGTAATAATCATGGAATGCACGTAATACCTGTTCCTACCATAGAGGTAAAAAAAGATTTCCCAGGATATTTAGTTGATCCTTTGAAATACTTTTTTAAAAAGAAGAATGAGAGTAGACATAAAATTGGAGAGAAGTCAATTATTAGACCGAAATTTAGTTATATAGGGAAATTACTCATTTCAGAAAATGTTGTATCTCAAATTGTAACGTATGTTGCTATTCAAAATCCCGGCGTATCTCAGGTTAACAAAGTATTGGTAAATATGCAGGAAGAGGGGGTAACAGTACGAATTGAGATCACAGCTCTTTATGGATACTATCTTCCTGATATAGCCAAAGAAGTTCGGAAGGTTGTTTGCCAAGAATTGGAGGGACTGACTGGCTTAATAGTTTATGGGGTTCATATTATTTTTAAATCATTGACTTTTTAGGAGGGTTTTATTTGCAGGATTACGAATATATTGATTGTGTGATGGAAAGAGGACATATTAATATACCTCTTATTTTAATTGAAAACATACAAAGTTTGGATATTTCTTCGGAAAATTTAGGATATCTACTTTTAGCTATGGCAAGAAGTAAAATAATATCTTCTCCAGAAGAATATGCGAAGGATTATTGGATAAAATGGGCCTTAGCAGAAGGATGGTGTACTTGGAATTTGGAGGGAGAAGCTAAAACGATTTCTTTTTCGCCTCTTTGGAGAAGGTTGTATTATGTTTTACAAAAGATAGATAAAGCTAAAGATGAGTGTAAGTCGGTTTCTGCAAATGAAAAAGGCAAATTCGATTATAATCAAATTCTTAAATGGCTTGATCAAGCAAGAGGAACCTTATCTATAACGCTCAGAGAAAAACAATTACTGCAAGAATTTAATATAAAATATGGTTGGTCTACGGAATTTATTTTAATATTTCTTCAATTGTGTTTTGAGAGAGGACAAACAAATATACAAGTATACAAGCCTGTAGCCAAAAGAGTGTATGAAAACGGAATAAATACAGTGGACGGATTGATATCCTTTATTGATAATTTAGATTGGATACAGTATAAGGTCGGAGAAGTAAAAAAATGTGTAGGTCAGTACGGAGGTATAACTAGACCGCAACGGGAAATGTACATGAAGTGGTGTGGTCAGTGGAAATTTGGGCATGAAGTTATTATGAAAGCGGCTGAGGAAACGGTACGTACCAATAGTCCAAGCTTTAAATATATTGATAGTATTCTCGAAAATTGGTATAGTCAAGGAGTGAAAAATATAGAGGATGCCGGGAAAGCTTTATATGAACATGATAATAAGGAAGAAAAGACTCAAAAGCAGGGGAATAAGAAGAAACGGATTAGTCATGCTGACAGCAGAGATTGGGAAAAAATGCTAGATGTAAATTAGGTGGGTGGAAATTAATGTCTTTATCAGGACGTGCATTGAAAAGAAAAAAGAAAATAGCTGAATGGGTAGTTAGAATAGAAGCACTACATAAAAAATATCCTCGATTAGAGGAAATATCACGGCTGTTTGCTCAAATGTCATTAGAAATCGCCTTGATGGGAATGGGTAAAGGCAAAATGGGGATGTCGCATGAGGAATTGCTTAAAGGACAAGAAACACTTCAGGCTGAGAAGAGTGCATTAATGAAGCAATATAATCTACCTAATAACATGTATAACGTTTGGTGGGATTGTGAGAAATGCCAGGACACAGGATTTATAGGGATAGGGGAAAAATGCAGTTGCCTTCTTCAAGAAGAGATACAAACACGATTGAAATGTAGTGGGTTGGGACCGGAGCAAAAGCAACAAACTTTTAATACATTTTCCTTGGATTGGTATGAGGATAAAGAACGGTATCGTCTTATATTACAGCAAAGCATAAATTTTGCAGAAGAGATATGTGAAAGGAAAAAAGCAGAGAATCTTTTCGTTTGTGGGCCGATAGGAATAGGTAAGACACATTTATGTAGTGCTATAGCAAATTATGTATTAAAGGCAGGGGTAAATGTTGTTTATCTTAAGAGCGGAAAAATATTAGAGATGCTTCGAGAGTATAAGTTTAATCTTGATAAATTTGAAAAGTCATTTCATAATGAGTTAAAATCACTTTTTAGGGTAGATTTATTAATTATTGATGATTTAGGAACAGAAGTGGCTACGGATTTTGTACGTGAACAATTATTTTATTTATTTGATGAGAGAATTAATTATCAACTACCTTGGGTAATCAGTACTAATCTTATGCCGAATGAAATAGGAAAAACGTATGAAGATAGATTGAGTGACAGAATTATGGGAACATCGAAAATATTGAAATTTACTGGGCAAAGCATACGTCAATTGAAGGCGATATCCATGAAGTCGTCTAAATAAAGTAAAATATCTTGGCTAAGTAATACATATGGTTATGATATACATATGTATTGCTAATATTAGATAGATGGAGTTAAATTATGTCCCTAATAGATTGGCGCATTTTAATATTATCAATTCTCCCTATTACTGAATTAAGAGCAAGCATACCATTGGCGATAACTTTGGGTATGGATCCATTGCGGGCTTTTGTGTTAGCCGTAATAGGCAATTTGCTCCCTGTTATTCCAATATTATTATTTTTAGAACCTCTTGAAAAGCTAATAAGCAAATTCACTTCTTTTGGAGTTACTTTTCAAAATTTGCTGTGGAAGACGAGGACTAAGGGAGAATTAATAAAAAAATATGGAATTTTAGGTTTGATCTTTTTTGTATCAGTACCATTGCCGGGGACAGGAGCGTGGACAGGAGCAATATTGGCGTGGCTTTTAGGAGTTTCCTGTATCAAAGCATTTTTAGCCATAAGCATAGGAGTTATGGTGGCAGGGGTCATTGTGACTTTGACTAGTTTGGGTTTATTAAAAATGGCTTCCTTATATGGGCTAGAGTGTTTTTTATTAATTTTAGTAGTGTTGATATTGATATACAAAGTTTATAGAAAAAAAAGAAGCTAAATTGTTCCAAAAACTTAGCACTAGTCTAAAAGCATTATAGAAAACTACAAATCTGAAATTTCAAAACCTTGCTTAGCAAGGTTTTCTTGTTTTTGTGAGTGGTTGTATAATGCAATACGGTTACGCCCTTCTCTTTTAGCTTGATAAAGGGCATAGTCAGCAGCGTTGATAATTGACTCACAATCGTTAAATGTTTCACAGTTATTACAAAGACCAACACTTATAGAAAAATCATGTTCCTTTAGTTTAATTTCTTTTGCTTTTTCAAGAAGCTTTTCAGCTACAATTTGAGCTCCTTGAGGAGTTGAGTCGGGTAGTATAATAAAAAACTCATCTCCGCCGTAACGGCATACAACATCCGATAAGCGGGTGTTATCACTTAACAATTTTGCACAGGATATTAAATAATCGTCGCCCACAAGATGTCCGTAAGTATCATTAATTGTTTTAAAGTTATCGACATCAACCATAATAGCAGAAAAAGTTCCTTTGTTACGGCTGATGCGGCGAAATTCTTCGTCGAGCCTAGTAAAACAATAGCTTTTATTCCAAACTCCAGTGAGGGAGTCTGAAGAAATCAAATTTTCCATTATGTCAAGATGCTGCTTGAGTAAGGCTTTTTCTCCTTGAAGTTTATTTTGAGTAATGAGTGTGTTAATTTCCTTTTCTTTGTATGTACTAATGGTTTTGATATAGCAAAAATAATACCAAACAAACGCAATAATGGTTGTCAGGATGTACAATAATTGGCTCGATAAAAGAAGAGAATTAAAATAAACTTTTAAAAAAGTTGGAAGCGTTAAACAAATTACAACAAACCCCAGTATTGAAGTAAACAGAAAAACATTCATATTAGTTAAAACTCCTTTATATTAAAAAATAAGAAACAAAACAATCTTCCTTTACTATTTTAACAAACTTTGAGATAAATTGTGCATTATTTATATAAAAAAAATTAATATTTTTTTTGCTAATTAAACTGCAAATTATATAAAAAGTTAAACCTTTACATATCAGTAAACACTGCTGAGGAAAGCCGCACATTGTAATGTTTAGCTATTATAATAAAAAAAATATTAATTTAGGAGGAAATATTGAATTTAAGTAGAATATAAGTGGTATCAAGTGGAGTGAAGTGGTATCAAGTGGAGTAAAGTGGTATTGGATTTTTCCGCTGTGATAGAAACGGGATGAAGTAGCATGTTTATTGGTGAATATCAACATACTATAGACGATAAAGGTAGGTTTATTATGCCTGCCAAATTTCGGGAAGCATTGGGCGATTGGCTTATGATAACCAAAGGACTAGATGGTTGTCTCTTTGTTTATACAAGAAATGAGTGGTCAGTACTTGAAGAAAAATTAAAGAAGCTTCCTTTTACGAATAGTCATGCGAGGGCATTCGCACGATATATTTTTGGCGGAGCAGTGGAATATGAGTTAGATAAGCAAGGACGTGTCTTACTAACTACCCATTTAAGGGAGTACGCAAATATTAGTAAGGAAATTGTACTTGTTGGAGTTGGGACACGTGTTGAGATATGGAATAAGGAAAGTTGGAATATTTATAGTCGAAAGGCTGAAGAAAGTTATGAGGAATTAGCAGAGAAAATGGTGGAATTAGATTTAGGATTTTGAGGTGACTTAAAAATGGATTTTCAGCATAAACCTATTTTTCTTAAGGAGACATTAGATTACCTTAATCCTTCATCGGGTATGGTGATAGTGGACTGTACTTTAGGAGGAGGAGGACACAGTAAAGCACTTTTAGAAAGAATTTTACCTACTGGTAAATTAATTGCGTTAGATCAAGACCTTGATGCTATTAATGCTGCGGAGAAAGTGTTAAGACCGTTAGGAAAAGAAAATTACATGATTTTTCATAGTAATTTCAAAGATCTGGAAGAGGTTATAAAGAAAACACCGTTTGAAAAGGTAGATGGTATTATCTATGATCTTGGGGTTTCTTCATATCAATTGGATGAACCTGAAAGAGGGTTTAGTTATCGGCATGATGCTATGTTGGATATGCGAATGGATAGGGATAGAAAAGAAACTGCCTTTGATTTAGTGAATAAGAGCTCAATAGAAGAATTAACTGATATTATTCGTGATTATGGTGAAGAAAAATGGGCGAAGCGAATAGCTATATTTATTGAAAACAAGCGAATCGAAGCTCCGATTAAAACTACGGGTGAGCTTGTTAATATTATAAAAAAGGCTATTCCAGCAGGTGCTCGTCAGGAAGGGGGACATCCTGCAAAACGTACTTTTCAGGCTCTAAGAATTGCAGTTAACAAGGAACTTGATGTATTAGCTCCAGCATTAAAGCAAGGTATTAAGGTTCTGAAAAAAGGTGGGAAATTAGCAGTAATTACTTTTCATTCATTAGAAGATCGGATTACGAAACAAGTGTACAAAGAAATGGCGCAAGGATGTACTTGTCCACCTGACTTACCAATATGTGTTTGCAATAATAAACCTAAAGTTAAGATACTTACGAGAAAACCCGTAATTCCTACGGAAAATGAAAAGGCTGAAAATCCGAGGGCTCGTAGTGCTAAATTGCGTGTTGTAGAAAAATTATAATTAAGTTCTAAAGGAGAGGCAGGGTGAATACTTTTGATATTAGCAAGGGAAAGCGTTGATTCAACAGAATTTATGTATGAAGAACAATATAGTTTGCCACAAGGAAAGCGTCAAAGGGTTATTAGAAAAAAAGTCAAGGCATTATCTTTTATTAGAATGGTAGCTGGTACTTTGGCTATTTCATGTTTGTTTTTAGTGGGGTTGAGTTGTATTTATATAAAAGCTAAAGTTGCCCGTTCGAATTGGGAGATGAATCAGATTATACGTAATAATGAAATGATATGTTCTGAAATAGAGAAATTAAAATCAGAAGTTGCAAGTGTGGGAGCCCTTGATAAAATAGAGTATTTAGCTGTTACTGATTTAGGAATGGTAAAAAACCCCAGCATTGAATATTTAGATATCGACAATTTTTCCAATGAAAATAATTTGGATGAAAATAATACAAATAGTCAATCTGTAAGTGATGCAAAAAACGAAAAATTAATAAAAGTAGTATGCGAAGCAATTTTGAAAAATATCAATTAAAATAAAAAGGGATGTCAGTAAGAATTGAGGTTGGAAGATTGTCTAATTCTATAAAAATGAAAAAACAAATAGGATATATCTTTCTTACCATTGTGATAATGCTTATTGCTTTAGTTATTCGGTTGTTTTGGGTACAGTTTGTTATGGGAGAAGAATTACGACAAAAGGCATTTGCGGTTCGGTTCCGTAATGTAGAAGTAAAAGCGAAACGTGGAATTATTTATGATACTAAGGGAAGATCGTTGGCAATTAGTATTAGTACAGACTCTTTTTATGCTATACCTGCTCAGGTTAAAAAATCAAAGAAGGAAAAGGATATTGCCAATAAGATAGCAGGAGCGTTAGATATTGATGAGAACGATGTACTTAACAAGATAACGAAGAGTCAGGCTTTCGTTTGGATTCAAAGGCATGTTCCTGAAGAAAAGGCACAAAAGCTTAAGTCTTTGGAATTGCCGGGAATTAGTTTTGTGGAGGAACCGGAACGTTTTTATCCTAAAGATAAGCTTCTTGCTAATGTGCTTGGATTTTCTGGTATAGATAATCAAGGCTTAAATGGGGTAGAAATAAGTTATGATAAGGTTTTGCGAGGTATATCAGGGACGATTATGGTTGAATATGATGCTAAAGGTCAGGAAATACCGGATGCGTTACAAAAATATGTAGCACCACAGGATGGAAATAGTATTTATCTAACAATTGATGAAACTATTCAATACATAGTGGAGCGTGAATTGGATGAAATCGTCAAAGTAAGTAATCCGAAGAAGGCTGGAGCTATAGTTATGGATCCTAAAACAGGGCGGATATTAGCGATGGCCATGAGACCTACCTTTAGTTCTAATGATTATCAAAATTATGATCAGTCATTGTGGAGAAATTTTTTAATTTCAGATGCTTATGAACCTGGTTCCACCTTTAAAACAGTGACAATGTCAGGAGCTCTTGATGAGGGTGTTGTGAAACTTAATGATAGGTTTTATTGTGGAGGTTTTATTAAAGTAGGTAAAGAAAAAATAAAATGTTGGAAATTATCGCCTGGGCATGGCAGCCAAACTTTTGTAGAGGGAGTTCAAAATTCTTGTAATCCTGTTTTTGTGACTTTAGGGTTGCGTGAAGGAGTAGATGTTTTTTATCGTTACCTGTATGGGTTTGGATTTGGAAAGAAAACTGGAATTGAACTTCCGGGAGAAGCAATAGGAATATTGGTAGGTAAAAAAAGATGCAAGGAAATTGATTTAGCGACTATGTCTATAGGTCAGGCGAATGCAGTGACGCCTATACAGCTTGTGACTGCTTGTGCAGCAATGGCTAATGATGGGAAATTAATGAAACCTCAGATTGTTGAGAAAATTCAAGATAACAAGGGAAACATAGTAAAAACCGTAGAACCAGAGGTTGTTCGTCAAGTAATAGCTCCTGAGACGGCACATCAAGTGATGGATATTTTGGAGTTAGTGGTAAGTAATGGTACAGGGAAAAATGCTTATGTAGAAGGGTATCGTGTTGGGGGGAAAACAGGGACGGCTCAGAAAATAATTCCTGGTGGTGGTTACTCAAAAACTGAGTATGTGGGGTCTTTTCTAGGAGTAGCCCCAGTAAATGATCCTAAGTTAGTTTGTCTAGTTGTTGTAGATACTCCTGAAGGGATATATTACGGAGGGACAGTGGCAGCACCTGCTTTTAGAAATATTATTCGTGATTCTTTACGATATTTGCAAGTCCCCGCCCAGGTGGAACCTGATAAGATTTCTGGTAATAATAAGGAAAGTTTATATTTACCTAACTTAGTGGGAAGTAATATTAAGGATGCAGTAAATACGCTCGCTAATAATAAAATAAAAGTTGATGTCTTGGGGGATGGTACAACTGTAAAGATGCAGTTGCCTCTAGCTAATACGAAGGTATTGGAAGGAAGCAAGGTTGTACTTTATACCAGTGTACCAGCAGGAGATGGTGAACCGGAGCTTATTGTAATTCCGGATTTAACAGGAAAAAATGTAGGCGAGGTTAAGGAACTGACCAAAATGCTTAATTTAAATTTCAAAATACGAGGAAGTGGCATTGTTATCAGACAGGAACCTGAACCTGGGGAACGCGTTCAGGTAGGCGGTGAGCTGATGGTTTTTATGGGACCTAAACTTGAAAATTCGGTGCAACAACTAGGACCTTAGCTTTTCAAAATGAAGGATCATGGTTGGAGTACTTTAGTGTTGGTAATAATAAATTTGCATAATTTTTTAGAAAGGAATGGTTTGTTTGAACCTGAGAGAATTAATTAGCTATACTGAAGTTGTTGCTGTTGGGGGAAATTTAAATAAAGAAGTTATGGCAATTTCTAATGATTCAAAGGAAGTATTGTCAAATGCTGTTTTTGTAGCTGTAAGTGGTTACAAGACAGATGGACATCACTTTATTGTTGATGCTTTAAAAGGTGGAGCGGTTGCTGTTATAATAGAAAATAGTGCTTTTCAGTCGGATACTTATACATGGATTCAGGTCAAAAGCAGTCGTAAAGCACTTGGCGATTTAAGTAATATTATTTACGGACAACCCAGTCAATCTTTAAATATAATTGGGGTTACGGGAACAAATGGGAAAACAACAACGACTAATTTAATCGCACGAATCTTAGAAGATAATGGTCATATAGTAGGGCTGATAGGCACTATACATAATAGGATTGGTAAAGAAATTATTCCTGTACGTCACACAACTCCTGAGGCACCTGAACTTCAAAAATATTTTAAAGTTTGTCTTGAAAAGAATGCCGATTATGGAGTGATGGAGGTGAGCTCTCATGCTCTTGAACTGCATAGAATTAGGGGAACTGAGGTTGATGTAGGTGTATTTACAAATCTTACGCAGGAACATCTTGATTTTCATAGAGATATGGAAGGATATTTGACGTCTAAGGGGAAACTGTTCAGCAGTCTTGGTTGTAATGCTAAGAAGAAGAGAAGAAAATTTGCTATACTTAATATTGATGATCAATATGAAAAAGAGTTGGAGGATATGACAAGTGTACCCATAATAACTTATGGAATAATAAATGAAGCAGATGTGAAAGCAAATGATGTAAAAAGCTCTTCGCAAGGGGTTGAGTATACTTTAAAATACACGAATCAGGAAATACCGGTTAAGCTTAAATTAAGAGGAAGGTTTAATGTATATAATTCTTTAGCAGCAATAGCTGTTGGATTAGTTGAAGGGATATCGGTTGAAAATATTATTTCTACATTAGAGAAAATAACGGGAATACCTGGTCGTTTTGAGAGTGTAAATAAAGGAAATGAATATGTTGTTATTGTAGATTATTGCCATACACCCGATAGCTTGGAAAAATGTCTTAAAACAGCCAGAGAATTTGTTCAGGGTCAGCTTATAACTGTTTTTGGCTGTGGTGGGGATAGAGATAGATCTAAACGCCCAATTATGGGAGAAGTAGCAGGGAGACTTTCGGACTATTGTATAGTAACTTCAGATAATCCTAGGTCGGAAAATCCTGAAGCTATTATTAATGATATTATTCCGGGTTTGGAAAAAGGAGCTGGGAGTAATTCTTATTTAAGAAATAGTGAGAGAAGAGAAGCTATTTTTAAAGCTATCGAAAAAGCTAATCCTCAAGATGTGGTTATTATAGCGGGTAAAGGACATGAAGATTATCAAATAATAGGCACACAGACTTTGCATTTTGACGATAGAGAAGTTGCGAAAGAGGCATTGGTAAAGACAGGAAAATGGAAAGAATAGAGGGATAGATATGTTTGGACTGAGTTTAGAGGAAGTAGCATTTTCTATGCAAGGAAAATTGTATGGGGAAAATTGTAATTATGAACCTTCAGGTGCTAGTATAGATACACGTAGTGTAAAAAAAGGAGAGCTGTTTTTTGCCTTAAAGGGAGAAAAAGCTGATGGTCACAAATATTTAAAAAAGGCTAAAGATAATGGAGCAATTGCGGCGGTCGTTTCATATATTCCATCAGATTATGTAGCTAGCAATTTTACACTAATAATAGTTAAAGATACTGTTGAGGCATTGCAACAGTTAGCTGCTGTCCAAAGGACGCTTTTTGAAGGGATTGTAATTGCAGTTACGGGCAGTACCGGAAAAACCACTACAAAAGATATGATGGCTTCAATATTGCGAGAAAAAGGGAATGTCCTTCAAACTAAAGATAATTTCAATAATGAATTAGGAATGCCCTTGACTATTTTGGCACTTAAAAAGGAACATCAGTTTATCGTTACTGAAATGGGGATGCGTGGTTTAGGAGAAATAGATTTTCTTTGCAAAATAGCTCAGCCAAATTACGGTGTTATTACAAATATTGGGCATACTCATCAGGAATTTTTAGGTTCTCAGGAAAAAATTGCTCAAGCTAAGTCTGAAATGATTTCTCATATATCGGCAAAGGGAGGTCTTGCTTTAAATATTAAAGATAACAATATTCTTAATCCGTGGATTTCTGAAAATTGTCCTCCTGTATTATGGTTTGGTTTAACAGCTGGGGCAGATTTAACTGCCACAGAGGTATGCTTGAGTGACGAAAATCGTATTAGCTTTAGTATAATGTTTAGAGGGCAAAAGGTTGCAGAGATAAATCTTCCTGTGCCTGGAAGACATAATGTTTTGAATGCTTTAGCTGCAGTAGCTATTGCTAGACAGGTGGGATTGACCTGGCAGGAAATAAAGACAGGATTAGAAAAGGTAAAGCTTACAAGTATGCGGCTGGAATTTACAATGATATCAGATAAAAATGTACAAGTTATTAATGATGCTTATAATGCAAATCCTGATTCTACAATTTCAGCCTTAGAAGTGTTGAGTGCAGCAGCAAAAGGTGGGCGTGCTATTGGAGTGTTAGGAGATATGTATGAATTAGGAGAGTATTCAAAAAAAGGTCATTTGCTTGTAGGCAGACAAGCAAAATCAGAAGATTTAGCATATCTTATTACGGTAGGCAAGTTAGGGGCGATTATTGCCAAAGGAGCTTTTGAAGCTGGAATGGATAGTGATAAAATAAAAATATGTAAAAATAATAAAAAAGCATTAGATTGTTTGTTAGAGATAATAGAACCTAGAGATGTCATATTGGTAAAAGGGTCTCGTGGTGTAAAAATGGAGGAAATTGTAGTGGGATTATCTTAAGCAGAAATGTAGGGGGTTGTGATTTTGCATGAAATTTATTTGAGTATTGTTGTTGCGATAATAGTATGTTTAATAAGCGGAACTGTTTTAATACCTTTTTTACGTAAATTAAATTTTAAACAATATGTGCGTACTGACGGTCCTCGTGCTCATTTGCAAAAATCTGGTACTCCTACTATGGGTGGGATAATGTTTTTCCTGAGTTTAACTTTAACTATTGTATTTGTACATGGGATTAATTCTCGTTTAGCGATTCTTTTATTGGTTACCCTTGGATTTGGAATTATTGGATTTTTTGATGATTTTATTAAAGTAGTGATGAAGAGACCGCTTGGTTTGAAGGCTAAGGAAAAAATATTTGGTCAAGTAATATTGTCTGGAGTTTTTGCCTATATAGCTATTGTTTACTTAGAAAGGGGTACTGATGTTATTATTCCGGGTACGTCAGTAGGAATAGATTTAGGTTGGCTTTATGTACCATTTGTAATACTTGTGATGGTTGGAACGAATAATGCTGTTAATTTGACAGATGGACTTGATGGCTTGGCTACTGGGGTTACTGCTTTTACAGCACTAGCTTACCTTATGATTACAAAAACTTGGGGAATTATTGATTTAAGTATTTTTAGTGCAGCTTTGTTGGGGAGTTGTCTTGGTTTTCTTTTTTTCAATATACATCCTGCACGTGTTTTCATGGGAGATACTGGTTCGTTGGCTTTGGGCGGGGCTGTTGGCTCACTAGCTGTTTTGACAAAGACAGAATTATTGTTGCTTATAGTAGGCGGAGTTTACGTATTGGAAACTTTATCTGTTATTTTACAAGTTAGTTATTTTAAAATTAGCAGAGGTCAAAGACTTTTTTTAATGAGTCCTCTTCATCATCATTTTGAATTGCTAGGGTGGAGCGAGCAACGAGTGGTATTTACTTTTTGGAGTATGGCTGCCTTGTTTGCTGCTTTAGCGGTAACAATAATGATATAGTTTTAAAATATTAACTTTACTTTTAAATAGATGAAAAGAGGTTTTGAAAATATGGAACTGAGAGGAAAAAAAGTTTTAGTGATAGGAGCTGCACGTAGTGGGTTAGCTGCTGGAAATTTTTTTTCTATTCACGGAGCTAATGTTTACTTGAATGATCTAAAAAATGAGGAAGAATTACCAAAAGACATTATTAAAAGTTTGAATAAAATCGGGGTAAAGTTAATTCTAGGGGAACATGTTACTATTGAAAAGCTTATGCCTGAAATTATTATAGTAAGTCCGGGAGTACCACTTTCTATACAGCCTCTTATTGAGGCAAGGAAAAGAGGCATACCCATATGGAGCGAAATGGAACTGGCTGCACAGAATACGAGAGCTTCGATGGTAGCGGTAACGGGTACTAATGGGAAAACTACAACTACTGAGCTTTTAGGAATAATATTCGCTGATAGTGGAAGAAATACTTTTGTGGGCGGAAATATAGGAGTTCCCTTTATAAGTAAAGCGGAGGATTTGTTAGCTGGCGATGTGGCTGTGTTGGAAACCTCGAGTTTTCAATTGGAAACCATTCAAAAATTCAAACCACATATTGCTTTGATATTAAATATAACGCCTGATCATATAGACAGACATGGTACTTTTATAGAGTATATAAATGCCAAGGCTAAAATATTTGTAAATCAGGATAAGAATGATTGGCTTATTTTAAATTGGGATGATCTAGAAACAAGGAAATTAGCAGATAAGGCAAAATCTAATGTTCTATTTTTCAGTAGAAGACATAATTTAAAAGAAGGGTTTTGCGTAGAAAATGGTTTCATTGTTGCAAAAATTGGAAGGAAGGTAGTTCGTATATTGGAAGAAAAAGATCTTCTTATTAAAGGTGGTCATAATACAGAAAATGCTTTGGCAGCGGTTGCGGCTGCTTGGACGATGGGGGTTAGTGTCGAAAGCATGGCGAAGAGTTTAAAAACTTTTCCCGGGGTACCCCATCGTTTAGAAAATGTTTTAACTTATAAGGGGGTAAAATATATTAATGACTCAAAAGGAACTAATCCGGATGCTTCTATTAAAGCGTTGGATGCTTATGAAAAACCGATAATTCTTATTGCGGGTGGAAAAAGCAAGGGGAGTGATTTTTTGCCTTTTGCAGAGAAGATAAAGGAAAAGGTAAAAGATTTGATATTGATAGGGCAGGCGTCAGATGAAATTGAAAAAGCAGTTAAGCAGGTTGGTTACAGTAGATATCATAAAGCTAGTGGCTTTCAAGAAGCAGTGACCAAGGCCAGCTTCTTAGCTATTGCAGGTGATATAGTTCTTTTATCGCCTGCTTGTGCTAGTTTTGATATGTTTGATAACTTTGAACATCGAGGCGATGTTTTTAAAGAACTAGTTAATAATTTGGCATTGTAAACTAGGTAGCCGGGTAATTAAGTTAGCCATAAATTTGGGGTGATTAGATGCGTTTAAAGAAAGGAACGCCAGATTTACTTTTGTTTTTTGTTACTATGGTTTTACTTGCAATTGGAATTGTAATGGTTTTCAGTGCTAGTTATTATGATACTTTAGAAAATGATCCTTATTTTTATGTGCGTAAACAGCTTACATGGGGATTAATTGGGTTAGTTGCTATGTTTGTGATGATGAAAATTGATTATTTTCGTTTGAAACCTTATGTAAATATTATTTTTGCTATGTCTTTTTTACTTCTCATACTTGTTCTTATAATAGGAGAGGAACATCATGGTTCAACACGTTGGATTGATCTTGGATTTACTAATGTTCAGCCTTCGGAAATAATGAAGCTTTGTATGGTTCTTTTTTTAGCTAGCAAATTGAGTCAAATAGGGCCTCGAATAAAGAACTTTAGCTCTGGGTTGGCTCCTTATCTATTACTGTTATGTGTAGTAGGTGGGTTGATAATGAAGGAGCCGGATTTAGGAACAGCATTATCTATTGTGGGGACAGCAGTGGTATTACTAATAGTTGCTGGTATGCGTTTGAAACATTTTGCATTTTTAGGAGTGGCAGGAATGGGTGCAGTTGCTGCTCTTATTTATCAAGAGACATATAGACTGAAGCGTATTACGGGTTGGTGGGATCCTTGGGCATATCCGTCTACGGAGGGCTATCAGGCTATTAATTCTCTCTATGCTTTAGGGTCAGGTGGATTTTTTGGTATGGGGTTGGGAAATAGTAGACAAAAATTAGACTTTTTACCTGAACAGCATACAGATTTTATTTTTGCTATTTTGGGTGAAGAGCTTGGTTTTGTGGGGTGTTTTTTGGTAATATTGTTGTTTTTTCTGATTGCTTGGAGAGGTTATAGAATCGCCTTGACTTGCCCTGATGTTTTTGGCAGTTTGCTTGCTACAGGAATAACAACGATGATTGTTTTGCAAGCATTTATGAATATGGGGGTAGTGACAGGACTATTACCAATTACGGGAATAAGCTTGCCGTTTATTAGTTATGGCGGATCATCTTTACTATTTTCTATGTTAGGAGTAGGTATATTATTAAATGTTTCACGATATAGTAACAATCTTTAGACTAACGAAGGGAAACCTTGGTTTGATTATCGAGACGAATAAACTACAAGATAGAGGTGAGCACTCAATGCGGGTAATACTGACAGGCGGTGGTACAGGTGGGCATATTTATCCTGCAGTTGCTATTGGCAAAGCAATACAAAAGGAATGGTCGAATTCAGAAATATTATATGTAGGAACAAAAAGCGGATTAGAAAGTAAAATCGTACCAGAAGTAGGATTTCCTATGGCAACTATAGATGTTATAGGTTGGCAAAGGAAAATATCAATACAAGCTATT
>Ga0265294_10004718_pt1 | contig 16906 bp, 15 predicted proteins | sample MunlanPumphouse3_FD_192504 | JGI IMG/M metagenome (GOLD analysis project Ga0265294, IMG submission 192504) | Groundwater microbial communities from a municipal landfill in Southern Ontario, Canada - Pumphouse #3 | ecosystem: Environmental > Aquatic > Deep subsurface > Groundwater | place...
AGTCCACCTCCTTCAATATCCTCAAAGCTCTGAGGGTAATATCTTCAAGATTGCCAATAGGAGTGGGGATAAGATATAGTTTAGACATAGTTTTACTTGTGTTTTAGAAAGGTTTAAACCCTATTATTTCTCTGACTTCCTTGATTGTTTTCTGCGCAGAAGCTCTTGCTTTCTCAGATCCTTCATTCACTATTTTCCTTAAATACTCGTCGTCTTTCTCTATTTCAAGTATCTTAGAACGAATAGGTGAGCAGAACAAAACCATATCTTCCGCCAGCTGTTTCTTCATATCTCCATAGCGAATCGAACAATCATTATACTTATTCTCAAAGAATGTGACCGTATCATCGGCGGAAACAAGCCTCATTAACGCAAATATATTCTCGATCTCTTGGCTCTTTACTTCATTAGGTTCTTTGGGTCCCGCATCTGTTTTCGCCCTCATTATCTTCTTACGAATAAGACTTTCCTCATCAACTAAGAAGATTGCATTGCCCTCAGCCTCACTTTTACCCATCTTACCACTGCCATCTAAACCCGGCACTTTGACGAGCTGGGCCCCAAAATTATAAGCCTTAGGCTCTGGAAAGTAGTCAACCTCGTACATCCGATTGAACCTTGAAGCAAACGTTCTCGTCATTTCAAGATGCTGCTCTTGGTCTTTTCCAACCGGTACATGGGTGGCTTTGTGCAAGAGAATGTCCGCTGCCATAAGAGAAGGATAGGTAAGTAAGCCTGCATTAACGTTGTCTGGTGACTGGCGAACCTTATCTTTAAAGGACGTAACGCGTTCAAGTTCCCCAAGGTAAGCGTTCATATTTAAGAACATATAAAGCTCTGTTGTCTCAGGAACTTCGCTCTGAATGTATATGGTAGCCTTCGTTGGGTCTAAGCCACAAGCAAGATATTGTGCTAATATTGTCCTAACATTCCTATGTAAATCCTTAGGATTCGGATGCGTAGTTAGGGAGTGATAGTCTGCAATAAAGAAGAAGCAGTTGTGCTGTTCTTGCAGTTTAATAAAGTTCTTTAAGGCGCCAAAGTAATTCCCTAAGTGCAGATTACCAGTCGGACGCATGCCACTTACTATAGTTTCCATTTTGCAAAGATATAATAAAATTGAAACATTGGCAGTGATGAAACGATAGTTTATAATAAAAAAATCTTATATTTGTCAAGTCCCTTAATACATTATAAGATAAAAGAGGCTTAGAAATATGGAAAGTTTAATATTGAAAACAAGGTCAAAAAACTTTAATATTTCAAGACTAAACCTGCCTTTCTCCAAACGTAAAACTGCCTAATATCACCTAAGAAATGAAGTCTTTGCAATCTCCTGTCAAAGAAGTCCTTATCCCAAAGCTCCATAGTGGCAAAAGTAAAACGCCGTTTCAAGGGTCTTAAAGTGGCGTTTCGAGGTGCTTAAAACGGCGTTTCATTATCGTTGAAACGGCGTTTTACTTTTGTTGAAGTGGCGTTTTGGTTTTCATAAGGCTTAGGTTTTGGGTCTTTTTAGCTTTATTTTGTTTTTTATAGGGCTTGGTCTTTTGGCTTTTGAATAAGGGCTTGCCTTGTTTTAAGTCAGGGTTTTTCTTGTGATAATATTAAATTTTTCATCCTCTATACAATATTCTTTAGATAGATAACGTTTGGTTTTGTATATACGAAAACTAATTATAAACCATTAAAATTAAAAGTTATGGCTATTAGGTATGTTAGAGTTCAACGCAACATTCAGGTGGGTGCAACCCCTGGAATCAAGTTTTTGGCAAGGCAGGTTAAGAATGATACTGTCAGTTTTGACCAGATTGCCGAGAGGGTACAAGCCCATTCCTCGCTGACAAAGGCTGATGTTTATGGTTCTTTTATGCAGGCTGTGGAGGAGATAAAGCACGAGTTGATGGAGGGAAATCCTGTTCAGCTGGGTGAGTTAGGGACTGTTTACCCTACTTTTAACGCCAAAGCAATGACTAATCTTGAGAGTGTTGATGCAAGTAGTATCTCGAAACCCAAGCTTAGGTTCCTCTTTTCCAAGAAGCTAAGGGATATGATGAAGTCAGTTCCTTTGGTGCTTGACAGACCTGAAGAGATTAAAGGACTTCAATAAGTGCTTAGTTTCTCCAGTTACGAAACGCCGATTTGTTTGATGCAAGTCGGCGTTTTGTGGTTTAGGCTAAGGGGCTTTGTGGTTTTTTTATCGAGTTTTTGGGATAGTTGAAGAAAAATACTTACTTTTGCAAGACGTAGATTTAAATTAATATAAAAGAAGATAATTATGTGTGGTATTGTAGGTTATATAGGAACAAAGGATGCTTTCCCTATCTTAATTAAGGGGTTAAAAAGGCTTGAGTATAGGGGATATGATAGTGCAGGAGTTGCTCTTTTGAATAGCGAAGGGGAGCTTAATGTCTATAAATCCAAGGGAAAGGTAGTGAACTTAGAGGAGTATTGCATAGGTAAAGACGTTAGCGGAACTATTGGAATTGCTCATACCAGGTGGGCTACTCATGGGGAACCCAACGACTCAAACGCCCATCCTCACTACTCACAATCAGAGAATATTGCCCTTATTCATAACGGTATCATCGAGAACTACCTCTCTATTAAGAAGATGTTATCAAGAGAAGGATATACCTTTAAGAGCGATACCGATACCGAAGTCTTGGTTCAGGCGATTGAATATATAAAGAAGAGATATGATTTATCCTTGTTTGAGGCGGTTCAAAGGACGCTTAAGTTTGTTGTAGGAGCCTATGCTATTGGTGTTATTGAGAAGAATAACCCCGATTGTTTGGTAGCTGCAAGGAAGGGAAGTCCTCTTATTATTGGCATTGGAAAGGGGGAATTCTTCCTTGGTTCTGACGCAACGCCTATCGTAGAATACACTTCTGACGTCATATATCTTAATGATGAGGAGGTTGTTCTCTTGGAAAGGGATAAGAAACCTGTCATTAAGACACTGAAGGATGAGGATGTTCACCACGACATAATAAAGATTAAGCTTCAGTTAGAAGACATAGAAAAGGGTGGATATCCTCATTTTATGCTTAAAGAAATCTTTGAACAGTCTAAGAGTTTGGCGATGTGCATGAATGGAAGGCTCAATACGGAGCTTATGGAAGTAAGACTTAGTGGCATTACAACCAATATTGACAGGTTTCGTTCTGCCAAAAGAATCATCATAACAGCCTGTGGCACCTCTTGGCATGCGGCACTTATTGGCAAGTATCTCTTCGAAGAGTTTTGCAGAATACCAGTAGATGTTGAGGTTGCATCGGAGTTTCGCTACAGAAGTCCGGTGATTCATAAGGACGATATCCTTATTCCAATCTCTCAATCAGGGGAGACTGCCGACACCTTAGCTGCGATGGATTTGGCAAAAAGTCACGGAGCATTCATCTACGGAGTATGTAATGTGGTTGGAAGTTCAATAGCTCGAGGCACCGATTCTGGCACTTACACACACGCAGGACCCGAGATTGGAGTAGCTTCAACAAAGGCTTTCACCACCCAAGTCACCGTTTTAATTATGATGGCTCTTCAAATCGGAAGGGAACTAAAGACACTTTCGGAGCCAAGATACAAGAAAATAGTAAGGGAACTAGCAAACATCAATACCAAGATAGACGAGACTTTCAAGCTAAGTAACGAGATAGAGAAGATATCATCTGTCTTTACTTACGCAAGGAACTTCATGTATTTAGGCAGGGGATATAACTTTCCAGTTGCATTAGAAGGAGCTTTGAAGTTAAAAGAAATCTCATATATCCATGCCGAAGGTTACCCAGCAGCAGAGATGAAACATGGTCCTATTGCCCTTATTGATGAGGAAATGCCTATCGTAGTCGTCTCTCCAAAGCTCAAGACTTATGAGAAGGTTGTCAGCAATGTGCAGGAAATTAAGGCAAGAAAAGGCAAGATAATAGCAATAGTAACAAAGGGTGACGTTGATATAAAGAGGATGGCAGACTTTTGCATCGAGATACCAGACACCGAAGAATGCCTAACTCCGCTACTAACTGTTATACCTCTTCAGTTCCTTTCCTACTATATAGCAACCATAAAAGGAAGAAACGTTGACCAGCCAAGGAACTTAGCAAAGTCTGTAACTGTTGAATAAACTATATAATAACTAAGAACTCCAATCATGATAACTACATTTTCCGATAAAGATATCGAGCAAATAAAAGCCTATGGACTAAGTGTTGATGAGGTTGAAAACCAGATTATCAACTTTATAAAGGGCTTTCCTTATGTCAAATTGCACCAGAGTGTTAGCAAGGGAAACGGAGTTCTCGATATGTCAGAAGCGGAAATAGACAATACAATTCGCTATTATGAGGAGAATAAATCCAAGCATTCAATCCTTAAGTTCGTACCTTCATCAGGTGCAGCAACAAGGATGTTTAAGGATTTAATTGAGTTTTCAGGGCTTTATATGGGCATGCCTTATACGATGAAACACTTCCCTTCTGCCCACAAAACCTTGGATAATATCGAGAGTTTCGCCTTTTATCCTATCTTAGAATCAGTAATTGATGAGAGTGGAATAAGTCTTGAGGAGCATATGGAGGCAGGAAACTACACAACAGTAGTTAACTATATCCTTACCGAAGCAGGACTTAACTATGGCAATGTCCCTAAAGCCTTGATAGCATTTCATGAGTATCCAGATAGTGAAGAGAGGAATATAAGATACGCAATTGAAGAACATCTTGTGGAAGCAGCAAACTATGCAAGGGGGGAATCTTCAGAGGTCAATCTCCACTTCACCGTTTCCCCAGAGCATAAAGAAGAAATCGCAGAGCTAATAACGGAGGTTCAACCCTATTACGAAGAGGTTTTTGGAGTGAAATATCTTATAAACTACTCCCTGCAAAAGAAGGAAACCGACACCATAGCCGTCAATCCAGACAATACGCTTGCCTATGATAAGGACGATAAACTCATATTTCGCCCTGCAGGACATGGAGCTTTGATAGAGAATCTTAACGACATCAAGGGTGATATTATCTTTATTAAGAACATCGATAACGTAGCACACGACAAGCTAAAACACCATACCTACAAGTATAAAAAGCTATTAGCAGGGACTCTTCTCAAGGTTCAAGAGGAGGTATTTTCAGCACTTAGGAAACTAGAAACAGGGACTTTGAGAGCACAAGACGTAGTTGATATCATAACATTATCCAATAAAATAGGCATCAATCTTTCAGAACAGGAGAAGAAAAGTGAGGATATGCTCAAGGTATTATTTGATAAACTCAACCGTCCAATCAGGGTTTGCGGAGTTGTAAAAAACGAATCAGAACCAGGAGGAGGCCCTTTTTGGGTAGAGCATGGCGGAGTAAGGAGCCTTCAAATAGTAGAAAGCTCACAAGTAAATATGCTAGATGAAGACCAGAAAACGATATTCCAAGCCTCCAACTACTTCAATCCAGTTGACTTAGTATGCGGAGTTAAGGACTATAAATCAAGGAACTTCGACCTAAGAAACTTCGTTGACAAGGACTCAGGCTTTATATCCAACAAGTCCAAAGACGGGAAACTAATCAAGGCACAAGAGCTTCCAGGACTTTGGAATGGAGCAATGGCGAACTTTATAACCCTATTTGTTGAGGTACCAATCGAAACTTTCACCCCAGTAAAAGAGATAAACGACCTCCTTAGAACCGAACACCAATACTCATAAACCTTAAAAAAACCTAAAACACAAGCTTATTTTACCATTAATGATGTCAACAAACATTAATTTCATTACTTTTGCACATTGCATTCATATATAACCAATATAATCTTATTATGACCACTTCAACAAGACTATTCTTAACCCTTATTCTCTTCTTCCTATTACCATTGTTCGCAATGGCTCAACTACCGAAAGAGGATGGGATACACGAAAGAGGGATGATGAAGAACAGAACAAATGTTGAAAAGGAGAGTTCAGAATACCAGATAGGCATAATAAAAGATACGGTTCGCTTTCGTAAATCCCTTATGAAGTTCGTAGGAACAAGCCTTGTTTATGAAGATGATGCAGAGGAAAACGAGGAAGATATCTTAAAAGAAACCCTTCCACATTCAACATCAATCCACCGTAAGAAGACAGATTTCTCAAACCTAATTGACGCAATTTCAATCCCACTTGTAGATAATAAAACAAAGAAATACTATTCTTTCCCATCCGATGGTGTAAGAATAACCTCACGATTTGGCCCAAGAAGAAGGCGTTACCACTACGGAATAGACTTAGGATTAAGAACAGGAGAGCCAATCCGTTCAATGTTTGACGGCACAGTAAGAGTAGCAAAGAGGGCAGGAGCCTACGGAAACTTAGTAGTAATCGACCATGATAACAAGCTTGAAACCTACTATGCTCACCTTTCACAAATCAATGTAGCACCAGGAGACCAGATAAAAGCAGGCGAAGTCCTAGGACTTGGAGGCTCAACAGGACGTTCCACAGGCCCACATCTCCACCTTGAAATCCGTTACGAAGGAGCAGCAATCAACCCAGAAGACGTAATAGACTTCTCAACTTACGCCCTTAAAGACAATACACTTCAACTAACCAAAGACAATTTCCGCCACCATTCAAGCAGAAATACCAATGTTAAGTTAGCAAATAACAGGACAAAGGCAACCAAAGGCGGACAATACACAAGCGTTAGAAAAGGCGAAACCCTTAGTTCAATAGCAAAGAGAAATGGAACAACAGTAAGTAAGCTAGCAAAGCTAAACAATATCAAAGGTTCCAAAATCAAAGCAGGTCAAAAGCTAAGACTTAGATAAAAGAAAAATCAAACCCCACATTACAAAACCATCTTAATCCTATTATACCAAACAATAGGTTATCATCTGAATAATATACCATAATCATTAAGCAAATTAAAACGCTGAAAGAATTTCCTGAATCAAAGGAATAAAAAATTAGATCAAAGAAAGGATTTCCTAAAACAGCGTTTCATTTCACTAAGGTACCACCTTACTACCAGTAACCCGCCACCTTACTATAAGTAACCTGCCACCTTACACAATTAATACTTCGTTTCACTAAACTAAACCTTTGAATTACAAGGTTATTTCTTAGTTTTACAATTTTTTTCTCTTATTCCTATCAATTTCTATCTCCCTCAACCTTAAAATAAGTAAGTAATACCAATTATTTTTAACTTTTCCAAAAAACATTGCGATTTATTCCAAAATAATTTCCTATCTTTGACGAGTGAAAGATCAATACAATACATATAAGAATCCTTTTTGGTTGAGGTGGATTTCTTGCCTTGCAAGCGGTAAACCGATAAGTACTCCACCTCCTCATTACCATAAGGATTCTTGCTAAGGCAAGCGGCAAGCCGATGATGTAATCTGTAATATAAATAAAGTCAAGATAATGCAAAGAAATGAGAATAAGTATCAGATTGAAAATCCTAATAGTATTAACGAACTGGATTGCAAATCCAGTTCAACGATAAGGACAAATCCAGCTCGACGGAGGCATTTACAAAAGATTTTACAAGATAGGGCAATGAAAAGAATATTTTGTATTATAATTTTATTTATTGGAGGTTTTCATTTACAATCTCAAAATATCTCAAACATGATAAGTCATTCTCTAGACTCTCATATACATCAAGTTTATGAAGAAAAAGACTCTATTATCTTTAGTAAGAAAAAGATATATGTAATGCCTTTTTTATTCTATATTGATAAAAATATATTGCCAACAACGCTTAAAGATTCTAAAATAGTTTGGTTAACTAATAAAAGGCAAATAAGAAAAATAAGGAAAAAGAAAAAAGATGAGATATATCGTGGTTTTTTTTCATTAAATATGAGCTTAGAGGATAATGGAAATATAGTTATTTATATCCAAAACCAACTTAAATATTATATTGATGGAGCTAAAAGTAGATTTGAATATAAATATTATTGCGACTCTAATCAGTACATATTGATTAAGCATGAATATATTTGTGATGCAGATTATAAGATTATATATGAAAAACATGTAAATGATAAATCAATATCAAGTAGCATTTATAAGGAATTATTAAAAAAACATCTTTTGTCTCAACAAACAAAAGATAAATATAATGATACCATAAATATAGTGTATTATGATGATAAATTTGCGTTTAAATATACTGTCGATATGCCTAATTCTATTTGCAAAAAGCCAATAAATAAAATTTATCATTATGATTTTGAAGATTTCTATAAAACAAAATACGAGAATAAATATCTTTTATCTATTGATGTATCAATAAATAAAAAAGGGAACGTGATTGTTTTTTTAAGAGATATTTATTGCAATGGAAAGTTTGATTATGATAAAAAAATATATCCAAATGATTTAATAAAAGAAGTTAGCTATAGCAAATTTGAGTTAAAATATAATTGTAAGAAAAATAATTTTGATATTATTTCTCACGAATATAATGAGGGTAATGTATCAGAAGAGGAGTTGTCAAAATAACAAATTGAAATACAGTAATTATTTGAATTAATTGAGAAATGGATAATAATATGGCATCCGTCGAGGTGGATTTGTAATCCACCTCTTAATTACTATAAGGATTCTTTCTTACGAAAGCGGAAGCCGATAACTTGCTAAGGCAAGCGGCAAGCCGATGATGTAATCCGTATTATAAACAAAATCAAAACAATACATATAACGATAAAGCAATGCAGATACAAAATAGAGTTATACAGGATATGTATTTCATTACTTTGACAGTTGTTGATTGGGTTTATGTTTTACTCGACTACAATATAAGCATGTCATTGTTGAGTCTTTGGAGTATTGCCAAAGGGAGAAAGGGCTAATAATTCAAGTAATGTAGGATATGAAAGCAAGTAATTTTGAATTTCTATCAAGAGTTGATGAATTATTACTTTATAAGGGTGAAGGTGTAATGCCATTCCAGAGCGACAGAATGCCATTACAAAGAAGCAGAATGGCATTCTGTGTTTGCAGAATGCCATTAGAGGTTCTTCAACTCTTGATATTAATTTGCTAAGACTTGATATAAGTTTAGTAAGACCTTATAATAGTGTGAGAACTTGTTATTTAATGGTATTATGATGGGTTGGTCTTGGAGTTAGTGTAGTATGTATTATTGTTTTTTTTAGTCTTTGAGTCTTATTCTGCCGTGTTTGTCCATTAATGACATCACTTGGTTTGCTCTTTGGTTTAACCATGGGGTTGGTTTTGCGGCATTGCGTTTAAGGGGGGAGGGGAGGACGGATGCAAGAAGGGCGGCTTCTCTTTTTGTTAGGTTCTTAGCACTTTTGTGGAAGAAGGTTTGTGAGGCTGCTTCAACTCCGTAGATTCCGTCGCCAAATTCTATAACGTTGAGGTAAACTTCCATTATTCTTTCTTTGCTCCAAAAGGTTTCTATTACTACGGTATAATAGGTTTCAAGTCCTTTTCTTACCCAGTTTCTGCCGTTCCAAAGGAATACGTTCTTGGCTGTTTGTTGGGTGATTGTGCTTGCTCCTCTTACTTTCTTCCCTTTTTTATTATGCTCTATGGCTCTTTCTATGGCTTTTGTGTCAAATCCATTATGTTTTGTGAAAAGATTGTCTTCTGAGGCTATTACTGCCTTTATCATATTGGGGGATATTTCATCAATACTTACCCAGTCTTTCTTCAGTCTTATTTCTCTATCGGAGGAGAAGGTTTGTTCGACTGTCCTTTGTAGCATTAGGATTGTGAAGGGTGGGTTGATGAATTTATATAAAAAGCTTAGAATGATTGAGAAGGCAAAGCAGCTTAGTCCTGTTACCCATATTATCTTCCATAGCTTTCTTCCGAAATTTCTTTTCTTGGTCTTTTTCTTCTTTGGCTTTGCTGCCTTACTGCTTGTTACCATATTATATATGTATAATCTTATATTGCATTTTTCTCAAACCAGCCCCAGAAATCATTTTGTGGAACGGGTGCTACGAATGTCATTTTTTCTTTTAGGGTAGGATGCTCTATTGTTACTTCTCTTGCGTGGAGGGATATGGATTTGGTCTTGCTGCTTGCCTTATATCCATATTTTAAGTCGCCTTTTATTATGCAACCTATATTGGATAGCTGTACTCTTATCTGATGGTGTTTCCCTGTTATTAGCTCAACTTCTAGTAGGCTATAGGTTTCGTTTTTTGCAAGTAATCTGTATCTTAGCTCTGCTTTTGAACCTTTTTCTGTATCTTTTGTTACGAAAGACTTGTTCTGTTTCTCGTCTTTTATCAAGTAATTAACTAGGTAATCTTCTTCTTTTGGTGGAGTTCCAGCAACAATTGCCCAATACTTCTTTGTAACAAGTTTGTCGTGGATTTGTTTGTTAAGTCTAACGAGTGCTTTTTCTGTTTTGGTGAAGACAATCACTCCACTTACTGGGCGATCTAACCTATGAGCTACTCCGCAATATATATTTCCTGTCTTATTGTATTTGACTCTTAGGTAGTTCTTAATGAAGTCAACTAAGCTTTCATCTCCTGTTATATCGCCATGAACAATTTGAGAGTTCCGCTTATTTATTACTAATAAGTGATTGTCCTCAAATATGATTTGTCTGCTGAAATTGTCCATCTATAGGGTTGCTAGAACTGACAAGCCTCCTTTAACTTTGTCTTCAATCTCAACATGAACATTTGCATCAAGTGGAATGAAAACATCTACTCTTGAGCCAAATTTAATAAATCCAAGTTCATCGCCTTGTTTAACCTCTTGACCTTCTTTTGCATAACAAACAATTCTTCTTGCTAAGGCTCCTGCAATTTGACGAACAATTATCTTAGTACCCTTATCTGTTTCTATGCAAATGGTTGTTCTCTCGTTAAGTGTTGATGACTTTGGATGCTTAGCAATTAGGTATTTACCATTATGATAGTTGGTGTGTATTACCTTCCCTGAAATAGGGTAGCGGTTAACATGCACATTGTTTGGTGACATAAAGGTTGAGATTTGAATACATTCCGTTTTAAGAAATTCTGGTTCAATTATTCTCTCAACAACCACAACAGTACCATCTGCCGAACTAATTATTTGATTGGGATTATGGACTAGTTCTCGAGCGGGTATTCTGAAAAACCGAATAATGATTAGGGCAAGAACAATAATGCCTACTGAAAGTGTGTACCAATACCAATTCCAACTATTAATGAAATGATGCATTAGACTTATAAGAACAATAACTATAACAGTTGTTGCTGCAATGATTTTGTAACCTTCTTTATGTATATACATTTCTATATTAATTTAATCGTAAAAATAAATAAGTGAAAATAAAAGGGATTATAAAGAATATAATATCAAATCTATCTAAGAACCCTCCGTGACCAGGCAATATGTTTCCGCTATCCTTAACTCCCATTTGTCTCTTAAACATAGACTCAACTAAGTCTCCATAGGTGCCGATAATTGAAACTATGGCTCCCATTATCATAAAGTCATAGAAGAATAATGGAGTGCTTGTGAATTTATATAGGACAATGGATGCTATTTGAACAAAAACAAAGCCACCAAAGAAACCTTCCCAGCTTTTCTTAGGAGATATTCTTTCAAATAATCTATTCTTTCCAAACTTAACTCCAACCAAGTATGCAAAAGTATCATTGCACCAAGCAAGAATAAAGACGCTAAGTAGTAGGATGGGGATAAAAGTATTTGTTGTAAGAGTTGGGTTGACAATGAAGTTTGTTAGCCCCATTGGAATAACAATATAAACTATTCCTAATATGGTGTATGCAATATTGGTAAAAGGGTTGCCTTTCTTATTATAGAGTTCAATAATAAATATAAGGAAAACTAATAATAGGGATAAGGCTATTGCATATTTATTATCAATCTCGAATGCCCTTAGTGCAAAGCTTAGATATGTTGTTATTGCTAGTGAAAAGCCTAAGATGTTTTGTGCAAATATATCTTTTATCTTAGAGTTTTTATAAAATTCGTATAGGGATACTAGAGCGACTAATCCAAAGAAAACAGATAGCACAATAGGGTTAAACATGATTGCAGAAACGACAGCAATTACATAAACTCCTCCTGTTATTGATCTTTTAGTAAAATTATTCATAGGCAATTCTATTTAGTTTGAATTAGGTTTTCGACAGTGAAAAGATATAATTCCTTTATTTCTTCTTTTAATAGATAGTTAGGGTTTAGGGTAGTTATGAATTTGGGCATATCTTGGGCTAATTGATTAAGGCTCGTTCTTAAGTCTGTTAAGATTTGAGAGGTAAAGACAATAATAATTAGAATATTGGGCAGCCTGCTAAAATCATTATCAACTTCGTTTGAAGTAATTGTAATTAAACCATTGCCTGAACAAGCACTATGACAAAGGGATATTCCAACCTCTGGGTTTTTATCTTTAATTTGATTAGTGTGAATACCATTTGTTTTTAAGAAATCCTTTAAGCCGCTTCCATAGGAGAAGATTTGATTGTTCCAGTTCCTATATTCAATTAAGGAGTTTAGTTTATTAATCATATCTTCTTCATCCTTGCAATAGACAAACTTCCCTCCATTTCCAACAATTGATTCAGCAAATATCATCACTGGGTCATCATTTATTGGAGCATAGATATCGGAGTCCATATCTATATTGGAATATGGTATATCTGCCTTGTCAAGCAATGAATTACGGATAAGCTTTAAAACTTTTCCTTTTTCAGAATTTCCTTTCACAAGTTTTTATTCACTAATTGTTTCAGACCTCTCTTGTCCTTCTTCGATTAATTCCTTTTCGTCCTTTATCTCTTCCTGCAATTCTTCCTTTTCATCATCAAATGGACGTTTACCAAAGATTCTTTCCAAGTCTTCTCTAAATATTACTTCTTTTTCAAGTAGGAGCAAAGCAAGTGTATCAAGCTTTTCTCTATTTTCAGTTAAGATTTCTTTAGCTTTTAAGTATGCCTGTTCAATCATTTTATGAATTTCGGTATCTATTCTTTCCGCAGTCTTTTCTGAGAAAGGCTTTGTGAAACCATATTCTGATTGTCCTGAGGAATCATAATAGCTAAGATTTCCTATTGCATCGTTAAGTCCATAATAAGCAACCATTGAATATGCCATCTTAGTGGTTCTTTCAAGATCGTTTAAGGCGCCAGTTGAAACTTCTCCAAATACAATCTCTTCAGATGCACGTCCTCCAAGTAGAGAAATCATTTGATGAAGCATCTGTGTTTTGGTTGTTATCTGTCTTTCTTCAGGTAAGTACCATGCTGCACCAAGGGCTTGACCTCTTGGAACAATTGTAACTTTAACTAAAGGATGAGCATGTTCAAGCATCCAACTAACTGAGGCATGTCCTGCTTCGTGGTATGCTATTGTTTTCTTTTCGTTAGGTGCAATGACTTTGTTCTTCTTCTCCAATCCTCCAACAATCCTATCAACTGCATCAAGGAAGTCTTGTTTCCCTATAAGTTTCTTATTATGTCTTGCTGCAATAAGTGCAGATTCATTACAAACATTAGCAATATCTGCTCCAGAGAACCCTGGTGTTTGTCTTGCAAGAAAATCTAAATCAACTTCTTTCTTATCATATTTAAGGTTCTTGGTGTGTACCTTGAATATTGCTTTTCTTTCTATAAGGTCAGGTAAATCAACATAGATTTGACGGTCAAAACGACCAGCACGCAATAATGCTTTATCTAAAACATCAGCACGGTTGGTTGCTGCAAGAATAATAACTCCTGCATTTGTTCCAAAGCCATCCATTTCTGTTAGTAGTTGGTTAAGTGTGTTTTCTCTCTCATCATTTGAACCAGATGCTAAGTTCTTTCCTCTTGCACGACCTATTGCATCAATCTCATCAATAAAGATAATACAAGGTGCTTTTTCCTTTGCAGTCTTAAACAAATCCCTAACTCTTGAAGCTCCAACGCCAACAAACATCTCAACAAAGTCAGAACCAGAGATAGAGAAGAAAGGAACCTTTGCCTCTCCTGCAACTGCTTTTGCTAATAATGTTTTTCCTGTGCCTGGAAGTCCAACAAGAAGTGCCCCTTTTGGAATCTTTCCTCCCAAATCGGTATATTTCTTAGAGTTTTTCAGAAAGTCAACAATCTCCATCACTTCAATCTTGGCTCCTTCTAACCCTGCAACGTCTGCAAAGGTAACTTTCACATCATTTTCCTTGTCGTAGAGTCTTGCTTTAGATTTGCCAACATTAAAAACTCCACCCATTCCACCGCCGCCGCCGCCAGAGCTTCCGCCTCTCATCATTCTGAAAAATACAATCCAAATTACAATTATAATTGCAAAAGGAAGAATAAAAGACAAGCTATCACTCCAGAAGTTTTTCCTAGTTTCAAGCTTTAAATCTATTCTATTAGAACTAATAATTTCATTCTTACTAAAATCACCCTCTACTCCAATTGTATCTTTTGCTATCAATTGGTTTTCTACATCTTTTAGTTGATCTCTGAAATAATCAAAGTCGCCAAACTTATATATATAGAAAGCATCTTTTGGTGTAGCTTGGTTTCCGAAAAGTCCTGACTTAGGTTTCAAGTCGCCATAAGTAGTGTCTGATTCTAGAGCCTTAGAATCAATATATACTTCTGCAAATTCTTTATTGACAACTGATATTTTCGAATAATCCTTCTTTAATAGGACTTGTTGTAATTTGTCCCATCCAATTTCTTTATTGATTTTGTTATCTCCACTGTCAGTGAAAAATATAATCCCAATAAAAATAAATATTGCGATGTATATCCAATATATATTAAATGTGAATTTAGGTTTTTTGCCTAAAGGATTTTTGAAACTGGGTTTCTTATTTTTTGAATCGTTAGTATTCATAAACTTTTCTAATCTTTTAATCTATGTTCTCCAATCGAGTTTGAGGAGCGTCTTTCCACATTTGTTCTATTCTGTAGAAATCTCTTGTCTCTTCAAGCATAACATGAACTATTACATCAAAATAATCAAGTAATACCCATTGACAATTTTGTAGTCCTTCAACTCTTTTTGGATTTAATCCTGTTGCTTTTTTAATTTCAAAATCAACAGATTCTGATAATGAGTCAACATGTGAAGGTGAATTTCCTGTACAAATAACGTAAAAATCAAATAACGAACCCTCAACATTCCTTAAGTCTATTGTAGTTATTTCTCTTCCTTTTTTCTCTTGCATCCCTTTGATTGCTATCTCAACCATCATTTGGGATAATTTATTTTCTGTTTTCTTTACTGCCATTTAAGTGTTTTATTTAACTTGCAAATATATAAAATAATAACCAACGAAATGAATTTCGCCTGATTTAAATTTATTGTCTATCGATAAGAATCTCCATTTCTGAGAAAAACTCTGACTAAAACAAAGAAAAAAATAACTATAATCAAGTATTAAATTCCTATCTCTTTATTCAATTTTGCTAAGATGGGCATCTCAGTGTGCTAAGATGCCCATCTCAAGACGCTAAGATGCCCATCTCAGTAAGCTAAGATGGGCATCTCAGTAAAATGAATCTTTGTTCTAATAATTTCATGTGGCGTTTCACTAAGTTTATACTGCGTTTTGTTTAAAATATTCTTCGTTTTAGGCTAATAACCATAAATTCTATTTATATTTGTAACGTCTTTCTTTAAACAATATGATTAATGATTAAAAATAAATATAATATATTATCTAATGAGTCTTTAGCTTCAACTCAGACCTCTTTAATTGGGATGGATTTAAGTTGTCTTCCAGAGTGGACTATTCTTATTGCTAAAAATCAGACAAGTGGAAGGGGGCAAAGTAAGAATGTTTGGGAATCTGAGGATGGTAAAAATCTTACGTTCTCTATCTTACTAAAACCTTCCTTTATTAACATAGCCGATCAGTTTCTTATTACCCAAGTTCTTTCACTTGGAATTTATGATTTTTTATCTAAGCATATTCAGGATGTTTATATAAAGTGGCCCAATGATATATATGTTAAAAAGAATAAGATAGGAGGAATATTAGTTAATAACAAATTGCAGGGAGAGGATTTTACTTTCTCTATATGTGGAATTGGTTTAAACATCAATCAAACATCCTTCTCTAATTCTCCTAACCCAACATCGATGAAGATTGAATTAGATGAAGATTTTAATCTTGAAGTCCTATTAATTGATTTGCTTGACAGTATTTATAGCAGATATGATAGATTAAGAGTTAAAAAGATTTCAGACTATAAAGCAGAGTATATATCAAAGCTGCTATATTATAATATATGGGCTGAATACGAATATGAAGGGAATTTGGTTGAAGCAAAAATTTTAGATGTTAATCAATATGGTCACCTCATACTCATAAAACGGGATAAAACAAGGATTGAAGCCGACTTAAAACAACTAAAATTCTGCCATTAATTAATAACTAAACGATATTTCCTTTAAAATAAATATTTCATTTTAATGTAGTTGGCTTTTCATAATATATCTTTTCTATGTTTTTTTGCGAAAAAATTAGGTAGGGATGTTGAAAGTTAGTATTTTTGCACTCTCTTTTCAACAAAGTGATTGCTCTTTGAAATATCTGATAGGCTAAAGAAATGCACATTTTAAATAAAATGATGAAATACTTGGTCATATCAGAAAAAATTTATAATTTTGCAATCCCTTTTATTTAAATAGGGGAAATGCCGATGTAGCTCAGTTGGCCAGAGCAGCTGATTTGTAATCAGCTGGTCGGGGGTTCGAATCCCTCCATCGGCTCATAAATTAAGGGAAGGTTCCAGAGTGGTTAAATGGGGCAGACTGTAAATCTGTTGGCGACGCCTTCGTTGGTTCGAATCCAACCCTTCCCACAAATGATTGTCGATTTCAAAAGAATAGACAAGGAGTTTAAAATTATACAAGCGGAAGTAGCTCATTTGGTAGAGCGATAGCCTTCCAAGCTATAGGTGGCGGGTTCGAGGCCCGTCTTCCGCT
>Ga0265294_10004720_pt1 | contig 16900 bp, 13 predicted proteins | sample MunlanPumphouse3_FD_192504 | JGI IMG/M metagenome (GOLD analysis project Ga0265294, IMG submission 192504) | Groundwater microbial communities from a municipal landfill in Southern Ontario, Canada - Pumphouse #3 | ecosystem: Environmental > Aquatic > Deep subsurface > Groundwater | place...
CAGTTATATTTTTTGCAACTTTAAAACATACATCTTTAATAAGATTAACATATATACCACCCATACCAAATGCAATCATTGGACCAAATCTAGAATCTCTTATCATACCAACAATTATTTCTTGACCCTCAGGTAACATTTTTTGTACTTCTATACCATTAGGTACTACATCAGGATATGCATGTTTTGCACTATCTAGAATTTCATTATATACCCATTTAGCATCATCCCAATTATTTATATTAACTCTTACACCACCAATATCTGTTTTATGAAGTATTTTATCTGATGCAATTTTTAATACAACTGGAAAACCAATTTCTTTTGCAACATTTGCTCCCTCTTCATCACTATGTGTAAGAATAATTGGTGCTGTATTTATTCCATATGCACTTGCAACAGCATATGCTTCACTTCCCAACAATGCTTTTCTACCATCTGCATACACATTATTAATTATTTCTTTTACTTTATCATAATTAATATTTTCAATATTCTCTAAACAACTTACACTATTTGAATTTTTAAATTCAGAATATCTTGTCATATATGACATTGCCTTAACTGCAGTTTCTGGAAATACATATGTTGGTAATCCGTTTTCTCTTAATTCAACATTTATACTTTCAAAACTTACACCGCCCATATTAACAACTATTATTGGTTTTTCAATATCTTTTACTTTTAATATTTCTTTACCTATACCAATTGGATCGGCAGCTGCAGTTGGGCATGTAATTACAATTAAACTATCTACATTTGGATCCTTAGACACTATTTCTAATGCTTGTCTATATCTTTCTGGAGGAGCATCTCCTAAAACATCAACTGGATTTTGTGTATTACTTTCTGCAGGTAATGTTTCTTTCAATATTTTCTTAGTTTCATCAGATAATTGTGCTAAGTTTAATCCAAATTTTTCAATGCTATCTGCAGATATTACACCTCCACCACCTGCATTAGTTATTACTCCTACATTTTTGCCTTTTGGTAATTTACATTTTGAAAATGCAAAACCATAATCAAATAAATCTTGCATTGTACTTGCTCTAACGACACCAGTTTGACCAAATGCTGCATCAAATGATGAATCACTTCCAGCTAATGCCCCAGTATGTGATGATGCTGCTTTAGCTCCCGCTTGACTTGATCCAGATTTTAATATTATTATTGGTTTCTTTTTACTTGCATCTTTTATAACATCCATAAATTCTTTTCCATTTGTTACACCTTCTAAATAACATAATATAACAGATGTTTTATCGTCTTCAGATAAATACTTTATTAAATCTATTTCAGATAAATCTGACATATTTCCAATACTAATAACTTTACTAAAACCGATGCCTTCAGTTTTACTCCAATCAATTATTGCAACCATCATAGCACCACTTTGAGATATGAATGCTATATTCCCTTTATCTGGCATCAATTGACTAAATGATGCGTTTAAAGGATAATGTGTATCTAATATACCTAAACAATTTGGTCCTAATAAATTAATATTATTCTCTTGACATATTTCTACAAGCTCTTTTTCTAATACTTCACCTTCTGCTCCTATTTCTTTAAATCCAGCTGTTAAAACTATAATTGTCTTAACATGTTTTTGTGCACATTGTCTTGCACTTTCATTTACAGCACTTGAAGGCACAGATATAATTACTAAATCTACATCTTCCGGTACATCAAGTATACTATGAAATACTTTTAGCCCTTCTATTATTTCTTCTTTGGGATTAATTGGATATACATTGCCATTAAATTTACATTCACGTAAATTTTTCATTACCATATTTCCAACTTTACCATGTTTATTTGAAGCTCCAATAACAGCAACTGACTTAGGCATAAATAAACTATAAATATCTTTCATATGCTATTTCCTCCTATTAAATATTTGATATAATGTTCATACAACTTAAGCAAACAAATATAAGTGCAACTAAAGCACCTATTAAAATTAATACAACAACAGTATTAGAAATCTTGGGTGTTAGCTTTTTATATTGTTCGTCTATTGCTCTATTAATCTTATCATAATTATTATTTCGTTTTGTATATTTCTGAATGTATTTATCCATAAATGATGGCTTTAATTGTGTATTGTCCATATTTAAATCTTCTTCTTTTTGTTCTATATCTTTTTGCATTTCATATTTTAGTTGCTCATCATATTCTTTTCTTTTTTCTTCATTACTAAGTATATCGTAAGCATTATTTATTTTTTTAATCATACTGCTAGCATATCTTTTATCTGCTTTGTATGTATCAGGATGATACTTTTTTGCTAAGGTTTTATATGCTTTTTCTATTACTTCTGTTGAAGCATTAGGACTTACTTCTAATATTTCATATAAATTATTTTCCATTTTATAACTCCTGTAATTTTACAACATCCACTATACTACTTTCTAACTCTGATACTTTTTGATTATATGCTGAAATTAATTCTTCGTTGCCACTACGTTTCAAATCATTATTAATGTATTGTATCATTTCTTCAACTTCTTCTTTCAATGTTTCAATTCTATCTAACAATTCTAATCTTTCATATTTATATTGATTATCTATTGGTAATACTGCAACTTTATGAACCATAGTATTTAAATCAAATGCATCTCCTAAATCAGGTATCTCAATACTATACCCAAATTTTTCTTGTATTTTTTGATACAAGATTTTTTGTTGCTCAATTTCACCATGCACTAAAAATATATGTTTTAATTTTTCATATTCTCCAACGAAATTTAATAATTCTAATTGATCCGCATGACAAGAAAATCCTTCAATTGATTCTATTCGTGCCTTAACCTTAATTGTTTCGCCAAGTATTCTTACAGTTTTTGCTCCATCTACTAATCTTCTACCTAATGTTCCTTGTGCCTGATAGCCAACAAAAATTATTGTTGAATTTTCTTTCCATAAATTATGTTTTAAATGATGTTTTATTCTACCAGCTTCACACATACCACTTGAAGATAAAATTATTGCTTGTTCTGCTGATTCATTTAACGCTTTTGATTCATCAACTGTTCTTGTTAATTTTAATCCAGGAAATTCTAACGGCATTTTCCCTTCTTGAATATATTTTAATGTTTCTGGATCATAATAATCAATACTATTTTTAAATACTTCTGTTGCAGATACAGCTAATGGGCTATCAACATATACAGGAACTTTTAATACTTTATCTACTTTAGTATTATACTCATCATCATGTGCTGTCATTCTATATTTAAAAATCTCATATAAGATTTCTTGCGTTCTACCAACAGCAAATGATGGAATAATAACATTCCCGCCCTGCTCTAATGTCTCTTCAACAATATTTATAAATCTTTTTGCCTTATCAACATTATCCTCATGATTCCTTCCACCATATGTAGATTCCATTACCAAATAATCTGTTTCAGTTATTATATTTCTATTTCTAATAATTGATTGATTTTTCTGTCCTAAATCTCCAGTAAATACTATTTTCTCTTCTTGACCATTTTCTCTAATCCATACTTCTATCATTGCAGATCCTAGCATATGACCAGCTTCTAAAAATCTTATTTTCACATTATCTATTTCTATTATTTCATCATATTTTACTGTATTAAATAATTGTAAACTATCTATTGCATCCTGATATTTATATAAAGGTTCTATTAAATGCTTTCCTTGTCTTGATCTACGTTTATTAACTGTTTCTGCTTCTGTTTCTTGTATATAACCACTATCTGGCAACATAATCTTACATAATTCAAAAGTCTTTTCCGTAGTTATTATTTGATTTCTATATCCTTCTTTATATAACTTTGGTATTTTACCTGAATGATCTATATGTGCATGTGTTAATAAAACAAAATCTATTGTAGAAACATCAAAAGGGAATTTTTCTAAATTTAATGTTACTTCTTTTCCATTACCTTGAAATAATCCACAATCAACAATAAAATTTTTCTTGTTCGTTTCTACTAAAAAACATGAACCTGTTACAGTTTTGGCAGCACCCCAAAAACTAATTTTCATAAATAGTTTCCCCCTTATTTATTATCTTCGGTATCACTTTCATCGTCTACTATATCTTCATCATATATTTCTTCTTGCATTTCATTATTTTGTTTTATATTTGTCTCTCCTATATTATTATTTCCCATTTTTAATTGTGCTAATTCATCTTTACTTATTAAAACTTGTCTAGGTTTACTTCCATCATAACCAGATATTATTCCACGAGCTTCCATTTGATCAATTATTCTACCAGCACGAGCATATCCAACTTTCAATCTTCTTTGCAACATTGATGTTGAAGCTTGTCCCGCCTCAACAACTAAATCAATAGCTGTCATTAATAAATTATCTACATCATTTTCTATCATGTCATTACTTGGTTTATCTGCTGTACTTTTTTCAATTTTATCTATAATATCTTCATTATAATTTGATGATGTATTATCTTTAATAAATTCAACAACTTTTGTAATTTCTTCTAATGAAACATATGGTCCTTGCAATCTTATTGGTTTTGGTAAAACAATTGGAGCATACAACATATCTCCTTTACCTAATAATTTTTCTGCACCAGCTGTATCTAGTATAGTTCTTGAATCTATTTGTGATGAAACTGAAAATGCAATTCTTGAAGGAATATTTGCTTTAATTATTCCAGTAATAACATCAACTGATGGTCTTTGTGTTGCAATTACTAAGTGCATACCTGTTGCTCTTGCCATTTGTGCTAATCTACAAATTGCATCTTCAACATCATTTTTAGCTACCATCATTAAATCTGCAAGTTCGTCTATAATTATTACTATTTGTGGTAATACAGCACTTGCATCTTCTTTTTTTAATAAATCATTATATCCTTCAATATCCTTTACACCTTTTAATGCAAATAGATTATATCTTTCTACCATTTCATTTACTGCCCAATTTAATGCACCTGCTGCTTTTTTAGGATCTGTTACAACTGGTACTAATAAATGTGGTATTCCATCATAGATTACTAATTCTACGACTTTGGGGTCTATCATTAAGAATTTTACTTCACTTGGTTTTGCTTTAAATAATATGCTCATTATAATTGAGTTAATACATACGCTCTTACCAGAACCTGTTGCTCCAGATATTAACATATGCGGCATATCTACAATATTAGCTATAACTGGTTTACCTGTTATATCTCTTCCTAATGCATAAGATAATTTAGATTTTGCATCTTTAAATTCTTTTGTTTCTAACATTTCTCTAAGTGTTACCATATTTTTTGTTTCATTAGGTAATTCGATTCCTATCGCTGCTTTACCAGGTATTGGTGCTTCAATACGAATATTTGATGCAGCTAAATTTAATGCTATATCATCTACAAGATTTGTAATTTGACTTACTTTTACTCCAACTGCTGGTTGTAATTCATATCTAGTAACAGATGGTCCTTGTGAAACATTTATTACCTTTGCTTTAACATGAAAACTATCTAAAGTATTTTGCAATTTTTCTGCTGTCTCTTTTATTTTTGCAGAACTTGTTTTACCTTTTTTACTAGAATCAGCTGTTAATAACTTTGTATCTGGAAAAACATAATCTTGATCATCTGCTAATTTATTCTGCTCTAATTCTAATTCTTCTATTATATCTTCTTGTTCTTCAGCTTCTTCTACTTCTTCTTTAGCTTGTGTTTTAAATAATCCACTCTTTACTAATTTCTCTTGTGCTTCTTTTTTCTTTTGCTCTAATTTTAAGTATTCCTCTTTATCTGTTTCTTCAAATTGATTCTCTTCTTCTTCCTGTTGCTCTTCAGTTTCTTCTATATCTTGTTCAGTTTCTTCATTAATATATTCATATTTCTCTTCTATTTTTTCCCTTTGAGAAATAATACCCATCTTATCTTTTATAATATCTATTAAATCTACTATTGAATCTTTTATAAATATTAACATTGTATCAAATCTTATACCTGTTACGAAAACGAAAAATAATATTGCAAGTGCAATAAGAATAATCAATGTTGGTATACTACCAAACATATACCAAATTGGTGTTATTATTAAACCACCTAATAATCCACCACCTATTAAACTTATTCCATTTTGGTAGTCTAATAATAAATTACCCCAAAATGATTCTTCCCAATTATATTGGAAACTAGGCCATGAGAAAAATGAAGATATAATTATTAATAATACAGTTGTCTGTAAAAGTTTAATAACCATTTGACTTTTTCCTTTAAATATTCCATATACACCAACTGCTGTTATAGCAAATGGCACTAAATATTTTACAAAGCCAACCAACCCACCAAAGAAATTTGCAACAATTTTACTAAAACTACCATCAACATTACCAAAAACAATTATTGCTATTAGTATTATTCCAATAATAGTTACTATAAAACTTGTTATATTTCTGCTTTCATGGTTTTCATAATTTTCAACCTTTTTTGTTTTTTTATTCTTACTACCTTTTGTTCTTCCCAAAGTTTTTCCTCCTATATGCAATTTAAAAAAGTTATGAATTTAATGAATTTTACTATTCTTAAAAACATAACTCTTTTTAGGTATATTATTTTAATTCTCTTCTATTGTTTTGAACTATATCAAGGTTTGTAATTAACATTTCTTCTATACCAGCTAATATTTCATCCGCATATTCTTTTGTTCCTTGCGATATCTCACGAGCCATAGAGTTAGCACTTTCTATAATAGTATCTTTTTGTTCAACTGCTTTTCTTGTTATCTCATGTTCATCTATCATTGAAATAATTCTATTCTCTGCTTCTTTAACTATATCAGCAGCTTCTTTTTGAGCATCCAATAATATTCTTTGTCTTTCTTCTTTTACCCATTTAGCTTGCTTAACTTCATCAGGTAATTTTAATTTTATCTCTTTTACAATGTCTAATAATTCTTCTTTATCATACATTGCCTTACTAGTAAATGGTAATCCTGACCCTTTATCTAATATATCCTCCAACTCATCTAATAATGCTAAAACTTCCATGTTCATGCCCCTTTCACATAAAAATATATTTTTATCCTACCATATTTTCTTTCATCTATTTTATCCAAAGAACCTACATTATTAGGTATATTCTCTAAAACATCTTCTTCTAAAACTATTATTCCATTTTCTTTTAATAACCCATATTCATCTATTAATCTTAATGCTTCAATTCCTAAACCTTTTCCATAAGGTGGATCTAAAAAAATTAAATCGAAAGTTATTTTTTTTTCTTTAAAATTTTTTAAACAATAAACATAATCATTATATAAAGCTTCTGATTGTAATTCAAATTTACATTTCAGCATATTACTTTTTATTACATCAATAGCTTCTTTCGAATTATCACATAAATACACAAATTTTGAACCACGACTTATTGTTTCCAATCCTAAGCTTCCACTTCCGGAAAACAAATCTAAAACCACATCATAATTACCATACTTTGAATACAATATATCAAATAAAGATTCTTTTACTCTATCCAATGTGGGTCGTGTATTATTACCTTCTAAAGTATTTAATTTAGTTCCTCTTTTAGTACCTGAAATAATTCTCATAAAAACCTCTATGTATATATTTTAATGTATATATAATAAAAGTCAAGAAAAACATTGAAATACAAGCAATTTTTAACCTTTCTGTAACACATTTGTAACAATATCTTCACATTTTTTTAATAATTCTATTTTACTCACAAAAATATATATTAATTATACAGATAGTATATTAGTAGCATATATTCATAAAAGAAAACCAACTAAATCAGTTTTTAAATAATAAATAAATGTAAAAGTTGTTTTAGGTCTTTACAATATTTTAAAAGAAAGGTAGCTATAATAAAAATTTGTACTATATGATTCAAATATGTCTACTCCAAATAAAATAAGACTAAACTATTTTACATACAATTATTTTTCCAATTTTATCTGATGATGCGTTAAAAAATATAAGAATAAAAATATAATAAATAAAAGATAAAAATTATATTTAATAAAAATATATTAGAAAAATAAAATCCAAGTATTATAATACTCGGATTTTATGTTTTTTCGACACAATTAAAAATTATATTAACACTATTTATTATATAAATCTCTTTTTATATATGTTGTATGTAATAATTTATGTGCTATATGACTACCTGGCTTTTCTAAATATTCTTCATACATTTTCTTAATAGCAGGATTATCGTGTGATTTTCTAATCTTAGAAGCACTATCTACATCATAAAGCGCTTTAGCCCTTAATCCCATTATATCTATGCTACCTATTTCTTTAGCAGTATGAATAGGTTGTCCTCCACCCATTATACATCCACCTGGACAAGCCATTATTTCTATAAAATGATATTTACTCGTACCATCTTTAATTTCTTTCATAACTTTTTCAGCATTAGATAACCCATGTGCAACAGCAACATTAATATCTAAGCCATTTATATTTACAGTAGACTCTTTTATTCCCTCTTTACCTCTTACTTCAATAAAATCTAGTTTTTCTACACTTGTTCCAGTTAATAAATCTTGAGCTGTTCTTAATGCAGCTTCCATAACTCCTCCAGTTATACCAAATATTACTGCAGCACCAGTCGCTTCTCCCATAGGATCATCAAATTGATCTTCTAGTAAACTTACAAAGTCTATATTCGCTTGTTTTATCATTCGTGCAATTTCACGTGTAGTTAATACTACATCAACATCTGCTAATCCATCAACACTTAATTCACTTCTCTTTGCTTCAAACTTTTTAGCAACACATGGCATTACAGAAACAACAACAATATTTTTAGGATCAATATTCATTTTATTTGCATAATATGATTTAATTATTGCACCAAACATTTGATGTGGTGATTTACATGTAGATAAATGATCTAATTGTTCTGGGAAATGATGCTCAATGTATTTTATCCATCCCGGACTACATGATGTTATCATTGGTAAAACACCTTTATTCTTTATTCTTTCAATTAATTCTGTTGCTTCTTCCATTATTGTTAAATCAGCAGCTGTATTTGTATCAAATACTTTATCAAATCCTAATTTTTTTAATGCAGAAACCATTTTACCAGTAACTAATGTTCCTATAGGTAAACCAAATTCTTCACCTAAAGCAGCTCTCACTGCTGGTGCTGTTTGAACAACAACATATTTATCTTTATCTTGTAATGCTTTCCAAACTTCTTTTGTATTATCTTTTTCAGATAAAGCTCCAGTTGGACATACATTTATACATTGACCACAATTTACACAATTTACATTTGCTAAACTTTTGTTAAATGTTCCACTAATAACTGTATTAAATCCTCTATTCATTTTTTCAATAGCTCCAACTTTTTGTACCTGTTTACAAATAGCTACACATCTACCACATAAAATACATTTATTTGGATCTCTAACAATTGAAGGTGAAATTTCATCTATCGTCATATTTATTTTTTCACCTTCATATTCAATTTCAGTAACATTTAATTTTTTTGCTAATGCCTGCAATTCACAATTTGTATTTCTTACACATGTTGTACATGAATTAGCATGATTAGATAATAACAATTCCATAGTTACTTTTCTTGCTTCTATCAATTGAGGTGTATTAGTTTTTACTACCATACCATTTGCAACTGGTTGAGTACAAGATGTAACAAAACCTCTCATACCTTCAATTTCCACAATACACATCCTACATGCACCAATTTGATTTATATTTTTTAAATAACATAAAGTAGGAATATCTATCTTTGCTACTTCAGCAGCTTGTATAACTGTATAATCTGCAGGCACTTCAACTTCAATACCATCAATAGTTAATTTAACATTTTCCATATTCTCTCCTCCTACTTTTTAGATATTGCTTTAAATGGACATTTTTCAATACATGTACCGCACTTAACGCATTTATCATAATCTATCTTAAATCCAATACCAGGTTCACCAGATATTGCTTTAACTGGACATACCCTTGCACATGTTCCACATTTTTTGCATATATTATCATCTATTACAATTTTTACCATATTTTTGCAAACACCTGCTTTACAAGTTTTGTTCTTAATATGTTCTTCATATTCATTTCTAAAATATCTTAATGTAGATAATATTGCATTAGGAGCAGTTTGTCCTAAACCACATAATGATGAAACTTTAATATTGTATGCTAATCTTTCAAGTTTTTCAATATCTCCTTCTTCACCTTTGCCGTCTGTTATCTTTGTTAATATTTCTAGCATTCTCTTAGTACCAATTCTGCAAGGAGGACATTTTCCACATGATTCATCAACAATAAATTCTAAGAAAAATTTTGCAATATTAACCATACATTTGGTATCATCCATTACGATTAATCCACCAGAACCCATCATTGAACCAATCTTAATTAAACTATCATAATCTATTGGTGTATCTAAATATTCTTTTGGTATACATCCTCCAGAAGGTCCTCCAGTTTGTGCTGCTTTAAATTCTCTACCATTTGCAATACCACCCCCTATATCATAAATGATTTGTCTTAAAGTAACACCCATTGGTACTTCCACTAATCCCACATTATTTATATTTCCACCTAAAGCAAAAACTTTTGTTCCTTTTGAGGTTTCAGTTCCTATACTATTAAACCACTCTGACCCATTTAAAATTATTTGAGTAATATTTCCATATGTTTCTACATTATTTAATAATGTTGGTTTTTCAAATAATCCTTTTACGGCAGGGAATGGAGGTCTTGGTCTTGGTTCTCCCCTTTTTCCTTCAATAGATCTCATTAAAGCAGTCTCTTCTCCACACACAAACGCTCCTGCTCCTAATCTTATTTCTATATCAAAGCTAAAACTAGTTCCCCATATATTATTTCCTAAAATTCCCATTTCTTTTGCTTGTAAAATTGCAATTTCTAATCTCTGTACAGCTATTGGATATTCTGCTCTAATATATATATACCCTTTATTTGAGCCTATAGCATAACCAGCAATCATCATTGCTTCTAATACTGAATGCGGATCTCCTTCTAACAAACTTCTATCCATAAAAGCTCCTGGATCTCCTTCATCTGCATTACAGCAAACATATTTTATATCTCCTTCAGATTTTTTTGCAAACTCCCATTTCATACCAGTAGAAAATCCTGCTCCACCTCTACCTCTTAACCCAGATTTTTTAACCTCTTCGATTACTTCTTCTGCCGTCATATGAAATAAAACTTTTTCTAATGCAGCATAGCCATCATTACCAATATATTCTTCTATTTCTTCTGGATTTATTTTTCCACAATTTCTTAATACTATTCTTTTTTGTAATTTATAAAATGTTAAATCATTAATTTTTTGAACTATAGTGCCATCAATTTCTTTGCAAAGTAATCTATCCACTATTTCATTATTTATGGTTTTTTCGATAATTTCTGATGCATCTTCTGGCATAACATTTGAATAAAAAATATCTTGAGGATGTATTACAACAATAGGCCCTTTTGCGCATAAACCAAAACATCCAGTTTGTACAACTCTAATATTATTAACATTTCTTTTTAGTAATTCATCTCTTAAATTTTGATGTAATACTCTTGATTTTAACGAAGTACATCCTGTACCACCGCAAACTAATATATGTTTTTCTTGGTATTCATTAGGAATATTTTTTCTAATATCCATAATAGCTTTCATATTTTTTCTTAATATGTTTATTTCTTCTAAAGTTTTCATATTCCCTCCTATTCTCTATTCATATAATCTTCTAATACTTTATCTACCATTTCTAGCGTAGCTTTAGTATATACTTCATCATTTATTGTAAAAACTGGAGCTGAACCACATGCGCCTACACATCTTGTTACATCTATTGAAAATTTTCCATCAGGCGTACATTCGCCTTCTTTAATACCTAACTTTAATTTAAATTTATTTAATATTCCTTCTGAACCTTTAACATAACAAGCTGTTCCTAAACAAACAGATATATTATACTTTCCCTTAGGTTCTGTCGAAAATCTTGAATAAAATGTTATTACACCATATATTTCTGCCATCGGTATATCCATCTTTCTAGATATTTCTTCTTGTACTTCGATTGGTAAATATCCATATATATTTTGTGCCTCATTTAGTACTTTAATAAGGTTACTTTTATCATCTTTGTACTTTTCTAATAATTCATTTAATTTAATTTTACTTGCATTTTGACAATCACACATTATATATTCCTCCTTTTTTCTGTTATTCTACCACATCTTTTTCAAATTGTGTATATTTTTTATTAAAAATATAAATAAAATTAGCTACACATTATGTAAATTATCAAATATTATTAAATTTTATAATATTTGATAATTTACTTGTTTTCTTGATATATTTTCTATATAATATGTTTAAGATTTATATGAAAAGGAGAGAGATATTATGTTTTCAAAAAATGTTAAAACGGTTTATTTATACAGTATTTGTTTAATTTCATTATTAATGGTTATAGGGGGAACAATTTTTGCAATAAACAGTACATCTGATTTAATAATAGATGGTTTTGAAATTTATACATTAAGATCAATCATTTATTCTTTAGCTTTTGTTGTTGTTGGTTTACCTATTTATATTTTTCATTGGAAAAAAGCAGATAAAGAATTAAAAGAAAGTAAAGGTGAATAATATGTCAGGTGCAATTATATTTTTAGGATTATTCTTTTTCTTATTACCTGTACTAATATTAGCATTAATAATATTAATTGTTACTAGAAAATCCGAAACACCATTTCAGGTTAAAATTGATGCCATATATTCATATGCAATTCTTGTTGGTACAATTGTATTAGCAATAATTGGAATTATTGGAATTATAATAACATTAACAAATATTATTATCCCAGATGAGTATAGTAATATAAACGAAGAATTAATATCTTTAATAACATTTATTGGTACATTAGCAATTTCAATACCAATATTTATAGGTCATAAAAAAAGAATTGAAACAAAAAAAATAAGTTTTAAAAAATAAATATTAATTGAATAATTTAATAAAAAGATTTACTCGTAAGAAAGAGTAAATCTTTTTTTATTAAACAAAATAAATTTGGCTGGGGTGGTAGGATTCGAACCTACGGAATATCGGAGTCAGAGTCCGATGCCTTACCACTTGGCGACACCCCAATATACAAAATATAATATACTTTTAAAAAATTTTTGTCAACTAAAAAAAAGATTATAAATAAATAATCATTTATAATCTTCTATTCTTAAAATTTTTCTACCTGCTTTTTTATTTCATTGCTTCTTCAATTGCAACTGCAACAGATACGGTTGCACCTACCATTGGATTATTGCCCATTCCTATTAATCCCATCATTTCAACATGAGCTGGTACTGATGAAGATCCTGCAAATTGTGCATCTGAATGCATTCTTCCCATTGTATCTGTCATACCATAAGATGCTGGACCTGCTGCCATATTATCTGGATGAAGAGTTCTTCCTGTTCCACCACCTGATGCAACTGAAAAAAACTTTTTACCTTGTTCTATACATTCTTTTTTGTATGTTCCTGCAACAGGATGTTGAAATCTTGTTGGATTGGTTGAATTACCAGTTATAGATACATCAACTTGCTCTTTATGCATTATAGCTACACCTTCACGAACATCATTTGCACCATAACATCTAACTTTTGCTTTTTCTCCATTTGAATATGCAATTTCTTCAACAATTGTTAATTCACTTGTATAATAATTAAAATCAGTTTTTACATAAGTAAATCCGTTTATTCTAGATATAATTTGTGCTGCATCTTTTCCTAAACCATTTAGTATTACTTTTAATGATTCTTGTCTAACTCTATTAGCAGATTTAGCAATACCTATTGCTCCTTCTGCTGCTGCAAAAGATTCATGACCTGCTAAAAATGCAAAACATTTTGTTTCTTCAGATAACAACATTGCTGCTAAATTACCATGTCCTAATCCAACTTTTCTATCATCCGCTACTGAACCTGGAATACAAAATGACTGCAACCCAACACCTATAGCTTTTGCAATATCTGCTGCTTTTGTTAAACCTTGTTTAATTGCTATTGCTCCACCAACTGTATATGCCCATAAAGCATTATCAAAACAAATTGGTTGAATATTTTTTACTATTTCAAAAACATTAACATTTTTTTCATCACAAATTTTTTTTGCTTCTTCTAAATCTTTAATTCCATTTTCATTTAATGTTTTTGTTATTTGCTCAATTCTTCTTTCATAATTTTCAAATAATGCCATAATATTCCCCCTATTCCTTACGTGGATCAATAACTTTTGTAGCTTCATCAAATCTGCCATATTGTCCACTTGCTTTTTTAATAGCTTCTAATGGTTCCATTCCTGTTTTAATATTATCCATCATTTTACCTATATTTACATATTTATATCCTATTATTTCATCATATTCATTTAAAGCAATTTCTGTTATATATCCTTCAGTTAATTCTAAATATCTTGGACCTTTTGCTTTTGTAGAATAAATTGTACTTGTTTGACTTCTAAGCCCTTTTCCTAAATCTTCAAGTCCTGCACCTATATATAAACCACCTTCAGAAAATGCTGATTGACTTCTTCCATATACAATTTGTAAAAATAATTCTCTCATTGCAGTATTTATTGCATCACAAACTAAATCTGTATTTAATGCTTCAAGAATAGTTTTACCGACCAATATTTCACCAGCCATTGCAGCTGAATGAGTCATACCTGAACAACCAATAGTTTCTACTAATGCTTCTTCGATAATACCCTCTTTAATATTTAATGTTAATTTACAGGCACCTTGTTGTGGAGCACACCAACCTATACCATGTGTCAAACCTGATATATCTTTTATTTCTTTAGCCTGTACCCATTTTCCTTCTTCAGGTATTGGAGCTGGGCCATGATTTGCACCTTTTTTTACAAAACACATATTTTCAACTTCATTTGAATATTGCATATTTACACCCCTTTTATATTACCAATTTATAATATATATGATAGTAACATATAAAAAGTAAGATTTCAAGATTTCAATTGATATATTAAATCTTTTATGCTATATTTATATTGAGGTGGCGTATGAATAATATTAGAGCAAAATCAATTAAAAAAGTTGGTCTAATTGGTATATTAGCAAATCTATTTTTAGCAATAATAAAATTTACAATTGGATTAATAACAAACAGTTTAGCAATGATTGCTGATGCAATAAACAGTGCATCAGATATTTTGAGTTCTTTAATAACATTTATTGGTGGATTTATCTCTAACTCTCCATCAGATAAAAGTCATAACTTTGGGCATCAAAAAATTGAACAAATATTTTCTGCACTTATTGGGTTAATAATGATAATACTAGCTTCAAAAATTATAATAGAATCTGTAACTGCATTAATAAATAAAGAGTATTATGAATTTTCTTGGTGGCTTGTAATAATATGTTTTATAACAATTCTTACAAAATTCATATTATATAAATATGTAACAAAAATCAACAAAGATGTTAATAGTAATTTAATATCTGCAAATGCTCAAGATCATAAAAACGATATGCTACTAACAATAGGTACTTTAATAGGAGTATTAGGAGCAACAGTAAACTTAGCATGGTTAGATAGCATAATGGGTATTCTTATATCTCTATGGATTTACTATATTGCAATAAGAATAATATATGAGAATTGTAATATATTATTAGATAAGTCCATTGACGAAAATGATAAAAAAAATATAATAGAAATAATTAAAAAATATCCAGAAATAAAAAATATAGATAGTATAAAATCTAAACCAATTGGCAATGAATACTTAATCATTACAGAATTATCCATCGATGGTAATATGTCTGTTAATAATAGCCATAGGATAATAGAAAATGTAAAAAATGAAATAATGGATATAGATGCGGTATATGATGTAACAATTCATATAAATCCTAAATAATACTAAAGATGTTCAGCACATAAATGCTGGACATCTTCTTTTTGTATAACATCTTCTCTAGTTATATAAACAATTATATGTATATAATAAAAAAAGAATGCTTTCACATTCTCTTTTATATTCAATTAAGCTTTTGAATATCTATTAATTAAATCAGTTAATTTATCATACTCTTTTGCTGTTAATAAAGTTTTTGCTTCGGAAATTTTTTCTACAACATCATTTAATGTTTTACATTTGACACTTTTCAATTTTTCAAATATTCTATTATTTAATTCTTCCTTTATCTTTATTAATTTAATTTCAGATAATTTTTCTGCAATTTGAATAGAATCTTCGACAACATCTTCATTTGTTTTTTCAACTGATATATTATCAAATAATTCAATTAAGTGCATATATTCTTTTGGTGTTATAATTTCTTTTAAAGAATTCATATTAATCTTAATATCACTTACAGTTTTTATATTTTGCTTTTCTAATTTATTTAATAATCTTATTCCTATTTCATCAGCAAATTTTTCTATTTTTTTATCAGGTGTTGTGCTATCTTCTGAATTAGAATTTAAAGCTTTTTCAAATAATTCTTCAAGTTTTTTATACTCTTTTGCTGTTATAAAATCTTTAACAGTATTCATATTATTTTTAACTTCACTAATTGTATTATAGTTTTCCTTTTTCAATTTATTATACAATTTTATTCCTAATTCTTCTGAATAATCATCAACTGCAATATCTGGAATTAATGTTGTTGGAACATTAGCAACAGATAAATCATGAATATTCTTTTCTATTTCTTCTTCTAATACATCATCTTGATTTCTTTGAACTTGAACATTTCTATATCTTCTCATTCCAGAACCAGCTGGTATTAATTTACCAATAATAACATTTTCCTTTAATCCAACTAAATGATCAACTTTACCTTTTATTGCAGCTTCTGTTAATACTTTAGTTGTTTCTTGGAATGATGCTGC
>Ga0265294_10004721_pt1 | contig 16900 bp, 16 predicted proteins | sample MunlanPumphouse3_FD_192504 | JGI IMG/M metagenome (GOLD analysis project Ga0265294, IMG submission 192504) | Groundwater microbial communities from a municipal landfill in Southern Ontario, Canada - Pumphouse #3 | ecosystem: Environmental > Aquatic > Deep subsurface > Groundwater | place...
ATAAACCCGGCGTTTGTCCGGGCGTAATACGATGTTTGCCTGCCGATTATCCCCTGTCTACAGAAGAAACATCTGACGTGTTGATATTACCAAGCTCGGGATCTCCGAAATACTTCAAGTTGCTTGCTCCGGTTAAACCTGCGTCCAGCCTCCCGGTCAAGTTAACCACTGCAGAAGAAGCCCCACTTAGCCCGATCATCGCATCTTGGGCAACCATATCAGTCAGATCAACGTTTGAAGCGGAGCTGGCACTTATATTTATATTTCTGGCCTGACCACTGAGGGTTATCCGGCTGGCGCCGTGTGCATCCATCTCCATATCTTCACCCGTAAGGACCCCCTTTATACGGCTGGCAGTGCCAGCCTCTAGGGTAATATTGGCAGCTTTCAAGCCGGCAAACTCGATCGAACTGGCGCCACTTGCCGAAGAATGGAAATTGTGTTCCAGCTCAAAAGAAGAGATTTCAACCTCGCAGGCAGCGTAAGCACTAACTGAATAAACATCTGGCATCGCCACCCTGGCAACCAGAGCGCTCGGGAAATAACTATAGCCGGGGAGCATGTCTATCTTCAATGCTCCATCTGACTCGTTAACCCGTATAAATTCAAATAGATTATCGTCTGCGGTAATGCTTACGCTGTAAGTGCTGCCGCGCACAACTTCAACCTTAAAGGCAGAACTGGCTTCCAAACGGGTAAAATCCTGAAAATCAAATACGCGGTTAACGATCTTGCCAGATCCGCGTATAGCGCCATAACAACTACTGGCAAATAAACTAATTATAATTACAAATAAAGCAAAAACTATTATTGTCTTTTTTTGCACCCGCAACCTTCTCCCTGATAACAAAGCAAGCTGATATCTGTAATTATAACGGTTGCGGGTGTAAAACAAAAGAGTGTATCAGTTTATGAAAATATTAGCTGCTTGACTCACCGGGCTGCTATTGATAATATCATCAAAAGGAGGGGCATAAATTGAATTTTATACAAAAAATGAAGATGTCCATCGCGTCCCGAAAAAGCTTCCTGTGTGTTGGTCTGGATCCAGATCCGCGCCTGATGCCACCAGGTATTAGCCTGAATGAATTTATCCTGGGCATCGTGAAATCCACCAGCGATCTGGCCTGCAGCTACAAGATCAATTTTGCCTTCTTTGAATCCATGGGAGAAAAGGGATTTGCCCACCTTAAATTCGCCAGAGACTGTGTGCCTGAAGATATCCCTGTTATTGCCGATGCCAAGAGGGCAGATATCGGCAACACTTCCCGACAATACGCTGAGGCTATTTTCTCTGTAATGGGTTTTGACGCAATAACCGTCAACCCGTATATGGGTCATGACTCGCTCTTACCGTTTATCTCATACACTGACCGCGGCGTATTCATACTGTGCCGTACTTCCAACCCCGGAAGCTCTGATTTTCAGGACGTATTAGTATCAAACGGCACTGATAAAATCCCCCTCTATCAACTTGTGTCGAAAAAAGCAGCTGAATGGAACCAGAACGGCAACATCGGGCTGGTTGTAGGAGCTACCTGGCCGGAAGAAATTAAACAGATCCGCAACCAGAACCCTGATATGCCGCTTCTGATTCCCGGAGTCGGGGCTCAAGGGGGTTCTATAGAGCTTGTAGCACAAAACGCCATAGGCCCAAACAGTAAAATGGCTATTATTAATTCGTCGCGCTCCATAATCCATGCTTCCTGCGAAAATGATTTTGGCATAAGAGCCCGCCTCAAAGCCGAAGAAATGCGCAACCAGATCAACTTCTTCTCCAGCAGGTAAATCTGTTATAGTAAAAACATTCACAGGATAAGGAAGGCAACAATGACACAGGAATCGGATCCAAAAAAACTGTCTGAAAGTTTCAGCCGGATCTTTACCAGCTTTGGGGAAGCGTTATCAGAGATTTTTAACGACCCTGAACTTAAAGCCAGGGCAAAGGAATTCGGCTCAAGCGCTGCGGCATCGGCAAGCACCTTTGCTTCCCGGTTCAAGGATAAGGAAGTCAGGGAAAAATTTGCCCAGGCAGCTTTTGCTGCAAAGGAATTTGGGCTGGGCCTTGTAAGTGAAGCTGACGACCTTCTATCAAGGATAAAAGAAAGCGATTCGCCCACACCAGAGGATAAAAACACCACCCATGACAAACCGGACAAAGGTAGCCAGGATTAGCTTTTGGAAATAAGGTTTTTATTTAACTCGTGAAAGTCCCTCTACCAATACGGTCATCGCCAGCTCAGGCTCCAGTCTTCCGGTTTTAATGTCCATTTCTGCATTCACCAGCAGGGCATAAAAACTTCCTGCTCCTGTGCCGCTAAAAGCCCTCGCTTTGCGTAGTGTTTTTTGTAAAACGAAATCGTGCTTTATATCCAGACGCTTGCGGATATCTGCAGCATTAAAACCATTTTTCAGCATATCCTGTGCAATAGAAATCATCCTGACCTGACGTGCCAGCATGGCGATCACCTGAGAAGGTGGAATGCCATTTGATAGAAGACTATTCAACTCAACTTCTGCAACTGCTCCTCTACCGGCTACAACTGCATCTATCATATGAAAGATGTTAGCCTCAGGAGCAATGCTAATCATCCTGTTGATTTTTTCAGCATCGATCTTTTCACCACTGGCATACACCAGCAGTTTTTCGATCTCGTTGCTCATCGCCCACAGATCCGGACCGATCTGCCTTGAGAGTATCTGCGCGCCTTCAGGGGTAATCTCACCCCCGTTTGAAGCAACCCTCTCAGCTATCCATTGCTCCAGTCTTTCGCCAGTAAGCAACGGGTATTTTCTGATTTCGATATTTCCACCAAGTGCTTCAAGCAGCGGATTTTTCCCGGTTATGCTGGTGTTGGCAACTATCACCAGTTCGGTAGAATCTGGTTTTAGGGCGATTATTTTGGCAAAGGAACCTGAAAGGTCTTTGCTTTCTTGCCGGCTCTTTTGCTTGCGGCTTTTCGCCCGAGGGGAGCGCTTTTCAAACCTCTCCATTAAGCCATAAACCGCTACCAGTCTTTTTGGAGATAAAAACGGAGAAGCCGAGACGACTAGCTCCAGATCAGGAGGAGTTATTTTTTCTCCATCCACCCGGGTATAATTTGCATCTAGAAGATCCCCTGCACCCAGAGCAGCCTTGAAATCTTCCAGGGCGAGGTTGATTGAATATTCATCTTCTCCGGCAAGCAAATATGCACTACTGCTCATAATCATCTTTTATTGTATCATAACAGCTCTTGCCTTCATCAGTGTCTCGATTGCCATACAGAGCATTTATAGGCTATTATTTACTATATCAAAATCCTGGTTTTACTCTGAGAATATCATGCAAACGCTAGCTGTTGAATACTACTGCCTTATAGTTTTACTTTCAATGTCTACGATTCAAATTGCTGCCAGTTATAGCGGGCTGCACGGCATTACTCTTTTCCAAAAGCGTTTATTTAATTATTTTTTTTCTTGCGTAATCGCTGTTCCCTGCCTGGCAATCTTGCTTACCTGGAACTGGCATAAACCCACCGGTGTGATAGAAGGCGCAGAACAGTTCTATCTTTTTATGGCAGGAATTGTAAGCGCTATAGGGCTGACCATGGTTATCTCTTCACTGATAAATCATAAACGTTTCAAAAACAATCAGGAAGAGCTGGTTTCAGGCTTTGAAGCCCTCAGGACCAGAACTTTTTTCCAAGCCCTTAACGGGCGGCTAAGGAGCCTGAAGTGGCGTGGCTAGAGCTTGATAAGAGCCTGTTTTTATGGATCAACGGCCTCAGCGGTCATTCTCAAATCATTGATAATGTAATATCTGCCATCGCCAACGATTATTTTTCCATTGTTTTCGGATGCATGATAATGATGGCTCTCTGGACAGGTACACCCGATCCTGATAAACGCCGCCATATACAAAAAGGAATTATGGTAGCTTCCGCATCCCTGGGTACTTGCCAGGGCATGGTAGAAATAATCAATAATTTATGGCAACGGGCGCGGCCTTTTCACGATCTTGATGTGAACCTGCTTTTTTACCCGCCGACCGATCCTTCTTTCCCTTCTAATTCCGCCACTGTTCTTTTTGGCATGGCATGGGGAATATTTATTTATAACCGCAAGGCCGGCTCTGTTCTGCTTGTCCTTGCCGGGTTAATGGGCTTTTCCCGGGTTTATGTCGGGGTTCATTACCCGCTCGATATAATCGGGGGGATGGCTGTCGGTTTGCTGGTAGCGCTGTTTTTCACCATTGTTTTCAGGCTTTTAGACCCGCTGATAAACAGGGTAATAGATACAATGCGATTCTTTTTCCTGGCTTAACCCAGAGTGGCTATTGACACCTCTGGTACGAAAGCAGTTATACTGAATAAATCCTTTTTGAAAAGGAGGTTTTAAAGAGATATTCAAGTTTAATCTAACCCCCAGGGAAGAAAAATTCTTTAGCCTTTTTGAGGCCAGCGCTACCAACCTGGTAGATATTTCCCAGGCTTTAAAAGACATGGTGAACATATGGGACAGCGTTGAAGAGCGTGCCCAGAAGATTGCCGATCTTGAACACAGGGGAGATAGCATAACTCATGAGATAATTGCCTTGCTTCATCGCACTTTTGTTACCCCTTTTGACCGCGAAGATATAGCCATGCTGGCTCAATCCATGGACGATGTTGCCGATCTCATCCACTCAGCGGCAGACGATATGAACCTTTATCGTATAGACCAGCCAACCATACAATCTGTTGAACTGGCAGATAATATATTGCAAGGGACGATCGAGCTTAAAAAGGCTGTCCCGCTTCTGCGCCATCGATCTGACCTTAAGGACATGCTGAAACACTGTATCGAGATAAACCGCCTCGAAAACGTTGCTGACAGGGTCTATAGAAAGGCTCTGGCTGAACTGTTCAATGATAACACTGACGCCATCCGGGTTATCAAATGGCGCGAAATATATCAGCATCTTGAAACCGCTACCGACCGCTGCGAAGATGTCGCCAATGTATTGGAAGGAGTAGCCCTCAAGAATGCCTGAGCCTTCCCTGGCGGCTCTGATAATCATCATCCTGCTGGCCATAGGGTTCGGCCTGGTTAACGGTTTTAACGATGCCGCCAATGCAATAGCTACCGTGGTTGGCACCCGTACCCTTACCCCTCAAAAAGCAGTGATGATGGCTGCTTTCTTCAATCTTCTCGGAACTGCCACGGGTTCTGCGGTGGCAATCACCATCGGCAAGGGGATCCTCGCACCGGAAGCTATTTCCTACCAGACAATCATTGCCGCCCTGGCATCGGTAATCATATGGACAGGGACGGCTACATTTCACGGCTTGCCGGTCAGCCTCACTCATGGATTTGTTGCTGCGTTGGCAGCGGCTGGACTAGCCGCTTCTGGAACTTCAGCTGTTAACTGGGGAGTAATCACCACAGTTGCCTCAGCAGTAGGAATAGCTCCATTGCTGGGTTTTATTGGTGGGTTTGCAGTTATGATTGCCCTTCTCTGGATACTCAGAAGGAAAGCGCCGTCAGTGGTACAATCAAACTTTGGTAAACTACAAATCCTTTCGGCTGCTTTTATGGCTTATAGCCACGGCAAGAATGATGGGCAAATGCCTGTCGGTATTATTACCATGGCTATGGTTTTCTACACCGGATCTGAAGCTTTATGGGATTCGATACCGATATGGATAATACTGCTTTCAGCCCTGTCGATCAGTACAGGTACTGCTTTCGGTGGCTGGAAGGTTATAAAAACGCTGGGCATGCGGGTCACAACGCTTCGTCCGGTTCACGGCTTTGCTGCCGAAGCTTCAGCAGCAACGGTTATTGAAATAGCTTCCCATTTGGGCATTCCGGTAAGCACGACTCACTGTATCAGCTCCTCAATTATGGGGGTAGGCGCAACACGCCGTTTATCAGCAGTACGATGGGGGCTGGCTGGCAATATCGTTGCCGCATGGGTGATAACTTTCCCGGTTTGCGGCGGGCTGGGGCATCTCTTTTCCTGGTTGCTGGGCTTTGTTTTCTAGCTATATTATACGACGGGGCGCACTTTGAGTTTTTCTGTTCTTATAATAGAAACCATGTCATCTACCGCGGAATCAACCTCACCATCACGATTAACGACTACATAATTAAACAAGTTCAGCCTGGCAAATTCTTCCCCGGCAGTTTTTAACCGCAGCTCAAGGTCGCTGGCTGATTCAGTATTGCGCTTTTTCAACCTTTTTGATAGCACATCGGGATCAGGAGGTGTAACAAATACAAAACAGGCTTCAGGCATGTTCTTTTTTATGGTTGCAGCTCCCTGTATGTCCACTTTGATTATGGCGTCTCTTCCCGCTTTAACGGATTTGAGTACCGGCATTCTGGGAACGCCATACCAATTGCCATAAACCCTGGCATATTCCAGCATCTCCCCTTCTTCTATCAACTTCATAAAATCAGCTTCTTTAACAAAGTTGTAGTTAACCCCGTCAATCTCATAATCCCTGGGAGGACGGGTGGTAAGGGTAACAATAAAATCTGCCGGTACACTGCGTTCCTTCATTCGGTTAAGCACGGTATCCTTGCCTGCCCCGGAAGGGCCGGAAACCACCAGAACTATTGGCCGGCTGGTATAGTTAAAAATACTCCAGTTACCTACTTTCTAACTTTTTCTGCCGCGGGCTCGGGCTTGATTACGGTACCTCCCCGCATCACCTGAACACGACCAGTTATAGTCTCCGGAGCCAGAGCAGCTAAAACAATGTGGTTACTTTCAGTAAATATAACCGCCTTGGTCCTTCGCCCGCTTGTCATATCTATCAGTTTGCCATTTGCTTTAGCATCCTGAACAGCCCTTTTTATCGGCGCTGAACCAGGTGAAGCAATGGCTACAACTTTATCCATTACAAGAACGTTACCAAACCCTATATGCACCAGATCTGCATCCATTTACTTTACCTCACTGAAGGAATATTAAAAACAAACGCCCAAACCCGGGCTGTCATAACCCAACCATTATACATTCTGCATGGTAGCGTAGCAATCAAGCAGCTATGTCAATTTGTTAGAAGGCTTTAAATGTTCACGTTTGCCAGGCCTGCGTCAAAACTGTACGCGGCACCTTTATCAATATTTTTCAAACATTAAACATTAAAGAGAAAGTTGATAACGTCACCGTCCTCAACAATGTAATTTTTACCTTCTACCCTGAACACGCCTTCCTTTCTGGCGCCAGCATAACCGCCCAGCCGAACCAAATCGTCATAATGGACTACTTCAGCTCGTATGAAGCCTCTCTCAATATCGGAATGTATACGCCCGGCAGCCTGCGGGGCAGGGGTATTGCGTGGTATTGGCCAGGCACGGCTTTCGTCTTCTCCGGTGGTTAGAAAGCTTATAAGACCAAGCAGATCAAAGGACGTTCTTATCACTTTACTTAAACCCGGCTCTTCGATCTGAAAATCGTCCAGAAAAGCCTGCTTGCTTTCATCATCAAGGCCAGCAAGTTCCATTTCCAGCTTTCCGGCAAGAGCTACTACCCGGTGGCCTTCATCACCAAATCGCAAGTTAAGGCTTTCTTCCATCTGCTTTGCCTGCCCCAATTCCTCCTCCCCGATATTTAAGACTGTCAGCATGGGCTTGGCGCTCAGAAACTGGTAGCTGGAAATCTTTTTTAACTCTTCCCCGTCAAGTGGTTGCCGGCGAAGAGGAACCCCTTCCTCCAAACCAGTTTTAATTTTCCCAAGGATAACTGCTTCTCCCTCCAGAGCAGGGCGGTCTGCCGCTTTGGCCCCTTTAAGTTGTGAAGCCAGCCTTTCCAGCCGCCTTTCGATGATCGCCATATCAGAAAAAGCCAGTTCAAGTTCCATCGCCTCAATATCGCGTGCAGGGTCAATACTGCCCTGCGGATGTGGTACTGACTCGTCCGTAAAAGCCCGCACAACACACAACAGTGCATCGGTTGCCCCGAGTTCAGAAAGCAGCTTGCCGCTCAAATTAAAGTCTCTGGCAGCATTTTTCAGGCTTGCTCCCAGGTCTACGTATTTAACCTCTCCATAAACTGCCTTGCGCGATTTAAACATTTCCCTGAGACGATCAACCCTGGCATCCGGAACCCTGGCGATTCCGATGTTTTCCTCCTGCCGGGAACGGCCAGTACCCACCTCAGCACTGGTAAGACAATTAAAAATCGTAGTGCGGCCGCTCATTTCGAGGCCAATGATGCCAATATCTAAACTCATTCTTTCAACCTGTTATTTTATTTTATCAACCGCAGCTTCTACAGCTGTCAGCCATGCCCACTTTTCTAAAGCTAATTTTACGCTGAAGTATAGGCTACTTCAACCGTTAACTTGATTTGCTATTGACAGTAAGGTTTTTTAAGCCTACAATGCTTGACTGCCAAAGCCCGGCAGGTTCAATCCTGTCAAACTAGCAGAGGGCACGAATATTTAGAGCGTGAAGTGGAATGTACATAATAATCGCAGGTGGCGGAGTTATCGGTTCCCACATTGCATCTCTTCTGGTTGAGGAAGAGCACGAAGTGCTGGTAATCGAGCAGTCTTCCGAGATACTGGACAGAATTCGCAATCACCTGGATGTAAAAACTATCCAGGGCAACTCGGCAACCCCCAAGACTCTAAAGCAAGCTGAAGCAGAGCGCGCCGATCTCGTCCTTGCCGTAACCAATAACGATGAAACCAACATGATCACCTGCTTTATGTCAAAAGAGCTGGGAGCGGCGGCTACCGCCGCCCGCATCCGCAACCCGGATTTTTCCTATTATTTCGTCTCGGGAGGCAAATCCCCCCTTTCATCCAGAAGGATCATACGCCCCAAAAAACTGGGTATAGATGTTTTTATCAACCCGGAAATGACCGCCGCCCAAGAGATTGTTGCTATCCTTTCCAGCCTTTATTCAACGCCTATGGAAAATTTTGCCGGAGGCCTGGTACAGATTCGAGAATTCAGGGTCGAAGATGAAGGGTTGATAGGTATAACCATAAAACAGTTACTGGTTCGACTGCCACATCCGGCTGTTGCTGCCGCTATCATAAGGCAGGGAGATTTGGTGTTTCCAGCTGAAGAAACCGTTATACAAAAGGATGACAGCATCTACCTGGCTTCAATGAAAGACTATATAGATGAACTGGGGAAATTCCTCAGCCCTCCCCAGCGCCCGGCAAGGAAGATCGTTATATTAGGTGGAGACAGGATAGGTTACCTTGCCGCTGACGATCTTTCTCATCGCGGAGCGGTGGTGAAAATAATCGAAAGCGAACCCTCCAAAGCCGAAGAACTGGCTTCCAGGCTGGATAATGTCGAAATCATAAACGGCTACGGGACCAATCGTGATTTTCTGATTGAGATAGGGGTTCCTTCAGCAGATGCATATGTAGCAACCACCGCCAATGACGAGCTGAATATTCTAAGCGCCCTGCTGGCCAAAACACTTGGGGTGCCCCGTTCAATGGTGGTTATCAATAATTCAGCCTATATCCCGCTTGCTGAGGCAATAGGGATAGATGTAGCTGCACTGCCAACCCTTCTGGCAGCTGATGAAATAACCCGGTTCGTTCTTCACGGCGGCGCTATCGCGACTGCCTTTCTTGAAGGGGACAAAATGGAAGCCGTTGAGTTTATGGCAAGCACAACCGCCTCCATCACCAATCACAAGATCGGTGATGCCGGTCTCCCCTCTGAAGTGGTTGCCATAGCAATAGTGAGGGGCGACGAAGTCTTTTTACCACCGGGAGAAACCATAGTTGAGCCCGGCGATCATGTTATAATTACCTCCCCCATAAATGCTTTGCATGCTGTGGAGAAGTTGTTTAAGTAGCAGGTATGAAGTTTAGGGTAATCCTGCATCATCTCAGCCTGATTATCATCGGCGTAGGCATTGCCATGCTGATACCGATGATGTTCTCCCTGATATCTGGCGACGGTGCCGCAACATCATTTGCCGGCCCGGTGGCTTTCTGCCTGGCTGGCGGTGCAACTGCGAGGCTTCTGACAGCAACTAAAGGCCACCGCCTTTCCACCCGCGAAGCGATCCTTCTGGTAGCTGGCGGCTGGGTCTTTGCTTCTTCAGTTGGAGCGCTGCCTTATTATCTATCCGGGGCGGTGCCAACCTACATCGACGCCTATTTTGAAGCCATGAGCGGTTTTACCACTACCGGCGCAACGGTTTTTACATCAATCGAAACCCAGCACCAGTCAATACTGCTCTGGAGATCAGTCACGCAATGGTTGGGAGGCATGGGCATTATCATGCTCTTTGTGGCACTATTTCCTGTTCTCGGCCTGGGTTCTGCGCACTTGATAGAAGCTGAAATGCCCGGTTCACAGCACGGAGAAAGACTCACTGCCCGCATCAGAGACTCCGCCAAAGCCCTATGGCTGATATACCTCGGGATGACCATAACTCTGTATGTCCTGCTACGCTTTGCCGGCTTGATGCCTTTTGATGCAGTAAATATATCACTTACCACCATGCCAACCGGGGGTTTTGCCCCCACCGATTTAAGTATAACCTCATATAACAACATCTGGGTTGAAATTATTGTTACGGTTTTTATGGTTCTGGCGGGGGTTAATTTTGGACTTTATTATTTTCTGTTCTACAAACGCCGTCCGAGCTATCTTTTTAAAAACACCGAATTCCGAGTTTACATTGCAATATTGATATTCAGTGGTACAATCATCAGCCTTAACCTGTTGGGGCAGATGGGAATGTCGCCCGGGGAAGCCTTCAGATACGGCACCTTCCAAATCGCCTCAATAATGACGACTACTGGTTTTGCCTCCACCAATTTTGATGTCTGGCCAACCTTTTCCAAGGCAATACTGCTGGTTTTAATGGTAATTGGCGCTTGTGCCGGCTCGACCACCGGCGCCCTGAAGGTGATCCGCATAGTAGTGCTCTTCAAGTACATCCATCGGCGTCTGCTTATGGTATTTAAGCCAAACACAGTGATTCCAATAAAGGTTGATGAAAATACATTACCGGATAATATCATTTCACGTATTATCAGCCTTACTTTGCTTTATGTCATCCTTGCCGCGGCCGGATTCATGGTGATGAGCGCTATAGGGCTTGAGCCAATCACTGCTTTTTCCTCTGTGCTGGCCTGCATAGGCAACGTCGGGCCGGGATTTGGCGGAGTGGGAGCGATTGAAAATTATGCGTTTATCCCGCTTGTAGGGAAGTCTGTTTTAATTTTACTCATGCTGGCAGGACGTCTGGAAATCCTGACCATCATGGTTTTATTTATGCCTTCTTTCTGGCGCTGGCGCTAAACCAACCAAATATACGTCATGCCTGGTTACCTCCCTAATTGCACTTTTGCCTTGCCTCCCGGTCAAGGCTGGGGCTATAATCTCTATGCAAACCTATTTTTTCGCGTTTAAGGAGATTCCATTGACCGGAGAAGAGCTTAGACAGGCTTTTTTAAGTTTTTTTGAAAACAAAAAACACCTGGTGATGCCAAGTTCATCCCTCGTCCCCCACAACGACCCCACACTGCTGTTAAACACTGCAGGGATGGTGCAATTCAAGCCCTATTTTCTGGGGGAGGACACTCCGGTTTCACGGCGGCTGACCTCCTGCCAGAAATGCTTCCGCACCACCGATATCGAATCAGTGGGAGATACCAGCCACTGCACCTTCTTTGAAATGCTGGGCAATTTCAGCATAGGTGATTATTTTAAATCCGAGGCGATAGACTATGGGTGGGAATTTGTCACCGAAGTTCTCAAGCTCCCCAGTGAAAAACTCTGGATAACTATTTATGAAGATGATGATGAAGCATTTGAGCTCTGGCGGCTGAAAGAAGTTCCGGCAGATCGGATAGTTCGTCTGGGTGAGAAGGATAATTTCTGGGGCCCTCCCGGTGATGCCGGTCCATGCGGTCCATGCAGTGAGATACACTATGATTATGGTGACGACCATGGGTGCCGCCAACCGGGCTGCAACCCGGGCTGTGGATGCTCACGCTTTGTTGAAATCTGGAACCTGGTTTTCATCCAGTTTAACCAGGATAAAAAAGGTGTCAGAAAACCACTCGAAAAGCCCAGCATTGATACCGGCATGGGGCTTGAACGGATAACTGCCGTTGTAGACGGGAAGAGCACCATTTTTGAAACTGACCTCTTAAAACCACTGGTTGGTGAAGTTTCTGTTCTTGCCGGAAGAGCTTACGGCCAGAACGAAGATGCAGATATTGCCACCAGGGTAGTAGCCGAACATGGCAGAGGAATTACCTTTCTGATTGCCGATGGCGTAATGCCAGGCTCCGACGGACGCGGATATGTTCTGCGCCGCCTTATACGCCGGGCTGCTCTCTACGGGCGCCGCCTGGGTCTTAAAGACCCGTTTCTGGCACAAATCGCCAGCGCAACCATCAAGTTGATGGGCTCACGCTATCCGGAACTGGAAGAAAAGAAAAAACTGATACTTGATATTATAAATGCAGAGGAAAGACGTTTCAGTGAAACTCTTTCTGCCGGGATTGAATTGCTGGATAAAATGATTGAAACCGCCCTCTCGGAGTCCAGGATCCTTGCCGGTAAAGATATTTTTAAGCTTTACGATACTTTCGGGTTCCCGGTTGAGCTCACCCGCGAGATTGCTCAGCGCAAAGGCTTAAACACAGACATGGCCGGTTTTGAAAATGAAATGTCAGCCCAGAGGGAAAGGGCTAAGGCCAGCCATCGTTTCGGAAAAGGCCGAACCGTGCAGGAGGAAAAACTCGATCTGGGAACAACATGTTTTGCAGGCTACCAGAAATTGGCCCTGGACACTTCGATAAGCAGTATAGTAATAGATGGCAGGATTGCAGACTCCCTTCATGAGGGGCAGGAGGCAAGCCTGGTTCTCAAGGATACCCCTTTCTATGCTGAAAAGGGCGGCCAGGTTGGAGATTCGGGGCTCATAACCGGGCAGGACTCACAATTTATTGTGGATGATACAAACCCGGGACCTAACGGCAGCATAATCCACCACGGCAAAGTAACGCAGGGAGCATTCAAAACGGGTGAAGCGGTAAATGCCCGGGTAGATGAATGCCGCCGGGCAGATATAGCCCGCAACCATACCGCAACCCACCTGCTCCATAACGCACTGAGGAAAGTAATCGGCTCTCACGCCGAGCAAAAAGGTTCACTGGTAAGCCCGGACAGGCTGCGTTTCGATTTCAGCCATCTCAAGGCATTAACTTCTGACGAACTGGAAAAAATAGAGATGATAGTCAACCAGGCAATACGTTCCAACTTGCCGGTTTCTGCTGAAGAAATGCCTCTGAAACAGGCCATTGAAAGCGGAGCCATAGCTATTTTTGATGAAAAATATTCCGAAAAAGTCAGGGTTTTAAGAGTGGGCAACCCACCGGTTTCAGCCGAACTTTGTGGCGGGACCCATGTTTCTGCGACTGGAGAAATTGGCGTTTTCCACATAACCAGTGAGTCATCAGTCGGAGCAGGGCTTAGAAGAATAGAGGCGGTTACCGGCAGATCAGCCGAAGAACTCCTGCGTGTTCAAAGCCGTTTATTAGAAGAGCTGTCGCGAGCCCTGGATGCTTCTGCCAAAGAATTACCAGGCAAAGTTAGAGGCCTGTTTGAAGAATGCACCACGCTCACCAAACAAATAGAAGACATGAAGCGCCAGCACACGCTTATGCGCGCCGAAGAGCTCCTCAGCCGCGCTGAAAATATTGGGGCTGTACGCCTGGTATCGGCCAGAATGGATGAGGCTGGTATAGAATTACTCCGGGATTCAGCCGATTACATAAAGGACAAGCTGGGCAGTGGTATCGTTATCCTTGCTTCCAACGCCGGTGAAAAACCGGTGTTCGTTGTCGGCGTAACCGGTGATCTGGTAAAACAGGGTTATAATGCATCAAATATCATCCGTTCTATCACACGTGTCGCCGGCGGTGGAGGCGGAGGGAAGCCAGGCCTGGCCACCGGAGGCGGCAAAGATAAAAACCTGGTCGAGCAGGCACTGCAGGCCGCCAGAGATTTTATAGGGCAGGTCTAAAATTGGAAGACTCTCAACCAGGAAGAGTAATGGCTGTCGACATAGGGGAGAAGTGGCTTGGCATCGCACTGAGTGACCCTTTGAGGCTGATAGCTTCTCCTTTAAAAACTGTTAGATGCGAAAGCCAGGAGGAAATCCTGGATGCGCTAGGGGTCATCGCCAGGCAATTCGAAGTTAAATTGATAGTTGCCGGTTTGCCCCGCTCTCTTGATGGAAGCACCGGAGGTCAAGAGGCCAGAACGCAAATAGTTATTGACGCTATCAGGGAAAAACTTGGTATAGCGGTAGAATGCCAGGACGAAAGATATTCAACCAGCCGCGCCAAAGATATCATGACTGGAAAAAAAAGACGTGCGGGCTTGAAAAACGAACGAGATGACGCTATAGCTGCTGCGGTCATTCTTGATGATTATCTTAAAACTCACCTCCCACCCTCCTCGGATATTACTCCTGTTGAAAACGGTAATTAGATAACTCAAAACTAACACGATTCTATGAGCATTAAATCTATACGCAATCTGTTATCTGTCAAATTCGCCAGCCTGCGCTCCAATGAGCTTGTTTTCGGCGTTGTTCTTTCTGTCATAGTAGGAATCACCGCCGGTTTTGGGGCGGTTCTGTTCTGGCTGGTCATTAAGTGGACTAACTGGCTTTTCTTTTATGGCGGAAGCCAGGCACTGCCCTTTATGGGGGATTATTACGTAATCTTCCTGCCCGCAGCCGGCGGGCTTCTGGTAGGCATCATCATCCGCTATCTTGCCAATGAGGTAAAGGGGGAAGGCCCTCCGGAAGTAATGGAAGCCTATTCAACCAAGTCAGGCCGCATGCACTGGAAGGTCACCCCGATAAAAATCCTGGCTTCCGCCATATCGATCGGCAGCGGGGGGTCAGTTGGTCGTGAAGGGCCTATCGTTCAAATCGGAGCATCAGCCGGTTCTTCCGTAGCCCAGCTGTTTAAATTAAATGATGAATGGATAAAAATTCTGCTCCTTTGCGGTGCTGCCGGCGGCATTTCTGCCACCTTCAATGCGCCTCTTGCCGGTATAATCTTTGCCCTCGAAGTAGTTGCCGGCAATTTTATTAACCCCCGTTTTGGTTATATCGTGCTATCCTCGGTTTCGGCAAATGTTATTGCTGAAATATTCTTGTTTACAGGGGAACACACCGCCTCTTTTTCCCTCCCGCAATATCATATCGTAAATTACCTGGAGCTGGTACCATATGCCATTCTGGGCATCTTGATAGCCATCAGCGGAGTGGCTTTTGTTCGCTTTTTTTACAAGACGGAAGAGTTGTTTTCTTCCCTTAAAATCCCCCAGGTTTTAAAACCCGCCATCGGCGGACTTGCTGTTGGTATAATCGGTTACTTTTTCCCGGAGGTTTTCGGGGTCGGCTACGGCATTCACTACGACGCTACAGGGGCAATCATTCCCTTTGGAGCCCTCGACCAGGCTTTGACCGAAGGCCTGGCATTTCCCACTTTGATGGGGTTGTTTTTCCTCAAAATGCTTACCACATCGATAACGCTTGGTAGCGGAGGCAGCGGAGGCGTATTTGCCCCCTCACTGTTTGTTGGCGCCATGGCGGGAGGTGCTTTCGGGTATGGCTTGAATATGCTGCTGCCAGGTTCAACTGCTACCTACGGAGCTTATGCGCTGGTAGGAATGGGGGCTTTCTTTGCGGTGGTCGCACGGGGGCCGATAACCGCCATTATCATACTTTTTGAACTCACGCTTAATTACACACTTATACTGCCACTCATGACGGCAGTGGTCGTTGCAACTACCCTGGCGCGCTCTTTCAACCCGGAGAGCATTTATACCGAGAGATTGCTTAGAAAGGGGATAAACGTGCGAAAAATAAACCAGGTAAACCCGATGAAGGAAATCACTGTCAGCCAGATAATGACTCGTAATTTCCCAACTGTTGAAGATACTATGCCGGTAGATGAATTAAGTGATAAACTAAAGAAAAGCGGTCACCACGGGTTTCCGGTACTGGATCAGGAAGAAAACCTACTCGGAGTGGTAACCGTAACTGACGTTGTGTCTGCCATGCAAAGAGGATCGACATCCAGCATGACCGTAGCCGATATCGCAACCAGAAACCCCCGGGTAGCTTACCCGGATCAAACGGTGCATGATGTGATGGTTTTGCTCGGCACAGATATCGGCCGTATCCCGGTGGTAGATAGGCAAAATCCCAAAAAACTGCTGGGGGTTCTCAGGCGCCACAACATCGTAAGCGCCTACACCCGCTCACTGGCAAAAAAATAAGCAAGAAGGAAAACGGGAAGAATACTTTGTTTAGTACATTAGCCAACTATATAAATGTATTAAAACCGCGGGAAACCCTATTGCTGGCCTTTATCGGCGCGGCGACTTTATTTATCGCCGCCAGAGGCGTGCCACCGTGGGACACGCTGCTACTGACAACACTTGCCATACTCATTGCCAGTGCAGCGGCAAACGGGTTTACCAACTACCTCGACCGTAATCTCGATTGCCTCATGCCCCGTACCCGCAATCGGGCTCTGGCTGCCAGAAGAATCAAACCGGCTGAAAAAGTGCTGCCCATGCTCTTCATACTGGCTGCCATCGGTCTTGGGCTGGCATGGTTGATTCACCCTTATGTTTTTCTGGCTGATTTGGTAGGGACTCTGGTAGCAGTTACCTTCCGCAAAAAAGTAACCTGTGTTTTCCCCCAGGGGGCAATCGCCGGGTGCGCTCCGGTACTTATGGGCTGGTTCGCAGTTGAACCCTCTCTCAACTGGCAGATAGGCCTCATATGCTTGCTCATAATAGTATGGCTCCCCTCACACGTCTGGGGAGTAATGATCGCCCGGCGGGAGGAGTATATCAACGCCGGTATTACCTTCTTTCCGATGAGTGCCTCCCC
>Ga0265294_10004722_pt1 | contig 16895 bp, 13 predicted proteins | sample MunlanPumphouse3_FD_192504 | JGI IMG/M metagenome (GOLD analysis project Ga0265294, IMG submission 192504) | Groundwater microbial communities from a municipal landfill in Southern Ontario, Canada - Pumphouse #3 | ecosystem: Environmental > Aquatic > Deep subsurface > Groundwater | place...
CATCTTTTTGCTGATTGGCATTATCGGGTTTTTCACGGTTCCTACCGTTAGCGGATGGATTGTGGAAGCGGGTGGTGGAATGGGTAATTATGGTAAGAACATCAATCAATCTTCGCAAAAAGCTGGTGCATTGGCCGGCTCGGGTGGTAAAATGGCTGCCGGAGCGGGTGGTTCAGTTGCTGGGAATGTCGGGGGAAGAGTTAAAGGGGCGCTGAAGAAAGGGTGATTTTAGAAACTAGAAACTAGAGACAAGGAACTAGAAAGTCGAGATTCGAGACTCGGAAATAGAAAAGCTCCGTTTTATCTTCTCACATCGTCTATAATTAATAACAAATTACGAAAAAACAAAATCGCAAAATCGCAAAAAAACAATTTTAAAAATATGGAATTCAAATCATTAACAAACATCGAAACATCTTTTAAACAGATACGGCTGTATGCTTTGCTCTTTGTCTGCTTATGCATTGTGGTGTGCGGTTTTGCCTTGTGGCAATCGTACGCTTTTGCTCAAGCGCAGCGAGAGAAAGTATATGTCCTGGACAGCGGAAAATCATTGATGCTTGCTCTTTCGCAAGATGTCGCTTTGAACCGACCGGTAGAAGCACGCGAACATATTCGCCGTTTTCACGAACTGTTCTTTACGCTTTCTCCCGATAAACAAGCCATTGAAAACAACATGAAACGAGCTTTTGATATTTCGGATAAATCAACTTATGATTATTACAAAGATTTGGCTGAAAAAGGATATTACAACCGTATTATTTCAGGAAATATTCAGCAACGCATCGAAATTGACAGTATTCTTTGCGATTTTGATACGCATCCTTATGATGTGCATACCTATGCACGACAGTTTATTATTCGTTCGAGTAACATTACGGAACGTACGCTCGTAACTACATGTCGTTTGCAAAACTCGGTGCGTTCAGACAACAATCCACAGGGATTTATATTGGAAAACTTTCGGGTACTCGAAAACCGTGATATCAGCACTAAAAAACGATAAAACTATGGGACGCTTTTACGATAAACTACATTATGCTCTTCGGCGCAAGTTTGATAAACTTTCTCCGAAAGCACACCGCAGGTTACTTTATACCTTACTTATCATTTACGGTTTATTGTCTTGTTATTTTATTGCACAATTCTTTGTGCGTTCCAAAGAACAACCGGTGATGGAAAAGCTTATTCAGCGGCCTATCCAAACGGATAGCCTACTCAATTTTCAACAAAAACAATTGTACGACCATGACAAGTAACAATCAGATTAACAACAAAAAGCTCTCTGACAAAGAGCGAGCGCAACTAAAGAAAGTAATGTTTTTTGGAGCATTGGGAGTGATTTTCCTGCTTGCTATGTGGTTTATTTTTAAACCCTCGCAAACGCACAAAGAGGAGGACGAAACAGGCATAGGTTTGAATCAAGCCATTCCGCAAGCTGCCGATGATGCCTTAATCGATGATAAGCAAAATGCTTATAAAGCTCAAATTTATGAAGAAAAAGAACAGGAGCGTCAAGCAGGGATTAATAATTTATCGGATCATTTTGTTCTGCAAACAGAAACAGCGGATACGCAGCATATAGAAAATCAAAATGAAAATAACGAAATTAATCAATCGGTGGCGCATTACCAATCGGCACAACGTGAATTGACTTCATTCTACGGAGAACCGTCTTACGATGAAGAGAAAAAGGAGATACAAGATGAAATAGCTGCACTAAAAGAAGCCTTATACGAGTTGCAAGAGCTACAAGAGAGTAACAACACCGTAGATGAACAGATGAAATTGATGGAGAAATCCTATGAAATGGCTGCCCGATATCTTCCGCAAACTTCCAACACAGCAACTTCTCCATTTACTACTGCCATTGAACGACCAATGGAAGAAAAAGAGGTTACTCACTCTGGAAGCACCAATTTATCGTTACTAACGGTTGCAGCTGATAATAAATCGGTCGTTTCATCGCTCTATCGAGAGATTTCAGATTCGTTATTTATCAACCAACAGTTTCAGGAGCGCAACCGTGCTTTCTACACGGCTACAGAAACCAGTGATGATATTCCTGATAAAAACACTTTAAGGGTGACCGTTCACGAAACTGTAACGCTCGGCGTGGGGGAAACAGTGCGGTTGCGACTTATGGAAACGGCACGTATAGCCACTATGATTATTCCGAAAAATAGTCTTTTAACTGCTACTGCAAGACTACAAGGGAATCGGATGTTTCTATCCGTTACAAGCATTGAACACAGAGAGCGCATTATTGGCGTAAAGTTATCGGCGTATGAATTGGATGGACAGGAAGGTCTTTTTATTCCGGGTTCTGCTGAAATAAGTGCCGTTAAGGAAATTGCTGCCGGAATGGGACAATCCACAGGGACGAGTTTCACATTTACTTCTTCTGCAGGTCAGCAGTTGGCAGCCGATGCTGGTAAAAGTATTTTACAGGGAGCGTCAAAATACTTTGGCAATAAAATGCGGGAAGTGAAAATAACACTGAAAGCCGGGCATCAACTTTACCTTGTTCAACAAAAATAAGTATCACCATTCATTCAAAGAACAAATAATTCAAAGACAAAATGAAATCAAAAAAAGTAGTTATAGCTATCGTTCTCTTTATGGGCATCCTATCAATTAATGCTCAAACCTCAGGTGAACGATATTCGGGAGTAAGTCAAACCATACCAAACTCTTCGGTTGTATTGCCTTATGCATTGGAAGTAACCTATGAAAAGACCTCACACCTGATCTTTCCTTCACCCATTCGTTACGTTGATTTAGGGAGTGATAATCTGATTGCAGGGAAAGCGGATGATGCCGAGAATGTGCTGCGTGTGAAAGCAGCAGTAAGAGATTTTGAAACTGAAACCAATCTCTCGGTTATTTGTAATGACGGCAGTTTATATGCTTTCAATGTTATCTACTCAAATGAACCAAAGCAGTTAACTGTGGAGATGCAGGATTTTTTACATTCTAAAGCTATAAATGGTTCGGGCAATTTACCTGGTAACAAAAGCACGGTTTATTTCTCAGAGCTGGGCAATGAATCTCCGTTATTGGTCCAACTCATTACAAAAACTATTTGGAACAATAACAAACGAGAGATTAAATATATTGGCAGTAAAAACTTTGGGGTGCAATTCCTCTTGCGTGGACTTTATACGCAGAATGGGCTGCTCTACTTTCACACATTAATAAACAATCAAAGCAACATGTTTTATAACGTGGATTTTATCACCTTTAAAGTGGTTGATAAAAAGATTGCCAAGCGCACAGCTATTCAAGAAGTCGTACTACAACCTGTTCGCTCTTTTAACGATGTGAAAAGTATTCAGGGCAACACTACAGAGCGTTCCGTTTTTGTATTGCAACAATTTACATTGCCCAATGACAAAGTCCTTTTGGTCACACTTTTTGAACAGAATGGTGGTCGTCACCAAACGTTTGTATTAGAAAATGAGGATTTAATTCGAGCTAAATCGATTGATCACTTAAAGATGAAATTCCAATGAAAAAGCTACTTCTATTTTTTGTTATAACCATAGGATTCTTTTCAGCTTCACATGCACAACGACTTCTACCCGGACAGCGTGGGCTACAATTTTCTCTTAGTCTACCCATATCTGAAAGTAAATTGTTTGATAACGGCAATTTCATTGCCGGACTTTCTCTAACGATTAATCACAAACGTGCCAATCATTGGCTCATTGGATTGGAGTACAGCAAAAAGCATCTTGCATATCGTAACGAGCAAATTCCTGTTGAAACATTCGTTCTTGAAGGGGGTTATATGGCGAATCTATTTGCAGATGCAGGAAAGAACCTGTTATTAAACACAGGAGTTTCTGCGATTGGCGGTTATGAAGTCATTAATCGAAGTGAAAGTCTGCTCTATGATGGTGCCACACTTTTAGATAAGAACCGTTTTGTTTATGGTGGTGCCTATCATTTGGCATTGGATATGTTTGCAACGGATAATCTCATCTTATTTATAAAAGGGAAATGCAATGTTCTTTGGAACAGTGATGTGGAGATGTTTCGTCCACAAATAGGTGCAGGGATTCGAATAGTTTTTTAAAATGGAAAGGAATATAACAATGAAAGAAAAAAGGATAATGAGAAATAAAACAGGAGTTATTATGAAGATAATGAGTGTGTTGGGTATTTTGCTACTCCTATTTGCATGCAACAGTGCATTGGATGTTCAGCAATCGTATGAATTTGACGTAGAGATTATGCCGTTACCTAAAGAGATAAAACAGAAAGAAACCATCGAAATTAGATGTACCTTAATTGACCAAGGTAACTTTATTGATAATCGCTACACTATTCGATTTTTTCAATTTGACGGAGAAGGAGTGTTACGTTTAGAAAAGGAGGGTGAAGCATTTTTGCCAAATGATCGCTACGAATTGCTTGATAAGGAATTTCGTATGTATTACACTTCTCTTGGGGATAAAAGTCACGCTTTTGAAGTGGTTATTGAAAATAGTTTTGGCAGGGCGAAAACTTTGGAGTTTAGGATGAATGAAAAAAGTGAAGAATGAAAAAAGGAGTTTTTTAACGATTACATTTGGAACTAAAAGAATATATCAAAAGCTTTGAAATATCCTTTTCTATTTTTTGTTTTAAAGCTCAAAAAACATTTTGAGTTTTAAAACAAATTTATTATTTGATGCAAATAGCAAAAGATATTATAATTGCATGCTGCATGCAATTATAATTAAAATACTGCACTGAATAATAGTTTGAGAAGTGACTTTTAAATTATCACTCTTTCTATTTCTCTTTCTCTTTCTCTTATCTGTCTAATCTCTGAAGTGTTTTGCATATTTACATGTTCAATAATATAATTACTTGCTTTTACCACATCATCCAATACACTAAAAACAAAATCCGGAGATTGTTTTAAAATCTTTATCCAGCCATTTAAGTAAGTAACACTCTCAATGCTCGGCTCAGCAAATACGCCTAGCTGTGTGCCCACAAATGCTGCTGTCAGCTCTGCAATTACTTCTTCACGTGAATAATCACTATCTCCAAAAACTTTACCCATTGCTCTGTTTAATCGTTCTTCTTTGGAACTAGAATGGCACATTTCGTGCAATAGTACACTATAAAAGTTATGATGATTAGGGAATTGATTTTTAACAGGACAAACAATCAAATCATTACTTGGAGAATAATAAGCCCGGTTTTGTTTCTTCAAAATTATATCACACACCCATGAATTGTCTTCAATCATTCTATCCAACTGGGGACAATCAAATAGTGTATCAACTGTAAACTCATTCTCTGAAGAATTAAATTTATCAACCAATGTATTAAATTCATCTTCATAAACAAATGCAAAATTTGTTTGGTCAAGATTAAATACGTTATATTTTTTCAGATAAGATATCAAACGCCAATCCTTTTTCTCTTTGTCAGTTAGTAAGTTATAATCGTCTATATTTATTCTTTTGTTGTTTTCTCGATGGTGCACAAGAAAGTTTTTATAATATATCGGAAATGATTTTTCATTTTTGGTAATCTTAATTTTAAGTTCTCTACATTGATTAAATGTCAAAAACAGGGGTGTTTTATATCCTTCCCATGAACATGCAAGTAATAAGAGAAAAGCATTTCCACTGGTATATTTACGCCCCGTATAATTTTGTGGATAAAAATTTATTTTACCACCTACATCAAACCAGGGTTTTTCCCATTTCTCGGATTTCATCTCTTCCATTTTTCTTATCAGAATATCGGCAAATCTTTCTGCTAATTGATCATTTATTTTCATAATGTTTAATTTTGAGTGTTGTTGAATATTATTTAATGCGGTACATATCTTAAGGGGGAGTTTTTGTTTTCTATTCTTTTTATGTTTTCCGCTAAATTGACTTTTTTTTAATGCGTTCATCATAGAGCCGTCGGGGTATGTTTTTTTGTTTAAGGCTATAAAAAGTTGCAGTTTAGCAGAATGCAAGGTTTTTATGAAAAATACGCTCGCCCAAAGGGAAAGAGGAAGATTTTTATTAAAACCAAAAAGGGCTCGACCTTGCAAAAGCTAAACTGCGAGATAACTTTGCCGAAAAACAAAAACACCCCGTAAGGATGTGTAGATACGTATCGAGGAAATTTAGGTACTGGAAAACATAATAAGGATAGTAGTAATCAATATACCTCTCTCCCCGCTTGGGGGTTTAAAACTCGGAATACAAACTTAACTATCCATTGAAAAGCAGATACAGAAAACGAATATCAGAAATGGAGCGAAAATCCGTTCATATCCGAGTATTCGGTAGTGAAAAGGATTTTTCAGCGAAATGGATGAGCTTGGTTTTCCTGCTGCTTTCACATCAAAGACTTTTGAGAGTAGCCTGCGAAGCGAATAGGTCTTGTGAAATTCAATGGATGGTTAGGTGTAAAGTTCCGACAATAAAAAAGTGATGTAGTCTTGTTGGAAACAAGGCTCATCACTTTCTAAATTCATCAGCATTACAACTTCTGAAGTAAACCTAAAACATTATTTCTTCAGATAAACTAAAAGGCTACATCAAAAAACTATGTTGCTATGGAGAGAAGGGTGCTATCCTGTTTACGGATAGTGTGCCGAAACGGAATAGCAACATTGTTTTGTAGCCGCTTTTCAAGAAAAGAAATGAATTGGAATGAGGATGTTGGATTAATAACGTCTTATACAAATTGTAAGTCTTTCTTTCTGACCCATAAAAATATAATATTCCATACTTTTATAATTTTTAGTTCATTTTGACACCGTGATTTTATCCACTGTTTATTGTTAAAGGTGGAGGGTATGAAATGTAGCGGATTTCAAGGTGATTATCTGTCTGCAACCACAAAAGTTTTTTATATTCACAGATCTTTGAGTTACCACTTCACCTGCTATTGCTCTTATACAATGTTGGGCAATCGTGCTTTATTCCTAACCTCCGAGGGTAACATCCTGCTCGTTGTACCATTTCAAAGCATTGTGAAAATGTTCAGGCATAACTTTTAGTATATGAAAAGTAGGCGGTTTCGAAGCACTAAACTTTCGGTTAAGCACAAAGTTTGATACGAGCCAAAACCCTTGAGTTTATTACTATCTTGTCTATTTTTTATATACATTGTTATGCCTTTGACTTTTATGTCTTTCACTCGTTACTAATTGTAATTCCATCATAAAAATAGTCTATTATGTATTTATCAAAACTGTCCAAATACTCAAAAGACTTAATTTTTTCCTTACCAATTTTGTGAAAGACTTCAATGGTGTTATGAATATTTAAATTATCGTCTAAAAAATTTATTACACCTTTCTGATGGAGTTTTCTTGAAATCATTCGTGGCATACCATATTCTTCAAGTTGATATACAACTAATGGTAAGAAGGCGTGAGAAACCTTAGATACGAAAGGAGCAACATCAGTTCCGTTGTCAATTATTTCTTTTTGAAGGATGTTTATATCACTAATCAAGGAAGACAGATTAAATGCAGCCGTTCTTTCCAATTTGAAAAATTGCTCAATATCAATATCAAACTCATCCAATTCATCTAAAAGTTCAGGAATTGTACTTCCCCAATTCTCAACTAATATTTTAACAAACTCAACAAATTTTTTGTGTTGAATACCATAAGGACCATCACCCCATTCACCTGGTTGTAAGCTAATTATTTTCCATAGTAGTCTGTCCCAAGATTCAGGTTCATTAGAATTTAGATACGAAAGTCCATTCCAATCTTCTGGATAAGATTTCATTTGTCTTGCTGTCTCCTTAATAAACTCTGAATTATTTGATTGGAATATATTTTCTTTTAAAAGTCTATCGTAAGTATCTTTGCCAAGTATATCGTACATTTCATTTTTAAAAGTTACGATTTTGGCGATTTGCTCATTATCTAAGCTTGAACTATAAATATTTTCGTCCAAGTCTCCTAAAATGGTGTCTGGAAAAGGAATGTCAAGTTGTGTGGTTCCTTCCGGTGGTGGTGGTTCGAGCAAGTAAATTTTGCCAATGAAATACCTAAACATTCTACCACCTCTACCGATAATATTTTTATACGTAAAACTGTCTAAAAGACTGTTGCCTCCACTTTTACGATTTCGCCAAATTATAACGTTTTCAGCAGATGTATTTACACCTTCTATAATTGAAGAAGTAGAAATAATATTGCTTAATCCTTCTGGTTCCTCAAATAGTTTTACTTGAATTTGACTTATAGAACGGTGCAATTGCCCGTTATGAATACCAACACCCCTTTTAACTAAATTGGTTAGTTTCCAATTAGCTCCATAATTTTTTGTAAGCCAATTAGCAAATGCTATCAACAAGGGTTTGTCGGAAATTGGGAGATTTTCATTTAAGAGATTTGAAACTTTCTCGATTTGCGGATATGATGCTGCATATATAAGTGATTTGGTTTTCGTTTCTTCAAGGATTTTTAAGAGTACTTTACCTTTTTGAAGTTCTTTTTCAATTTTATCTCCTTCAATTTCTTTGTATGGCTCAAATCGTTCAAGATAAACAGTGTTAAATCCTAATTTATCTTCAAAAATCATATCTTGAGTGAACACATTATCACCAATCGAAGTTATGTTAGGAGCAAGAAAATATTTTTGTTTAGATTTAAGTCCCAATTTAATAATTGCTTTTAACAGAGATGGAGACCTTGATTTATCGTAAAAAGAACTTGCTTTATAAAACTCATCAATTATTAATATATCTATACTATCGATTTTACTCACGTAGTTCATTGCTCTTTCTTGCGGAAAAATGAAAATGTTTCTATCAGCAAGCTCAACTTCAGTGGTTGTAATAATTTTATACCTATTAGCAAATTTCTTGTACAAACGTCTACGTGTTTCGTCTGTTAAAGCTATCGTAGGCACAATTATCACTACATTATCTGGACTTTTGATAGAGATAAAAGCATCAATAATGAAGCTTTTCCCAAAGCTTGTCGGAGCACTTACGGCAATGTTTTCTCCATTAACTAGTCGTTTTAATAATGATGACTGTTCTCTATGTAATGTAACTTGTTTGCCGCCTATATCAACTTTGAATATTTCATATACAAATCTATCCTCCCAATTAGCAGAGTCTGCTTTGAGATAAGGATATAAACCTGTTTCACGAATTAAATGGTTCACTAATGGAGAATATTCAATTTCGTTTCTTTCGTGGTAATCCAAAAGTTTAATCAATTCATTTCTTGCTTGAACCTCTTTATTCCCAATTAAGTATTCATTAATTATATGGCAAGTATCAAATATATCCATTGCTAAGATTTTTTATAAAAGTCAGCCATTGAAACAAACTTATCTACAATGGTTTTTTTGAGTGGGACAGGAAATAAAATCAAATGAAATTTGATTTGCGAATAGTGTGGTATACCTCCAATTTTATTCAATTGCTTTTTGAAGAATGATTCAGCTCGGTTCTTATGGTAATCAATCAATTCATTTTTGTATTTATCAGAAATTACACTTTGTCTTTGTGTTATTTCACATTCGTGTAATAATAATATTGGAATATGTAATTTGGGTTTTATCAAATCGATAGATTCTCTTGGGGATAGTGCTGATTTAATCGAATTTCTTAATGTCTCATCACCAATTAAGGAATCAATATCTGGTAGATTGGTAATAATACTATTTTCTTTTTTGAGTTTTCCAGTTAATAATGAATTTTCTACAGATGTAATTATTTCAGGAATTCTTGCATCCTCAATACTGTTATAAAATTTTGCTTCTCCAAACCATATAGAAAAATCCGTATCGTCTTCGATAATTATATGAACGCTATCAGCTCCTTTAGCATTGTCTTGTGCATTTTGCTTATAAAATATTTTTGGAACAACAGGTAATGCATTGAAATGATGCTTCATTATAGCATATAGAACAATTTCCGCAATTTCACTTCCTTTACTAATGTCACCTGATTTGTCAGAAAGTCTTAAGTTTTTCGCTGCATAGGTTAATAAAGAATGATGATTATTAACAAGGCTTTCCCTTTCTCTGTGAGATAATGAGGTTTCAGCAATATTGTCCCAAATGAAATTTTGAAAATGATTGTACCTCCATTCTGTTGCTTCAAAATTATTTATCATACTGATCACACTCTTATTTGCAACTGGATTTAAAGTAGCGTCAGTATTAATTTCTGTGAAAGCGTTATTTATAAGTATTTCAAAATCCATTCTCTTTATTTATTTGGCTAAATGGGTTGTTTTTAGGTGAGGCATAACGTTTAATTTACCCAACTTTTCTTTTAAACATTCGTATATACATTTAAATATTCGATGTTATACGCAATAATCTTCTATTTCAAAATTTACTATCCAAAAGTAAGCAATTAAGTACTAAAAATAAAATGAAAAGTTGAATATTGTGTCTTGTCTATAATCTTAAAATTACTTTTCTATATTATTGTTGTTTTTCTACTGAAAAACCTATTTGCTAATAAATATACACAAAGTAATAAGCCGATTAAAAGAACTAATAGGCTCATTGTAAATTTTACTCTATAATTTGTGATTACTGAATTTTTACTACCCGTGTTGCATTGTTAATTTGATTTCAATTCTGCAAACTAATGTAACAGTAATTTTGTATATTTGCATGAACAAAAAAAGAACAACAATAATATGCCTACACTCCATTGGATAGGAAAAGAAAAAGTAATTAATCACCATCAAGATGTGCCATACAGAGTTTTGGAGCATAAATATGGTTTTACAGATAAAGGTGAGCAAACAGAACCTATCGACTGCGGAAATAAAATCATTCATGGTGATAACCTTGAAGCCTTGAAAAGCCTATTGCCCGAATATGAAGGTAAAATAAAGTGCATATACATTGACCCTCCATACAACACTGGAAACGAAAGCTGGGTGTATAACGACAATGTAAACCATCCAAAAATAAAGAAATGGTTGGGCGAAGTTGTTGGTAAAGATGGCGAAGACCTCACGCGCCATGACAAATGGTTGTGTATGATGTATCCAAGACTGAAGCTTCTGCACAGATTACTGGCTGACGATGGTGTTGTTTTTATAAGTATTGATGATAATGAACTTGCAAATCTGAGATTGCTGTGTGATGAGATTTTTGGTGTGAGAAATTTCTTGGGTCTTATGACAAGAAAACAAAGTAGTGGATCAAAAAATGACACAGGTACTAATAAGGTTATAACGATTGCTGACTATGTACTACCATATAAAAAGAAGTTTTTTGAGTTTTACCCATATCTAATTAAAAACAAGAAAAGTTTCAACAAAAAAGATAATGTAGGTAACTTTAGCACTAGAGCTTTAGAAATGCAAGGTGGTGGTGATACTTTACCTGTAAGAGCAAAGATGGGGTATTCCATTTATCATAATTCAAAAGGAAATAGCATAAAGTTGCTATTTGATTATGATTTAGATGAAAATCCTGTTTATGAAATTGAAAATGAAGAGCTTTTAGGAAAAGGTTATAAATGCTATAGACCAAGAAAAAGAGGCAAAGAGTATGGAATATGGAGGTGGGGAGCAGATACATTCATGGAAAGATTTCATAATAATCTTGTCCATTTTGAAAGAGATAGAGTTTTCATGAAAGAAAGACAAGTTGATTATGTTGAAAAGTATCCTGTTGCAATTCTCGAAGAGTTTCTAAACACTCAAGGTACAAATGAACTAAAAGAAATATTTGGAACTAAAAGATTTGACTTTCCCAAACCCACAGAACTAATAAAGTTTCTATTAACAGTATCTACTGATAAGAATTCCATCATTCTTGATTCCTTTGCCGGTAGCGGTACTACAGCACATGCAGTAATGAATCTAAACAAAGAAGATGGTGGAAATCGTAAATTCATTTTGGTAGAAATGGAAGATTACGCCAACGATATAACAGCTGAGAGAGTGAAGCGTGTGGCTAAAGGATATGGTAAAGATAAAAGAGCTGTGGAAGGAACAGGCGGTTCATTCGATTATTACGAATTAGGCTTGCCTCTGTTTGACAAAGATCAAAACTTGAATGAGAATGTGGCACTGGAAAAGATAAAAGAATATATCTGGTTTTCTGAAACAAGAACATCGTACATAGAACCCAATGGTGAGAAATATTTTTTAGGCAAAAAAGATGAATCAGTTTACTACTTCGTATACGAGAAAGACAGATTGACAACATTGGATTATGACTCGTTGGAGCTGGTGCAAACAAAAGGTGAGCAGTATATCATATATGCAGATAATTGTCTTTTACCCAAAGAGTTTATGGCAAAGAAGAATATTATTTTCAAGAAAATACCACGGGATATAACAAGATTTTAAAATTATGAACCAACAACAAAAGAACTTTCTACTATATACTGCACCTAGTGGTGAAGTAAGAGTAGAGGTGTTCTTGCAAGATGAAACGGTATGGTTAACTCAAAAAGCAATGGGTTTGTTATTCGACACCACGCCACAAAATATTACCATACACCTAAAAAATATTTTTGAGAGTGGAGAGTTAGATGAAGAGGCAACTTGTAAAGAATTCTTACAAGTTCAATTGGAAGGTAAAAGAGAAGTAAGTAGATATCAAAAGTTTTACAATCTTGATGCTATTATCTCAGTAGGATATCGTGTTAACTCCTCAAAAGCTACCCAGTTTAGAATATGGGCAACCAAGACATTGAAAGAATACATCATCAAAGGTTTTGTGTTGGATGACAATCGCCTAAAACAAGGTGAAGCAGTTTTTGGGAAAGACTATTTTAGAGAGTTATTAGAGCGTGTTCGTTCAATAAGGGCAAACGAACGCAGAATATATCAGCAAATCACAGACATATTTGCGGAATGCAGTATTGATTATGACCCACAATCTGATATCACCAAAAGCTTTTATGCGATGGTTCAGAATAAGTTTCATTATGCCATCACAGGGCAAACAGCAGCCGAAATAATCTATAAAACAGCAGACTCAAAAAAAGATAACATGGGTTTAACCACTTGGAAAAACGCTCCAGAGGGTCGTATTATAAAATCAGATACCTCTGTTGCTAAAAATTATTTAGAGGAAAAAGAGATAAAACGTTTAGAGCGAACTGTAACTGGCTATTTTGATTATATAGAAAATTTAATAGAACGTGAAAACACGTTTACTATGAAAGGACTTGCAGAGAGTGTTGATAAGTTTCTCAATTTCAATGAATTTAAAGTTTTAGATGGTAAGGGAAGCAAATCGCATAAACAAGCAGTTTCAAAAGCAGCTATTGAATACGACCAATTTAACAAGACACAAAAGATTATTTCTGATTTTGACAAACAAATCAAGAAACTGAAAAAATAGGCTATGGAATTAAAAAGCTACCAACAAAAGGTAATCGAAAATATTGAAGAGTATTTGACCTACGTTCAAAGAGAGAAGCACTTAGCCAATGCCTTCAATAAATATTGGGAAGACAAAATTGGACCTTATAATCCGTTGGATGGGACAGGAATGCAACCTTATAAGAATAATATACCCAATGCTGCTCATGTTTGTGTGAAAGTACCAACTGCGGGCGGTAAAACATTTATTGCCGTAAATGCTTTACACTCTATCTTCTCGGCTTATGATTCCAATAAACCCAAAGTTGTAATATGGTTAGTGCCATGGAGCAATTTATTGCAACAGACTGTCAGTGCACTTTCGAATCCTGAACATCCCTATCGTCAAAAGTTAAATGCTCTTTTTAATCATAGAGTAGAGATTTATCAAAAAGAAGATTTATTGCAAGGGTCCAACTTTAACCCAACTGTGGTAAAAGATCAGTTGAGTATTGTTGTGATGAGTTTTGCGAGTCTGCGTGCAAGGAACAAAGATGATAGAAAGGTATATCAGGAGAACGGACAGCTTGAACCTTTCATCTCGCAGTTTAAAGATGATGAGCACATACTGGAAGGTGTGGATGATACTGCCTTAATAAACATATTACGGTATTTGAATCCTGTATTGGTTGTGGACGAAAGCCACAATGCTGAAAGTGATTTGAGTGTGGATATGTTGAAAAATCTCAATCCTTCGTTCATTCTTGATTTAACTGCCACTCCAAAAGAAAACAGCAATATTGTGAGCTTGGTGCCAGCCATTGAGCTAAAAAAAGACCACATGGTGAAGCTCCCTGTAATTGTCTATAACAATCATGACAAGACAGAAGTAATCAACAATGCTTTGCATTTGCAACGTAAATTGGAGGTGCTGGCAAAAAAAGAAGAGCTAGATGGAGGAAAGTATATTCGACCAATAGTGTTGTTTCAGGCACAACCCAAAACCAAAGATGACAACACAACTTTCGAGAAACTAAAAGAGCAGTTGTTGAGCCTCAATATTCCTGAAGAGCAAATCAAAATAAAGACAGCCAATATTGACGAGTTGAAAGGAGTTGACTTGATGAGCAAGGAGTGCGAAGTGAGGTATATTATCACTATCAACGCTCTGAAAGAAGGTTGGGATTGTCCTTTTGCATATATCTTAGCATCATTGGCGGATAAATCGAGTGCTGTAGATGTTGAGCAGATTCTTGGGCGTGTGTTGAGACAGCCTTATGTGCAACGTCACGCTGCCTATCAGTTAAACCTTTCGTATGTATTGACAGCCTCTGCTAAGTTCAACGAGACATTGCAGAGTATTGTAAAAGGATTGCAAGAGTCAGGATTTAGCGAAAATGATTATCGCAAGTTGGATAAAATGACAGAAGATGAAAAGGAAGCTGTTGCTGTTAATCCGGTTGAGAGTTTCTTATTTCCTGAACAAACAGTAGAAGAACCTGAAGAGAAAATTGATACTGCAAGAGTCACCTTTGACCCTCATGCAAGTGATGAAGAACCCGAAACGCCATCAGTAATTGAAGAAATTGAAGCAATTGCAGAAGAAGAGAGTCGAAAACTAGAAGAACAAATAAAAAGACAGGAGAAACAACCTGTTGATGAAAACATATTTCAAGAAATGGGGGATAAAGTGAAACGCTATAAAGTGAAAGAAGTCAATAAGAAGTTTGTTGACAAAATTGAGTTTCCTCAATTCTATATTAAAGTAACTGCAAGTGATATTTTTGAAACAGACGAAGAGTTGCTCAACAGAGACTCTTTGTTAAAAGACTTCAAACTGTCTAATGAGGATATTAAGATAGACTTTGACCAAACCTCTTCTGATTTATATAAGGTTGATTTGGAGGAATCGAGCAAAAATGACTTTAGCCCTACCTTTACGAAAATAGAGGACAGCTTAGTAAAAGATCCAATTCAAGAATACATTTTAGCTAAACCAAAAGCCAATCAAATAACTGATATCACGCATCAGATTATGCAAATTATTGGCAAAATGTATCCCATACCTGACCAAGAGATAAAAATGTACATTGGAAGGATTTTAAATAGTATGAACACGGAACAACTGCGTGAAATATTAGTGAGAAAAGAGAGTTTTACAACCAGATTGAAAAACAAAATTCGTGGTTTAACTGATCTATATGCAGAAGACCGGTTTATGGATTTAATAAAATCAAAGCGTATTACCACTAAAGAGAACTGGAAGTTAAGTGAAGCAATTGTACCAGGGCAAGTAAGTTCTTCAATCGGTAACTCTCTATATGAAAGAGAAAGAGTGATGAATAACTTTGAAGAACGTGTGGCTATGGAAATAGGAACTTCTTCAAACATTGCTTTCTGGCATAAGAATTTGGAACGAGGTAAAGGCTTTTTTATAAACGGTTTTAAAGACAATCATTATCCTGATTTCATCTTTCAAACTATATCAGGTAAAACCATTTTAGTAGAGTCTAAAGGAGACCATTTAGATGGCTCAGACAGCGAAGCAAAATGCCGATTAGGTAATGAATGGGAAAGACTGGCAGGACATGATTTTGCCTACTTTATGGTGTTTGACAAGAAAGAAATTAATGGGGCTTATACATTGGAGAAAGCGAAGGAGTTGATAAGGGGGATGTAGAGTTCTTTAAAATACCCACATCGATTGGGCAACTTCAATTATAGATGGGCAAACAACCTTGTAATAACACCACCACATATTATATTTGAAAATGGACGATGGTTTTTAAAGATGGAAGACATAGAACTATTTCAACTTATTATTTAAATAAAAATGAGGATATACCTATTATAGTGGATACAAAATAGAATTTTTTTTGTATACTTAATGTATAGCAAGTATTGAGTGAAATTTATAATTTCCTTTACTGTAAAAGTTTTTTCGCTATTTTTTTAATTATAAAAACATCAAGAAAATAGGTGAGATTAAGAAGAGAATACGATTTAAAATAACCAATAACACAATATGAATAAACCTACCATAATCCTGAAACAATATCTTATAATGCCCATAATTGCTACGGAAGAAAGGATCAAGGAGATTGAAGAGGAGATACAAAAAAACCACTCTGATGTAAGTCTAAATGGTCTTTTTTAATGCTTGTTTCATATATTGAATCAATGAAAAAAGAAATCATTATGTATTTTCTAAAATATCATCCAGAAAAAATAGATGCCAAAACAATTGAGGTTGATCTATTAATCTTAAAGGAATCTGATGATTTTAATTTACTGAAAAGTCTGATCGTTGATTATATCGAAAAAATGCCATACTGGAAACTTAAGAAACTGTTTTATTCTGCACTACAAATTGAAAAACCGAGTAATCATAATGAAATAGGTCAGATCGTAAAAAAAAGAAATGAATTGATTCATAAGAATCTAGAAATTGATTATAAATTAGGAGAAGTTAAAAAAGCTACTATTACAGCTGAGTACCTTAAGAGTAGTCTTGATGAATACAATAGTTTTATTACTGATCTAAAATTTTCAATATCCTTTTCTTTTAATCATTACACTAAGCTAAATGCATTAAAAAACTTATGGCATTATACTTTTAAAA
>Ga0265294_10004723_pt1 | contig 16893 bp, 11 predicted proteins | sample MunlanPumphouse3_FD_192504 | JGI IMG/M metagenome (GOLD analysis project Ga0265294, IMG submission 192504) | Groundwater microbial communities from a municipal landfill in Southern Ontario, Canada - Pumphouse #3 | ecosystem: Environmental > Aquatic > Deep subsurface > Groundwater | place...
GACTTTATTAAATCTGTTGTAACAATAGTCTTAACCATATATCCTGTTTTGCCATTAATATGCTCCAATACTCCCAACTCTTTTCTTCTCTCCAATATATAGTAAGTCAAAATAGAAGCCATTTGATTTCCATTAAGCAAAATCATTTTTCCCTTTTTATCTCTAACTGCAATACCTATTCTATCGGCATCCGGATCTGTTGCCATAACAATATGAGCACCTGTTTGTTCGGCTTTTTTTAAAGCCATCTTAAGAGCTCCTGGCTCCTCAGGATTAGGAGATTTTACTGTTGGAAAATTACCATCATTAATATCTTGCTCAGGAACATGTATGATATTATTAAATCCAGCTCTTTTAAGAGCTTCAGGTACAATTCTTACTCCTGTACCATGCAAAGGAGTATAAACAATTTTAAGATCGTTTTCTTTGGATGTAAGTTCACTAGATAATGTCAAAGAGAGGATAGCATCTAGATATGCCTGGTCTGTCTCCTTTCCAATAGTTTCAATTTTTTCTTTGTTTCCTTCAAAATTTACCAATGAAGGATTTTCTACTTTAAGAACCTCATCTATTATATTTTTATCGTGAGGAGCAGTTATTTGAGCCCCATCTTCCCAATAAACTTTATATCCATTGTACTCTTTAGGATTATGGGAAGCAGTTACCATCACTCCTCCAACACATTTATGATACCTTATTGCAAAACTTAGCTCTGGTGTTGGGCGTAACTCATCAAAAAGATAAACTTTAAATCCGTTAGCAGTAAAAACCTGGGCAGTTATTCTTGCAAAATATTGGCTATTGTTTCTGTTATCGAAGGAAATAGCTACTGCAAGATTTTCTTTTTGGGGGAAAGATTTTAATAAATAATTGGCAAAGCCTTGAGTAGCCATACCAATAGTATATTTGTTAATTCTATTTGTACCTATACCCATTACTCCTCTTAACCCACCTGTTCCAAATTCTAAGTTTTTATAGAATGCATCTTCTAGCTCTGCTGAACCATCTAAGATCATCTTATTAACAATGGCAACAGTTTCACTGTCAAAGCTATTTGAAAGCCATAATTTTGCTTTTTCTATATAATTTAACGACATATTATATTTTTTTAAATGTTAACAAATTTAACCAAATCATTTCTATTATCAAAAATCACTTAAACTACATTATATTTGTAATATGAAACTTAAGGAGTATCTACCATTTTATAAACGGAACCTAGGTATGGCACTACCCGTAATGCTTACTCAAGCAGGACAAGTTACTGTACAATTGGCCGATAACATAATGGTAGGGCATCTTGGAACTGCACAACTCGCAGCTGTTTCATTTGCTAACTCAATTTTTATTTTGGGTATGGTATTCGGAATCGGATTTACTCAGGGATTAACCCCACATGTTGGACAAAGCTTTGGTAAAGGGGAACATCAAAAAGTCTCTTCGTTACTAAAAAACTCATTAGTCCTAAACACTATCACGGCTATTATTTTAACTGGGATTATGATTGTAACTGGTCAAATAATGAACATGATGGGTCAAACAGAATCAGTAGCATATTATGGTAGAGAATATTATAACATTTTACTATACTCTTTGGTCCCATTTCTTCTATTCTTTGGTCTAAGGCAGTTTTCAGAAGGAATAGGCATTACAAAATATGCCATGTATATTACACTCTTTGCAAATTTAATAAACATCTTTCTTAACTGGATTCTTATTTATGGACACTTAGGTTTTGAGGCAATGGGAGTAAAAGGTGCAGCAACAGCAACACTCATAAGCAGAATAATTATGTTAATCCTTTTTGCATATCTATTCATGAAACTAAATTGCTATAAAAAATATATTAATCTATTTAAATCACCACTTATTAACATTAATCTTATGTTTCAGGTGCTAAAAACATCGATACCTCTCTCTTTTCAAAATTTGGTAGAGATAACAGCTTTCAGTTTAAGTGCTATAATGGTTGGATGGCTTGGCGAGGTTCCATTGGCATCGCACCAAGTAGCGATGAGTATGAGCAGCTTTTCATTTATGATTGCACTCGGTGTAGGTGCTGCTGCAACTATAAGAGTATCGCACCAATATGGCTATGGCGATTATAAATCAATGAGAATTGCTGGATTTGCATCTATTCACCTAAGTGTAGTACTTATGGCTCTTTGTGGTATAGCGTACATTGTATTTAGAAACTATATACCAATAATTTATACCCAAGACCCAATGGTAAGAAAACTAGCCGCTAGCCTATTAGTAATGTCGGCACTATTTCAAGTTTTTGATGCAACTCAATTGGCAAGCCTTGCATGTCTGAGAGCTTTGGCCGATGTTAAAATACCGCTATTGCAATCTCTATTTTCTTATTATTTTGTATCTCTTCCAATGGGCTATTTATTTGGGTTTACCCTAAATATAGGTACTATTGGTGTTTGGATTGGCCTATTGTTAGGTCTTGCATTTGCCAGCGCTCTTTTCTTGTACCGATTTAACTCATTAAGTAAAAAACTTATTCTTAAGCAAAATGAAAGCTACTCAATATAATTACAAAAAAGGTGCACTTGCACTTATTTTAATAGGGGCAATTATAAGAATCGCTCTTGCATTTGTCCTAGACTTAGGAGACAACGAAGCCTACTTCAGAACATTTGCTCTTTTCCCCGAACTCAGCAATTTTGACAAACCACCAATGATTGGTTGGATGATTCAACTTTTTACAAGTAACCTCTATTTTAATAGTGAGATTGCAATTCGGCTCTCTTCTATCATTTGCGGATGCTCCAGTATGTGGGTAATCTATATTACAGCAAGAAGGTTAAACGGCGACGCAGCTGGTTTTTATTCAGTACTTCTATTTGCCACATCATTCTATTTTAGCATCTATTCATCCCTATTGGCATTGCCCGAATCGCCCCAAACACTTTTCTATCTTTTGTCGCTCTATTTTATAATTGAAGCACTTATTCCACGCAGAAATAGTTGTAAAGAATCTACTGTTATTTGTAATATGGCTTATATTCTAGCAGGTATATTTATAGGATTAAGCATTTTATCTGAATTTTCTTCGGCAATGATATGGCCTGCACTCTTTTTCTATTTTATATTTTTTGATCGTAATCAATTTAAAAAGCCCGCTCTTTATCTCTCAGTAGTTACCAGTTTACTCTTTTTAATACCTGTATATATTTGGTACTTTGGATATAGCCTACCTGGAGCTGAATACCTTAGTCTTCTATTCAGTTATGACGGAACTTTCCCAATAGAAAAAATAGTTACAGGAATTTTAGTAGTAATAATACTTAACAATCCTATAAACCTTGTATTAATTTTCGGTTCGTTATTCAATCATTTAAAAGGGGAAAGCCGAGGTGATAATAAATACAAATTATTAATTACTATCTCCTTCATAACTGCCCTCACATTTTTATCGCTCTCTGTATTCTCTGGTATATTTGTCTACTCTCTATCTCATGCATTTATTCCATTACTATTTATAGCAGGAGCCCAAATAAGCAAAAAAATCGAAAACAATAAAAGCAGGATACTCTTCCCCCCTTTAAAATATTCAATTTATCTGTATCTTATTGTACTGTCGGTTATTATTGCCAATAATTATACTGGTATTATAAATAATAATATATTTGTTACTAAAAACAGTTTCTCTTCTAAAACAAACAATTATTTATCACACCAATTTGGATGGAATGATATTACTTCAAAATTTAAATCATTTTTAGAAAATGAAAAGGCCCTAGGTAATAGCAATACATATTTTTATATTATTGAAAATAATTATAAAAAGGCAGCCATTGTAGACTATTATATTGCAGCACCTAACAAAATGGTTGTAAAGACAATAGGTACACTTCCAGAAATTAGAAAATATGCATGGATTACACAGAAACTAGGTTTCTTTAAAAAAGGAGATAACGCATACTATATAGATGACTCCTCTTCACCAGAGATAGCTTATAAGTTTGGCAAAACCTATTTCCAGAAAGTAGAAAAAGCCTCTGATATCTATATAATGAGACTTGGTAGACCTGTGAAAAGGTATACAGTATATCGTTTTTTAAACATGACAAATATCCCTGTTCAAAACCAATTAGATAATGATTAGTAAAGAACTAGCACAATTTATAAAGATTCACAAAGAGACCAATCCTATAGAAATTATTCTTTCACGGGATAAATATCCAAATATAGATGTTAAACTTGCAGCAACAATCATAACTGCCAGGAAAAAGCTTATTAGTAAAATGCCTGAATGGGCTTCTCGTGAAGATCTTATATTCCCCTCTACCGTGCCTACAGAACAATGCAGTTCTAGTCTCACTGCTAAATATAAACAGAAGTACAGTGTAGACGGAATTGTAATAGATATTACTGGTGGGCTAGGTATCGATTCTTTCTATTTTTCAAAAAGCAATAAAAAAGTCTATTACTTTGAAAGAAATAGTACTCTTTATAATGCAGTTAAATATAATTTTAGCTGTTTAAATGTTACTAATGTCTCTTTTTCTAATATTGAATTAACACCTCAAAATATCGAGAACACCTTATTAGATTTATCTATAGACAATTACGATAAGAACAAGGTTGTTGTATATTTAGATCCATCCAGAAGGAAAAAAGATGGAAGCAGAGTAGTAGCCATGGCAGAATATGAGCCAGATATCACAAGCATAAAAAGCACACTGTTTAAATTTTCAAACAGAATTCTTATCAAATTGTCTCCTATGGAAGATATTAAAGCAGCAGCTTCTGAATGTGGTAACGTCTCTCTTGCTCAAGTTATTTCTGTCAATAATGAATGTAAAGAGCTTCTACTGCATATAGATAAAAATCACACTGCAAATAATGCAACAATGACTATAAATGCTGTATCACTCAAGAAAAACGAGCCAAATTCACTTTTTACTTTTACGTATGAACAAGAAAAAAATGCATCTTGTTATTATTGTGAAAATGAACTTGATAAATATCTTTACGAACCAGATGTTTCAGTATTAAAAGCGGGTGCTTTTAAATTGATTGCACAAAGATTCAATCTAAAAAAAATAGCTAATAACACCCATCTATATAGTGCATCATTTGCAAACTTCTCTTTTCCAGGGAAAATATTTGAAATAAAAGAGGTTGCAGAATATAGCAAAAATGCCATTCGCAACCTCAGTAAAAATTATCCAAAAGCAAACATTGTAACTAGAAACTTCCCTTTAGGCGCCAATTCATTAAGAAAAATTCTTAAAATTGGCGATGGTGGCACTGTTACAATCTTTGGGTGTACGCTAAACTCTGGCGTTAAAAAATTAGTTATTAGTCAAAAGATAAATTAAGAATCTATTCTCTCTTTATCTTTATTCATCCAAACTACCTCTAAAAGTGAATTGTCTGTAGAAGCAAAAAGTTTAATCTTACATTTATATTTGTAAGACCACTTTCTAACTATACTCAGAATACCTTTAGTGAGGTATGCCTCAAGTACAGGGTTCACTTTTAATAGAATTTGTCTATAACCTTTCTCTTTTACATAAAACGCCAGTTCTCTTTCAATTGTTTCATCTACAATAACTGTAGAAGAAACTTTTCCTGTTCCGTTACACGAAGGGCATACTTCGTTGGTTGCTATTTCTGTAGCAGGTCTTACTCTCTGTCGAGTTATTTGCATAAGCCCAAATTTTGTTAAGGGTAAAATATTGTGCTTAGCCCTGTCTTTTACCATTAAGTCTATCATATGTTTTAATAGCTTAACTCTATGATCGTTGTTCTCCATATCTATGAAGTCAACTATAATAATTCCGCCCATATCGCGAAGACGAAGCTGACGAGCAATCTCGTCTGCTGAATGCATATTCACTTCAAAAGCATTTTGCTCTTGATCTATCCCGGATTTTGCCCTTATTCCGCTATTTACGTCTACTACATGAAGTGCCTCTGTATGTTCAATTACCAGATAGGCACCCTGTTTTATTGGAACCACTTTACCAAAGGCACCCTTAATCTGTTTTGAAACATCGAAATGTTCAAAGATAGGTTCTCCACCTTTATAAAATTTTACAATTTTTTCCTGCTCAGGAGCTATTACAGAAATGTAATCTTTTACTTCATTGGTAACATTCTCGTCATTAATATAAATATTTGAGAATGAATCATTGAGCAAGTCTCGTAAAATTGTTGTGGTTCTGCTGTTTTCAGTAAAAAGAAGTTGAGGTGGATTTGCTTTCGCAATTTTAGCCCAAGAATCTTCCCATTTTTTAATGAGTAACTTGAGTTCGCCATCTAATACTGCAGCTTTTTTTCCTTCGGCTGCAGTTCTTATAATAACTCCATAATTTGGTGGAAGAATACTATAAACCAGTCTTTCCAATCTCTTTCTCTCTTCTCTGGAAACAATTTTTTGAGAAATATTCACTTTGTCGGAAAATGGTAATAACACCATATTTCTTCCAGCAATCGAAATTTCTGAAGTCAACCTTGAACCTTTAGTTGAAATAGGCTCTTTTACAATTTGTGTAATTATATGTTGACCAAGTTTCAGGACATCAGCAATTTTACCCTCTTTTTCGAGGATATCACCCAACTTCACAGTTGAATAAAAATCTTTATAAGATTTTTTATTTTGATTGATGAGCCTGAGAAAAAAATCTAGGGCTTTAAAGGATAATCCGAGATCTAGATAGTGAATGAAAGCATCTTTTTCGTCACCGATATCTACAAATGCGGCATTAAGAGCAGGCATAATACGCTTCACTCTCCCGAGATATACATCTCCTACCGAATAACTACCATTGTTTTGCTCCTTATTTAACTCAATAAGTCTATGACCTTCAAGCAGAGCAATAGATACCTCCGTAGAACTTACATCAATAATTAGATCTTTATCCATCTACGATTTTAAAATAAAACAATCTAAAGCAAATCTCTCGACATGCTTTAGATTATTACACATTGAAGACTAAAAAAGCAACTACTTTTTCTTTTTGTGTCTATTCTTACGCAACTGTTTTTTGCGTTTATGAGTTGCCATTTTGTGTCTTTTTCTTTTCTTTCCGCAAGGCATAATTAAGTGTTTAAAAAATTAAAAAAAATTATTTTTTAACGTTGTTTTTTACTTTAGTCATAAACACTTTAGCTGGTTTGAATGCAGGAATAAAATGTTCAGGAATAACCAACGTTGTATTTTTAGAGATATTTCTGGCAGTTTTTTTGGCACGTTTTTTAACAATAAAACTACCAAAGCCACGTAGGTATACGTTTTTGTCTTTTGAAAGTGAATCTTTCACGCTGTCCATGAAACTTTCGATTACATTTTGAACAGCAATTTTTTCCATTCCAGTTGCTTTTGCAACCTCGTTTACGATATCCGCTTTTGTCATGATAATAAAAATTAAAGGGTTAGTCTATTTTGGACGAACAAAAATACTATTATTTTATTGATTAATGCAAACATTAGACCGTTTTTTTTGATTTATTACAATCTTAGCCAATAAAATAGAGATTTTAGCTATATTTGAGCATGAAAAAGACCCTGAGAATTATAATAACGTTAATTCTTCTGTTTTTCACTACAGAAGAAATTATTTCTCAGGAATACTATTTTATTTCTGAAATTACTGTCTCAGGTAATAAAAAAACAGAACAGAATACTATAACAAGAGAACTTCCATTCAAACGAGGAGATGTTATAGAGACTTCAGAATTAAACAAACTTATTGAACAAGGTCGTGAAAACATTACTAATCTTTCCCTTTTTAACTCTGTTTCTGTTTCAATAATATCCGACGATTTATATCTAAATTCCAAATACCATAATGCACATATTGCAATAGTTGTAGACGAAAGATGGTATTACTGGCCAAGAGCGAATATTCGTTTAGAAGAGAGAAACTTCAGTAGTTGGATAAAAAAACCCGATTGGAAAAATATAACTATAGAAACAGGCTTTTCAATTAAGAACATTTGTGGTAAAAATCAAACTATAAAAACTCTGCTAACCAGTGGGTTCAACAAAGGACTTATGTTAGATTATTCTAATTTATCCATTGACAAACAAGGCAAGCATCTTCTTTCTTTCAATTTTACTCGGTTATACTCTAGAACAGAAAATGTATCAATAAAAAACAATGAGCCCCTATATTTAACGTCGGACACATCTTTTTTAACCAGTAGCTATTCTACCTCTATAGGATATACATACCGGCAAACATTAAGATTACGTCACAATTTAAAAATACGGTTTATTTACGACGAATTAGATCCTGCTATTTTTATAAGCAACCCTAATTACTGGGGATCTAAAGAGACTAAAAAAAGAGGATACTCAATTGAATATGATTTTATTTTAGATGAAAGAGACAACATTCAATATCCATTGACAGGTTACTATATCTATGCCGGTATAACCGGATACACAACAAACAGAATGGATACAAAATATCTACTAATAAAAAGCGATTATCATTATTATGCAAAGCTATTTAAACATTCATATATTTCGGCAAGAATACAATGTGGCTTCTCAAAAAGTAATGTTCAAGGATACATATTCAACAAAGCTATTGGTTACAACGATGTAAACTTGAGAGGGTATGAACTCTATGTAGCAGATGGGCAACATTATTTTATATTTTCACCAACAATTAAGTATAACTTTTTACCCAAAACTTATTACACACTTAATTTTCTCTCATTTTTACCTAAATTCAGTAAAATACACATTGCTCTTTATGGCAAGATATTCACAGATATAGGCTATGCTTGGCATAAATATCCTACAATAGAGAACGGGTTATCAAATAAATTGCTTCATAGCTGGGGAGTAGGAGTAGATTTGGCTTCATACTACGACATTACTATATCTGCCGATTATTCTTTCAACAAGTTAGGAAAACACGGATTCTTCATATCCATGATGGCTCCGTTAAAATAGTTTGGCATAAAGATTGACCACACACCATGTATATATGACCATCGTTGATTAACCATTGGTCTATGACATTTTGACACTTAATTAAAAATAAAATATGAAGTTTTCGGAAATTTTTTTACAACATACAGTAGCAGATGATGTGAACATTATCCCGGTAATGAATCTGGAAGGAGAGAACGTTCTTAGTGAAGACGAACTCCCCGAAACACTTCCTGTAATAGCACTCAGGAATGCAGTTCTCTTTCCGGAGACAATTATTCCTATAACTGTAGGGAGGGAAAAATCGGTAAAACTGGTAAGAGAAGTATATAAAGGAAATAAAATACTCGGAGCAGTTTCTCAGAAAGATGCAAAACTTGATGACCCTGAATCTGCCGATATGTTTGAAATAGGAACGCTTGCAAAAATTATAAAAGTAATTGAAATGCCCGATGGCGGCATAACTATAATTTTACAAGGAATGAGAAGGTTTAAGATAGTTAAATTCTTGAGCAGTGATCCTTATTTTTTGGCTCAAGTAAAGTATCTTCACGAAGACAAGAATCCAAAAAACACTAAAGAACTTGAAGCAATATCGAGTTCTATAAAAGATCTTGCTCTTCAAATTATAAAACTCTCTCCACATCTCCCGCAAGAGGCTGCTTTTGCAATAAAAAACATAGAGGGATATAGCTTTCTCATTAATTTTATCTCTTCTAGCATGGAATTAGACAGTATGCTAGATAAAATAACTCTATTAAGAGAGAATAGATTGAAAAGCAGAGCTCTTAAATTGCTAGAAATATTAAACAAACAAATAGATCTTCTAAAGCTAAAAGACGATATCCAACAAAAAGTAAGAGTAGAAATAGACCAACAACAACGTGAATATTATCTCAATAGCCAGTTAAAAACTATCCAAGAAGAGTTGGGTATGAATGGTAATAGTCAAGATTTCTCTGAATTAAAACTACTCGCTCAAGAAAAAGAGTGGCCTACATCTGTTGCAGAAATTTTTGAAAAGGAGATACAAAGGCTTGAAAGGACCAATCCTAACTCTCCCGATTATAATATTCAGCTCTCTTATTTAAGATTCCTAGTTGAGTTGCCTTGGCAAGAAAAAAGTGAAGACAATCTAGATCTCAAACGTGCTCAAAAAATATTTGATCAAGACCACTTTGGTCTAGAGACTGTAAAAGAGAGAATCATTGAACATCTCGCAGTTCTAAAACTCAAAGGAGATCTCAAATCTCCAATATTATGTCTATACGGCCCTCCAGGTGTTGGTAAAACTTCTCTAGGTAAGTCAATTGCAAGAGCTTTAGGTCGTAAATATGGTAGAATATCTTTGGGAGGGCTACATGATGAGTCAGAAATTAGAGGCCACCGTAAAACCTATATTGGCGCTATGCCAGGTAGAATAATTAACACTATAAAAAAAGCTGGTACCTCCAACCCGCTTATTGTATTAGATGAGATAGATAAAGTAAGTAGCGATTTTCGAGGCGATCCTGCATCGGCACTTTTAGAAGTTTTAGACCCTGAACAGAATACTGCATTTCACGATAATTATCTAGACATAGATTATGATCTTTCAAATGTACTGTTTATCACTACTGCAAATAATATTGGAACCATTCATCCCGCACTACGAGACCGTATGGAGTTAATAAATGTGAGTGGATATCTTGCCGAAGAGAAACACTATATTGCAAAAGACCATCTTATTCCTAAACAGATAGTAGCTCATGGATTAAAGACTAGTCAACTAAAGATTAACAAACAAGGGATAGATACTATAATCAATGATTACACTAGAGAGTCTGGAGTAAGAGAGCTAGACCGTCAAATAGCTAAAATAGCTAGGGTTACAGCTAAAAAAATTGCTCTTAAAGAAGAACATCCTTCACTAATAGGTAGTAAAGAAGTTATAGAAATATTAGGGCTTCCCACATATATTCCAGATATTCAGAAGGGTAATGAAGCACCAGGAGTAGTGACTGGGCTTGCATGGACTCAGAATGGAGGCGAAATTTTATTTGTAGAGTGTAGTCTTAGTAAAGGAAAAGGATTATTAACTACAACCGGAAATCTTGGCGATGTTATGAAAGAATCTGCAACTATTGCTTATCAATATTTAAAAGCAAATCCTAAATACCTTAAACTTTCATCTAAAGGATTTTCGGAAATAGACATACATATTCACGTTCCCGAAGGTGCTATACCTAAAGATGGCCCTTCTGCAGGAATCACAATGGTGTGTGCAATGGCATCTGGGTTTATGAAAAAGGCCATTAAGAGCGGAATAGCTATGACTGGAGAAATTACATTAAGAGGGAGAGTCTTGCCTGTGGGTGGAATTAAAGAAAAGATCTTGGCTGCCAAAAGGGCAGGAATTAAAACTGTAGTTTTATCTTCCGACAATGAAAAAGATGTTAAAGAGATAAAAGATATATATGTAAAAGGATTAAACTTTCATTATGTAAAAAATGTCTCTGATGTTCTTGACTTTGTTTTTTAAGTTCCGATAAATAATCTACTTTATCATGGAAGTTAAAATTGACAATTCTTGGAAAAATAGACTAAAAGATGAGTTTGACAAAGAATATTTTGTCAAACTCACCTCCATAATTAAAGCAGATATTAATTCTGGGATTGTTGTTTACCCTAAAGGTTCTCAAATATTCAATGCATTTAACTACACACCATTCAATGATGTCAAGGTAGTTATTTTAGGTCAAGACCCATATCATGGTTGCAACCAGGCACATGGGCTTTCATTCTCTGTCCCAGAAGGAGTTACTCCCCCGCCCTCTCTTATAAATATTTTTAAAGAGATACAAACAGATATTGGAATATCCCCTCCCTCTTCGGGTAATTTGGAAAGATGGGCAAAACAGGGAGTATTTCTTTTGAATTCAATACTTACAGTGCGTGCAGGACAAGCCGCTTCACATAGTAAAATAGGATGGGCACAATTCACAGATACAGTAATAAGATTATTATCGGAACAAAGAGAAGGTATCGTTTTTTTATTGTGGGGAAATTTTGCAAAAAGCAAGAAATCTCTTATAGACACATCAAAACATTTTGTGCTTGAAGCTGCCCACCCCTCTCCTCTTGCTCGTGGTGCTTTTTTTGGAAATAGACATTTTTCTAAAACCAATAAAATACTCACTAACGCTGGTAAAGAGCCAATAATTTGGTAGATATTCTATCTTTCACCAAAAATCAAAGACCCAATTCTAACAAGAGTACTTCCATACTCAATAGCTGTTAGATAATCTCCTGACATTCCCATTGATAGCTCCTTAAAATAGCTATTATTTGCAAACAATCCATTTTTAAGAGTATCAAAAATTTCTTTAAGAGTTGAAAATTCTGAAGCCACAATACTTTTATTAGAAGTAAAAGAAGCCATACCCATAAGACCACAAATTCTCACATTTGAATACTCTCCAATATTTAAAACAACCTGCTCAAGTTCTCCTTTAGAAAAACCTTGTTTACTCTCTTCTTTTGCAATATAGATCTGAAGCAAACAATTGACAATAATGTCACGATTTGCTGCCTCTTTATTTACAGCTGCCAAAAGTTTTTGGGAATCTATTGAATGAATAAGATGAACCTTGTCTATTATCATCTTAATCTTATTAGTTTGAAGGTGACCAATAAAATGCCAGTTTATACCTTCGTTTGTGATCTCTTCCATTTTTTTAGCAAGCTCTTGAGGCCTACTCTCTCCAAAATCTCTTAGCCCATAGTTATATGCGTCTAATATAGACTCGTTTGGTTTAAATTTGGAAACTGCCACCAGTTTAGTTTCTGATGGCAGGTTTTTTAAAATAATATCAATCTCTTTTTTATTTATCATCTCTTATTCTTTTGTTGCTGCTGTGCCTTATAGGCTGCATCCAACCTCTCTTGAAATTTAGATTTTTTCTTGGGAACAGCAGCCTTTGCGTTAAGTTTAGATAAAATTTTCTCTTCATCTACAAAATACTTTCTAATTACCCATGTTTGACCCATAGTGAACAAATTAGAGAGCAAATAATAATAGCTAAGTCCACTAGAGAAATTATTTCCTAAAACCAAAAGAAACAAAGGCATAAAATAGAGAGACATATATTTCATACCGGCCATTTGAGGGCCTGCATTCATTTGATCCATATTCATTTTAGAGTAGAAGTACATAGAGAATGCCATTAAAAGGGCAAACAAACTAACATGATCGCCATAAAGTGGAATTGTAAACGGCAAGTTTAAAACGGAATCAAAAGCACTTAAGTCTTTTGCCCATAAAAAGCCCTCTTGTCTTAACTCAAAAGAAGCAGGGAAAAAGCGAAACATTGCAAAAAGGATAGGCATTTGAAGTAACATAGGCAAACAACCTCCAAACATACTCACTCCAGTTTTTTTGTACAGGGCCATAGTCTCCTGTTGCTTTTTCATTGCATCTTCACTCCTCGGGTACTTTGCGTTAATCTTATCTACCTCAGGTTTAAGAACTCTCATTTTTGCCGAAGAGAGATAAGACTTTAAGGTTAGAGGAGAAATTACAAGCTTAATTAAAAGAGTAAGTAGAAGAATTATAAGACCATAACTATTTATGAATTTACCTAAAAAATCAAATACAAAAATAATAACATATCTATTAAGCCAACCTATAATCCATCCACCCAAAGGTACAATCTTTTCAAATCCCATATCATAGGATTTAAGTGTTTTGTAATGATTTGGCCCAAAGTAAAATTGAAATGGAATTTTAAAGGATTCCCCTTCACTATATGGAACTTGCATATTTGCGCTACAACTCATCAAATTCCTATCGGGATTATCTTCTGGATATACCTTATAGGAGAGAATTCCGCTATTAAAATTATCTTTAGCAACCAAAATTGCCGAAAAAAATTGTTGTTGAAAAGCTACCCAATTTACTCTAGTTCTTACATCTTCTGAAGCATCGTCTTTTCTAAGGCCTAAATCTTCAACTGAAGATGAATTAGGGTCTTTATAAACTACAGTAGAGTAGTTTTTTTCATTATCATATCCTTTCTCTTGTCTTGGAACATCTACAAACCATTCTAAATCTAAATATGCCATATTCCTTGGAATATGCCTATTCATACCTACCATGTTAATATTAAGATCTAGCATGTTGCTCTCATCAGGAAGAGTATAATTATACTCTATATAAGATAAAGAGTCTAAATAAAGCCTATATACTAACGAATTAGCATCAGAAGAATAAAGATCGAATCCAAAATTAGAGGTAGAGAGTTGTTGATCTGCAAAAAAGTTCAAAGAGAAATTACTTCCCTTCTCTTTGATTAACATTAAAGCTAGGCTATCATAGGTAAAATTATTTTTAATCTGAACATTTTTTGGTTGAGCACCAATAGAGGAAAATTCAATTTTTACCTTATTATTTTCTAGAATAGTTCTTGTATCAGGCGCAGTACTAGCAATAGCCAAAAGGCTATCTTTATAGATATACTCGTTTTTGCGATCTTCTACAACATTTCCAGAGTATTTGTTTAAACCAGATTCTGTAACTATTGTTTGAGCCTCTTTGGGTTCTATTTTTTGAACCACTCCTTGAGCCAATGCGATAGAATCTTGCTGTTGCTTAGTCTTCTCTTGCTCTTTGAATATTTTAGTATTGTACCAACTAAAACCAATTAAAATTGCTCCAATAAGTACAAATCCTAGAATGGAATTTTTATTCATATCTATCTATTCGTATTGTTTATCTATTAATTTTATCTTCTCTTCTAACTGAGCCATCTCTTCTTTAGCTTTAGAAATTTTATTTTCCATATCACTAATAATATTATCGGCATTTTTAGATTTTGCGAAAAAGCCCATATTATTTTCCCAAAGAGCTACATCTTGTTCCAAATTACGAAACTTTTGAAAAAGCTTATCTCTTTCGAACTTAATTCCACGATCACCTTTTGGAGAAGTTTTTACCTCTTTTATATGCTTTCTGAATCTAACTAGTTTGTTTTCGTTTTCACTACTCTTAATATCTGAAAATTTAATATCAATCGCATTTCTATAGGCCGATTGTATTAAATCTTTATCTTTAATAGGAACGTATCCTATTTCGTTCCAACGACTTTGGAAATCTCTAAATGCAGCAATATGTTCAGCCGTATTACTATCGCGTTTATATTGATTGATCTCTTCAATAATATCATTTTTAAGTTTCAAATTACCCTCGTAACTCTCTTCTATAATTGAGAAAAACTTATATTTCCGCTCAAAGAAAAAGTCGCAAGCAGCTCGGAATCTTTTCCATACAGCATCTGATTGTTTCCTAGCAACAGGACCTATCTCTTTCCATTTTTTCTGCAAAGAAATAAGCTGATCGGTAGTTTTTTTCCAATCTTCACTCTCTTTAAGAGCTTCAGCCTGCTCGCATAATGCATTCTTCTTATCAAGATTCTCTTGCATTATTTTTTTAAAATTGGCATAAAACTCTCTTTTACCATTGTAAAATTTATCACAAGCCGCTCTAAACCTGTCATATATTTTTTGGTTCTCTTTCTTAGAAGCAAAACCTATAGATTTCCACTCTTCCTGCAAACGCTCCATCTCCTTAGAAAGTGCGTTCCAGTCTTTATCATCAGATTTATCATCGGCTATAACATCGGCCTTAACACATAATTCTATTTTTAATTCTAGATTATGTTTATGTTCAGATTTAAGACCTTCAAAATAATCTTGTTGTCTTTTATTAATTTTGGTAGTTGCAGTTTTAAATCTTTCCCATATCTCTTCTCTCAACTCTTTTGGAACAGGACCCATCTCTCTCCACTCTTCATGAAGCTTCTGTAACTTTCTAAAAGATAGCACTACATTTGGCTCATTCATAAGCTCCTCGGCTTTTTCGCAGAGCTCTGTTTTCATTTCAAGGTTTTTCTTAAGATCAAGATCTCTTAGTTCATTGTTTATCTTAACAAAGTCATAAAATTTTTCTACTAAAAATTGATATGTGTCCCATAAATCTTTATTATAAGACTGAGGTACAGGCCCAACAACTTTCCATCTATTTTGAAGTTCTCTAAAAGTAGGAAAAGTATATTGCAAATCTTCCTGCTTTTCCAACAACTCTTTTAACTCTTCAATAATCTGATTTTTTTGAGCTAAATTCTCTTCTTTCTTTCCCTCCAGAATATGCAAATATGAGGTCCTTTCTACCTTATATCTGTTATAAAGCTCTTTAAACCCTCTTTCGAGCTCGGCAAATGGATTAACAGAGATACTCTCTTCTTCCTTCAAATCATCCTTTCCTTCTTGAGAAGAGAACACCATACCGGTAGCAATTTTCTCCTTTTTAAGAGTTTTATAAAAGGCCGCTTTTACAGAATCGGCATATTTATACATCTCCTGTTGATCTCCCCTTTCAATCATATCCTGAAAGTACTGTACTATATCTTTCAGATTCATTTCATTAAAATTGGCAGAGTCCTTTTGCGGTTCTGTATTCTGTGTATTTTCGAGGTTTTTATTCTCCTCGAATTGCTCTTCATGAGCAGAGTTGTGAATGTCCTGGGTCATAATTTAAAGACAAAAAAGATTTATTAACTCGCAAATATACAAAAAAAGTTTGCTAACCTTGTGGTTTATGTAAATTTGCACAATGATTAGAATTGATATACTCACAGTGTTGCCGGAACTCCTTGAGAGTCCGCTAAATCACTCTATAGTTCAAAGAGCTAAAGATAAGGGACTAGCAACTATTGTTATCCACAATATACGAGATTACGGAAAAGGAAAATATAGACAAACCGACGACTATCCTTTTGGTGGAGAGGCTGGTATGGTAATAATGATTGAACCTGTCTATAAAATTATATCTCAGCTTAAAAAAGAGAGAGAATATGACCATATTATTTATATGAGTCCCGATGGCGATATATTAGATCAGGGAATTTCTAATTCGCTTTCGCTAACAAATAATTTAATTATTCTTT